>Ga0307377_10004530_pt1 | contig 15165 bp, 18 predicted proteins | sample TR3MG_FD_202535 | JGI IMG/M metagenome (GOLD analysis project Ga0307377, IMG submission 202535) | Soil microbial communities from Risofladan, Vaasa, Finland - TR-3 | ecosystem: Environmental > Terrestrial > Soil > Coastal area > Acid sulfate soil | place: Finland: Risofladan, Vaasa | collected... | reverse complement strand
AAGGCGTTTGATATATTCAGGGAGACGGCCGCAAAGTTGCCCTTTACCCTCCAGGACATTACAGAAGCCGGGATGAAAATCTCCACAGTGACAGATGAATATGAAAAATGGCTTATCCCCGTTGCCGACGTTGCCGCCGCTATGGGAATGACAATCCCGGAGGCAGCGGATCAAATGACAAGATCCTTTTCATCCGGGTTGGGGGCGGCCGATCTGTTCAGGGAGAAGGGCGTCACTCAGCTTATTAAAGAATTCGCCCGGATGAAATACGGAATTGACGATGTTTCCAAAGTAGCCTTGCCACAGATGAGACAGATAATGTATGAGGCGTTTACCGATGTAGAGTACAAGTTCGCCGGGGCGAGTGAAAAGTTGGCCGGATCTTGGAAGGGGCTTGTGTCCATGATCCAGGACAAATGGTACACCTTCCGGGATGCCGTTATGAACGCCGGGGTATTTGAGTTTCTAAAGGAGGGGCTCGGGAAATTCAATGAAAAGCTGGATGAACTTGTCAAGAGCGGCAAGCTGGAGGAGTGGGCCATAAGGACGGCAAGGGTGATTGTGAGTGCGTTCGGGGTTGCCGGACAGAGCATCTTGACTCTTCTGGCTGTTTACAATAGTGCTATTGGAACAGTTCAGGGGGCGATTGCTGACGTTTCCGGACGACTGGTTACAAAGCAAGAGGAGACACTTGAGAGGCTCCTATCAAAGAATCAGACCGAACGGATTAAGCAAAGAATAGAAGTCTTAAACAGTGTCATTGAACACAACCGAAAATCGTTTGATAAATATTCAGAGGCATCTGACAGACACCTTGAAAGTGAAATCAAACTCATTGAGACTTCGGCCAAACTTGCGGGGATGCTCGATAGAATCAAGGCCGGCATGGATGAGGCCGCGGGGGCAACAAAGGAGCATGGAGATGCCCAAGAGACAGCCGGAGGCCAGACAGCCGATGCAGTAGGGAAGGTTGTCGAGGTTACACTCGAGGCAACAAGGATTGCCGGGGATTGGCAGACAAAAGAATCCAAGGTTTTGAAAAACCTTCAGAAAGCCCACGAGAAATATACGGATATCGTAAATGAACTGACAATGGGCGAGCAGGAGTACAAGCTCTGGTCCCTAGATCAGTGGTATCAGTCAGAGCTTTCATCCCTCGAGACAAGCCTGGCTACTTATGAGGAATATTTAGCGGCAAGGCTGGCCTTAGATAAAGCGTATGCGGCAAAGAAAAAACAGACTGAAGAAGAAAGCCAAGAGAGTTGGAAGGAGATATTTTTTCGAACAATAGAGGACGTCAGGTTAGTTCAAGACGGAATTGATGCAATTTCCGCTCAAGCGTATGAAAACAAGATGATCGAGCTTGATAATCGAGAAGCAAGAGAAAAGGAAATCATTGAAAACAGCATAATGACAGAGGAACAAAAAGCAGAGGCATTTGCAGAAATAGACGCTAAATTTGACAAAGAGCGTTCATCGGTTAGAAGGAAGGGAGCCAAAGAAGAAAAGGCCGTGGCTTTATTCAGTGCAATTATCAACACGGCGGCGGCGATAGTAAAGGCACTTCCAAGTATTCCTCTCTCGATAGCCGTTGGACTCCTGGGGGCTGTTCAAATCGCACTGATTGCCTCTAAGCCGATCCCCCTGGCAAGGGGCGGGATTGTTGACAGGCCGCTTTTGATCGGAGAAGCGGGAGCCGAGCTTGTTTATCCCGCGCGCGGTATGCCAGCCCTTGCCCAGGAAATTGTGAAGTATTCACCATCCTCTACACCAGCCGGAGGACGTGGCTATGGCGCGGGACCGGCTTTGCAAGCAACAATTTCGCGGGGGGATCTACATGCTTTAGCACAGGCCATGAGCAAAAGGCCGATTAAGATTTACATTGACGGCCAGGAATTGAAGGCTACCATCGTTGATTCTGTTAAGTGGGGGTTTAAAAACAAAGCGATCGTGGTTCCAGCGGGAGCAGTGGAATGAAAGGCACTCCAATTGTTACGATGGAGCAAATTGGAGAACACCGTTATTTGCTCCGTTTTTATCACGGAGAGTTTTACACAATCACGTGGATTCCGGAAGAGGAGGAAAGCTTGAAGATTGAGCCGGACCTGTCCGGAATGGCCGCCCTTTGTCATGGAATAATCTGGGAAAAAATAAAGCAGATAGCGATTGACTATAAGGAGCCGAGCGGCGAATGGAAAAGCCCTGGAAATAAAACGGGGAGAATTAATTGAGTAAGGAGGAGCCGGTGATTAAACCCTATCCCTTGGCCGTCCAGAGATCGCCTCTCCTGTGGCCTCTCAGGGGCTTGTTTTCCAGGGGGAGAGGATTAATCGTGCAGGTCGGATTGAATCTCTTCGGGATCCTTCTCTTTTAGGTGTTTGATGGCTAGGCGAATGATCTCAGACAGTGAAACACGGCGAGGGGAGCCGCGATTTAGTTTTCTGGCCAGGAGTTTGATGAAGGTGAGATCACTTTCCGGAATCGTGAAAGAGCAGCTCACAAGTTTTTCAGATTCCTTTTCTTGCTCAAAAAGGAATTCCCGGGGATCGGGGATCTGCGCGTTTTTTTCAAGTTCAAATTTTTTGATTTTGACATCCAATGCTTGCCGACTAATGCCGATCTCTTCGGCTGTGCGAGTCTTATTCCAGTCGTGTTTTTTAAGCGTATTTAGGAGTAAATATTTCTCGAAGAGCAAGATCCTATTATTCATGTTTTCCAATTATACTCCCAATTTTCCCCTAAAAACAAACTCATCCTTCGAGCATAGGCAATAATGCTAAATAACAAGATAAATAGGTAAAGATGTAAATATAGCTTGACATATGTCAGAAACATGACTATATTATATACGAGGTTTTAAAATGATCGATTTAATCCAGGACCTTAAACAAACAATCGAGTCAAAGAATATCAGCCCCGATATAGCCAGCAACTTCATTGAGTGCAGCTCTAGGCAGGTCTACCGCTGGCTGAGGGGGGAGAGTAAACCATCCTTTGTTTATCGCAAGGCCATCAAACGTGGTCTTGTTAAAATCAAAAAACTTTAATGGAGGTTATCATGAAAGGTTTAAGGGAAGGAGCGGCCACCGCTGTAACGATGGCCCGGGGTGTCAACGTGGAAACGAGGGACGCGCCGAAAGCCATTCTGTGTCTGATGGACATGTTGAATCTTTCTCCGGGGGATCTGTGTCTTGGTCCAGCGGGAGGGATCACGTACAAAACAAAGCTCATCATCGACGGCGTTTCAAAGAAAATGGGGAGGCTGTAATGGATTTCAATGCGTCTCTATATTTTCGGGGCGAGTGTGGACCCTGGCTGATTAAGGAAGATGAAGAGACGGGGCTCACGGACATTACTTTTGACAGTGGATACGGGGAGGTTATCTTGTGCTTTGACGCGGTATCCTTCAGGGACCTGGCCCTGGCTATCAATCAGTTTCTTTCATCCGGAAAAGTATTCCATCCCGATAAAAAGAAAAAGTCTCAATGTGAGATTGATCTTTCTCTTCCGATTTATGACAAGAAAACCTCAATCAACGTTGATCTTGGAGACACGGTTGATGCGAGTCCGGGGCTTATGATTGGGATAGAGGGAAAACAGTTGCTTGAACTGTACTTTGATCTGGATCAGGCCAGGGAGATTAGGGATCGCTGTGGAAAGATTTGTGAGATTTTCCGGCTGTCAAAAGAAGTGGAAACAAAGAAAACCATTCAGGCAGCGGGGTGAAGACATGGAAAGAGACAAGGCTGAGAAAAATCGGGTCCTGATCAAGTCCCTGAGAGATATGATCGCAGAGGCAGAAAAGAAACACAGGCAGTATATTGGATACCTTGAGGACAAGATCAGGGATCTCAGCCAATCCTGGCATTGATTAGGAAAGACCATGAAAATAACACAAATTAGTCAAGGCAAATGGCAGCTTGATTTTACTCTGAATAAGAAGAGAATCAGGCGAACTATAACCGGATCGAAGAAAATGGCCGAACAGGCCGCGATCCTGGAGAAAGAGCGGATCTATCGGGCAAGGTACGAGATCCAGGGACCGCGAAAAAGAATCCGGTTCAAAGACTACGCAAAGATTTATAAGGAAAACTTTGTAAGGGGAAGAAGATCGGCCGATAATACCGGCTCTATAATAAATACTCTCAACAGATATTTTGGGGATAAATTTCTAGATGAAATCACCCCCGGTGATATTCAGAGGTTCATCCAGGAAAGAAAGAACAGCAAAAAACCGCCAGTTGGCAATGCTACCATAAATAGAAATTTAACTGTCTTGCAGACGATCTTTAATAAAGCCATCGATTCTGAGGATTATGGGATTGAAAGAAATCCCGTTAAAAAGGTTGATCGACTTAAAGAAAATAGCCACCGGGAACGGATCCTGACTCTCGAAGAGATGAACGGGCTTCTGGAAACTGCAGCGGCCTCGCGGGGCTGGTGTCTTCCATTGTTTCTTGTAATTGCTCTTAATACTGGTATGAGAAAGAGTGAAATATTGTCCCTTGAGTGGGAGCACGTCGATTTCAAAGACAAACAAATCAAGGTGACTCGCGAGCGCTCAAAGAGTGGCAAGGCGCGTCTTGTTCCAATGAATTCCAACGTGGAAGAAGAGCTCATGAAACTTGACATGAAACACGAATATATTTTCTTCAATCCTCAGACCGGTTCACATATTCGGCATATCAAGGAAGCCTTTTGGGGAGCATGTAAGAAGGCGAAAATAGAGAATCTCACCATCCATGACTTGAGACACACAGCGGCCTCTTTCTTGGTCAATGACTGTGGAATTGATATTGTTACGGCCTCCAAGATCCTGGGCCATTCTAAGATCGATATGACCATGAAATATATTCACCCATCCGATGAGCACAAACAGAAGGGCATTGACAAGCTGGGCGAGTTATTTAAAATAGCTCGTCATAAAGTCGACAGCACTGTTAAAATCAGGGTGCCGGTGAAGGAAGGTCTACCCCTGGAAATCAGCCATTAAAATGCATCTCACCCCCCATTTCATCACCAACGTCATAGTCGGGTTTGGAATCTATAGAAATTACCCCATATACCCCGAGAAGGTGAGAAATATTGAAAAATGAGAGACTCCAATATCTTCCATTATTTTCCGGAAAATTCTGTGGAAAGTCGTCATAAAGTCGACAGTGGTTTGAAGGCTTGACAGAAAGAGGTGGCATTTATATTATTAATTTAGAATTATATCGGCAAGCAAATGGGATCTACCGAATATCGCCTGTATTTAGATACGAATACTTTTCTCCACTATAAATATTTTGTTGATATTGATTGGTGTGAAGTCTTTAATCTTAAAATGGCGACACTTATTATATGCTATCCGGTTTTAAAAGAACTTGATAAACATAAAATGTATCATACCAATTTGAGAATCAGAAAACGGGCGAAGAAGGCCCTTGGAACTATTCGTTCTCTATTAAACAATGGAATCAAATCGAAGCTTAACGATAATACAATAATTGAATTTGCTAAAGCAAAGGCTAAGATTGATTGGGCAAAGGAAGAGCTGTCTAACGATTCTGTTGATGACCAAATTATTGCATGCGTAATAAGCGATAAAAAAAGAAACAAATATATAATTACAGCCGACGTGGGATTGCAACTTGCTTCGAAATTAAGGGGGATAAAATTTCTTGAACTGCCAGATTCTTTATTGTTACCGATTCAGGATCCACGCGACAAAAAAATTGACCAACTGGAAAAGCAACTTAGCAAGAAACCCGAATTACAATTTGGGGCATTAGAAGGACACTCAATATCAAAAAAAGTTGAGATTAAACTAGTGGATTTTCCTTCAATTGAGTTTAGTGACATTGAAAAGAAGGTTATAAAAATCGGAAAGAATTTATTGGAAGAATATAGGGGGCAAGCCAATATTGAAATTCCGCTAAGTGACGTCGCTGATCTCAGAGTAACTTTTGAGCAATTTGAAGAACATCTTGAATGCGGACAAAAACAATTGTTGAATTATCTGAAGAAATTTCATTTTTGCCTAAGTAGCTGGGCAGATATCTATAATTTAAAAGTAATTATTGCAAACAATGGTACTGCTCCAGTGAATGATCTAGATATAGAGATTATTTTTCCTCCAGAATACACGCTCTTTTCAAGTGACAATATTGAAAGGCTGCCTCCCTTGAATTTCGATAACAATACCTTGCATGCAACCGGCAAGATGTTTTTGGCGGACCAAGTTTATTTAGACCTAAATGCAGAGCTTGAGATGGAACAATCCAGAATTTATAAGCATTTACGGACGTACGATAGAGATCTGAAAATTGACAACAGAAAAATTTATCCGATAGAGGTTTGTAGGTTTAGTAAATCAAGTGTTTCTGCAGAGCTTGAAAAAGTAAAGCAGAATGACAAATTTTATCTTGATATCTATTTTTCACGTTTCGATCACAAAAAGCAAATAATTGAAATCGACTGTTCAATAAATGCTGATGAAATTGATGAAGTATTTAAGGATAGTATCATTATATTTCTGCAGGAAGCATTGTGAGGGTATTTATTAATCCAGATGGAAAAGAATAGCTGCCCCTTCTGCGGATCTGAGAGGCTCCTGGAGAGCTCTGCCATAGTCCATGAGCCGTATGAAGACAAGGAGCTCAAGGTCTACCGGTGTCTGGAATGTGGCCAGGGATTTAATGAGGATGAGATGGGGGATGTGAAGCCGGAGAAAGAAAATGGAAATTAATATCAACAATTATCCAGTCCGGCTGGAGGAGTTTCCGGTTGAATTTTCATTTGATGGCAAAGATTTTGAGCTCCGGCTTTTTAATATTCCCGAGGGTGGCCTTGAAATTCCGGGAATACTCAGGGCGGTTTCAAATTTTCCAAATGAAGATACATTCCTTCAATTTTATTGGTCATACAGGTTTAATCGCGCTTTTCCGATGGGCAGATATACTTCATCATTTAATCTCGAGTCATTGAATAAAATGGAAGAGTTCGACATGGCCAGATCCAGGGATCCGTATCTTAAAATATATCGCCCTGGAGACATAAAGTCGGAAAACGGAACAGATAAATTTTTCTATCCAGCCCTTTACAAGACAAGTTTTGCTGGCTTTAAAACCGATATGGGGGTATACGTTGGAGATCCCCAGCTTTTTCGTCAATACATCGTCGATAAGGTCTTCAATGAATTTCGCATGCTGGACCGTAATACTCCAGAGGAAAAAAGAAAAATTGCATTCGCAGAGTTTAGGGATAATGAGTTGCAAGAAAATCCCGAATTGTTCAGACTTGCTCAATATGCCACAGAAAACAGCTATCTCTTTTTTGTAGATAAAACTCACAAACATATTTACAAATTAGTTCACCCCGAACTCACAAAACATGAAAGGCGAGCATTTCTATTGCTGCACACAATCCAGCATATTATCCCAAATGAAATAGTAATAATTGATGAAACTCGGGCCATTCAAGATTTTATTAAATATTTTGGAGGGGGTGTTTTTCACCTTTATTTTCATGTGTGGAAACCCAATGAGGTCGCAGGGATTTCAAGAGAGAGAGTATTTAGGGCCTTGAATAATTGGTTTCAGAAGTTTCTTGTAATTTATCCAGTTTGGCAACTGCTTTGGCCGGACTATGAACATGAGCGTTATGAAAAAAAAGAGTGGCCAAAGAGACATGTTTCAATGGATGAGAAGAAGCAGAATGAAGAGGGAAGCATTGTGACGCTGGGCGAGTTGCTTCCTGGTTTCGACAGGAATACCGAAGCTGAGGAGATATCGGCCGACCTAATACAACTAGCGCATGAAAGCTGTTTGATCAGAGAGGGTGAGATTTTGCAAGAATTCAGAGATGAGGTGAAACAGAAAATAATAGCCCATCAAAATGGCATTTCACAACCGATGGTTAGCAAAATAATAAAAGAAGCCACGGGGAAGATTCGCGACAAAATTGAGTCTGAGGGCCGGGGGGCGTCCAATTTTATCTATGAAAATAGGGAAGAATTGAAATTGTGGGAAATGATAAGCCAGAGATTTGAATATGATAAAAACATACGGGGCAAATTAGGATATTGGGTAGGCAAATATTATACTGCGGATAAAAAGGGGAAGATCAAAAAGGTTTAATCAGGATTCTCAATATTATTGTTCTTTTTCAATCGTCATATAATCCCAAGTGTCTTTGTCTCCATTGTATCTAAAAAGTCCTTGAACTGATTTTTCATTTTTTTCATGGTCAAGATATTTGATGTCTATTTTCATATGAGTAAGCGGAATAGAATCAGGGGACATTTTTATAATCTTCTTTGCGGCTATCGCGGCTTCAATTTTGGATATTCCTTCCGCAGTCAGATTTAAGGACACATTGCTCCAAAAAGACACGGTTTTTGTTGGAAAGATATAGGGAGTCGACTCAAGCTCTTTGACAATTTTTGAGTCCCCGCTTGTGAACTCAATAGAAATCCTTACGTTTTCTGCGGCTGTCTTCCCATAGTTCTTTATGTAGAATCTAGTTTCTAAATCAAGCGTTTTTTTCTCAACATTTGACTTTGCCATTGTCTTAATGTCATCAACGAAAACCATCGGTGATAGATCTACTCGGAATGTTTTATATGCCAACTTCCTCATTTTCTTTGTTTCGAGTAAATAAAAAAAGGTTATTACAGCAAGAACAATGGTGATAAAACAAAGTATAACAGTGGAATAGTCGGAAATTGTTTTTACGGCACTTGGCGTTTCTACCATAATTGCCCCCTTTAGGAAATATTTTCTCTTTTTTTGCCCAAAAAAAGTATATCAGCATTGAGATTCAATTGCTATTACTCCCGGCTATTTTTTGCCGATTTCTCCCTTTTTTTCGGAACTTGGTTATAAAATCCATTTTTCGCTACCTACCATAGTGTAGGGAGAAAATGGAAATTCAACGCCGCTGGCTCAAAGTCTCAGAGGCCGCCGCCTATATCGGCATGTCGGTCAAGGGCCTCTACGACCTTTGCTCACGGGGATTGATTCCTCACACCCGCTTGAAGGGCGTCGGGATCCGGATCGATCTCCGGAAACTTGATGAGCTATTGGAGGCCAGCGAAATTCAAACAGTCCAGGAGCAGCTTTCCCGTGGAGGCAGAATCTAATGGCAGAGCTCGAAAAAACGATTCTTGGATATATGCTTGTGAACCGATTTCAGCCGGAGCAGCTCGGCCTTGATAAGAACTTCTTTAGGAATCAACGTCAACGCCAAGTCTTCAATGAGATTATGAAGGGGAATTATCAAAGCAATTTAATAGCTGAAAATATTGGAGGAAATGGCGCCTTTCAATATGTATCCAATTTAATGCTGGGGGTAGAGGATACCAAGCCGGAAGATGTAATCAGGATGATCAATGAGATCCGGACCAAGCGGCTCAATGAAGAAGTGAGGAAGCTTATCAATGCAGGATCCCAGTCCGGCCACTATGATGATGAGAAGATAGGGAAAATCTATAAGCAAATTCAGGACATCGAGCGCGGGGGCAGCAAGGATGAAGAATGTGAAACGGTTGAAGAGCTGGCCCTTCTTGAAATTCCGGAAATAGACTGGCTGATAAAGCCGATTGTAGAAAGGTTCGGATTTACGCTCATTGGAGCCCAGAAGGGAGTGGGAAAAAGCCTTGTCGTTACCCAACTCGGACTTTATGCGGCCGCCGGTATTCCTACATTTCTTTCGGATGAAATCAGGATTAGCAAGCCCCTGAATGTCCTTTTGATCCAACAAGAGGTGAGCCTTCCCGGAATGGTGGACAGGCTCTATAAAATGCGAGCAGAAAAGTTTTTCGACCTTGGGGGGCGATTCCGGCAAAAAACCACGACCGGGAACTGGTGGAACCTGACAAAAAAAGAGGATCTTCAAAAGCTCCGGTCTCTTATTGAGAAATATCAGCCAGACATCTTAATCCTAGATCCGCTCTATACGTTCTATCCGAAAGAATTAAACACGGCGGGCGATATTTCCCCCATGATGGAGGTGCTCTCAGACCTGAAAACCAATTACAACCTTGGCCTGATTGTTGTCCATCATTTCTCAAACAAAGAGGACCCAGACTCCCAGAGAACCTCAGTAGGCAGGTTTATGGGACATTCGATGATAGCCAATTCTGCCGATGTTACCGTTGGCCTGGATTTCCTACATCCAAAATATAAACAGCAATCCCTTCCCCTTCCTTATCAAAATTACATCATGGTCGAAATCACAACCCGGCACGGTGAATGGCCGGCACGGTTCGCCCTTGAGCGGAAACTGGGCGGCCTTCTCTTCGAGTCTAGCTCAATATGGCAGGACCTGGGAAGGAGTATTGTTCCGGGTCAGATCGAGGACCTGCTTGAGGCCAACGATGGGGAGATGATGCAGAAAGAAGTCATCCAGACATTGATATCAGAGGCAAGGCCAACCACGCTTAAGAGGGCAATAGATGAGGCAGTGAAGCGCGGAGTGGTCATAAAAGTGAACCTGGGAGGAAAGGGAAATCCGGTTTTATTGAGGCTGGCGAAATGATCACCCTGAGACACCCCCAGAGAGCGGACCAAATCAATTCTATATGGGGTAGCATTTGGTCCACCCCCCCTGGTCTATATAACCCCTTTAGAGTCAGTAGTTTATATATAAAAAATATTAGAGTGGGGGTATGTCAGGAGGATGGCAAAGTGGGCGCAAGAAATAGGGAAGACTGCCCTGGCCATGCTTATGATCCAGTGATGCTACTCGAGAAATCACTGCGTCGCATACCAAGTATTATGTCAACTCGATTTCTCCGCAATTTGTTTATTTGCAACCACTTAATTTTTTGCAAATTTTATCCCATTATTATGGGCGGGATTTCTCGGATTTGTGGGATATACCCCCCTAAAAAACGGGCAAATTGGGACACCGAGAGTCATTATTGGCTTGAAAACAGCATCAAATGGGATGCTCTAAAAACGGCCTTATAGGGGATATTATGGGCAATAACAGAACGAAATTGACTACTGACCTCAAGAGAGGCCGCCCTGGGACTACACACGGCGGGTATACCTTCCTTACCAAGGGAGAGCTGCCCCAGAATAGGGTGCACGTCCTGAAGTATCTGACCGCTGCCAGGGAGCAGCTTATCCAGGACCTGGGGCCAACAGAGGAGGATCTGACTGCAGCCCAGATAATCCTCATTGATCGAGTGATCACAAAGCTTGGCGTTGTCAGGTGTATGGAAGAGCACCTAAAGGAAAACCACGTGATGAAGGGAGATCGTCTCTCTGGGTGCCTTAGAGAGTCATATTTGGCCTATAACAACAGCATCCGTTTAGACCTGGCTGCGCTCGGGATTGACAAGAAGCAGTCTGACAAGGCCCAGGATCTGGGCGCATACCTGGAGGCAAAGGGTAAGGAAAAGGACAAGCAGGGGAAAGAGAATGGATGATCTGAGAGAGCTGTTCATCTTCGCGCTAGGGGCTGGCTTTGGCCTCCTGTGTGTTGTCTTCTGGTGGCTTTACCATGCCAGGAGCTTTCTGAATGTGTTACTCAAGATAGCTGCATTTATAGTCCATGAGAAGGGGAAAGACAATGGATAATCAAACACTGATCGCCGAGTTTGATAAAAACAGCGCCGAGAAAATTCGAGTCAGCATTAACGAATGGAAGGGGCAATCCTATGTTGATATGCGGATTTGGTTTTATCCGGATAACAGCCGTGATGGTGAAATGATTCCCTCAAAGAAGGGAATTCGAATATCAGGAGAGCTACTTCCAGACCTTTTGAAATGCCTCCGCAAAGCCGGTGAGAAGCTGGGGATTGGGGATCTGGAATGAACAATAAGATCGACATTGTTCAAGCTATCGAGGATCCCCAGCTCTTCGGCTCCCTCTTCGGGGATCAGGCAACGTGGGGGAATTGGAAGGTGTTTCTTTCTGCTCTGTTCGGCCTGGGATTGCCTAAGGGTAAGAAGGCGCTGAGTCTCTACCGGGAATGCACTGGCAGACAGAGGCCGCCCAAGAAGCAATTCAATGAAGCCTTTGCGATAGTGGGAAGACGTGGGGGGAAGTCTTTTATCAGCTCTGTGATTGCATGTCATCTAGCTCTCTTCCACGACTGGCAGCCCTATCTTGCCAAGGGTGAGGTAGGCTGGATCATGGTCATTGCTTCGGACCGGAAACAAGCGCGGGTGATATTAGGCTACATCAAGGGGATTCTGGCTCTTCCGATATTCAAGGGAATGGTAGAGAAGGAACTGTCCTGGGAGGTGCAGCTCAAGAATCGGATCACTATCTCAATCCAGACCTGTGATTATAGATCGATTCGTGGTTATACCTGCGTGGCTGCTATCTGTGATGAGATCGCTTTTTGGCAATCAGAGGGGGCGAATCCGGCCAAGGAAATACTGACGGCTCTCCGTCCTTCTATGGCAACCATTCCCGGCTCTCTGCTCTTGGGTTTGTCTACTCCATATGCCAGGAGTGGGATTTTATACGAGTCCTACCGTAAACACTTCGGCCAGGATAATTCAGATGTTTTGATATGGAAAGCCCCAACGGTTGTGATGAATCCTACGATCTCAAAGAAGATAATAGAGCGGGCAATGGAGGATGATTACAGCGCGGGGAGGGCTGAGTGGGAGGCTGATTTTCGGGAAGACCTGGAGACGTTTCTCCCTTCAAACATAATCGAGGATGCGGTTATTCCTGGCCGGTTTATGCTTCCCTATGTTGGATATTCATATAAGGCTTTTACAGATCCTAGCGGGGGTAGGAATGACAGCTTCACTCTTGCTATTGCTCACAAGGAAGACAACACAGGCCGCTATGTCTTGGATGTTCTGGAAGAGAGGCGGCCGCCGTTTGGTCCCCAGGATGTAGTCAATGAGTATGCTGACATTTTGAAAAAGTATCAAATTAATCATGTGCGTGGGGATAGATATGCGGGTGAATGGGTATCGAGAGCCTTTCAGGATGCTGGTATTTCCTATGAAGCATCTGAGCGAAACAAGTCTGAGATTTATCTTGAATTTGCTCCCCTTATGATGCAGGGCCAGGTTGATCTTTTGGACAATAAACGGCTTTTCAATCAGCTAAGATCACTGGACCGCCGGACAAGATCCGGAGGCCGTGATTTAGTAGACCATCCTCCAGGCGGTCATGATGATCTGGCAAACGCCGCCGCCGGTGCGATTGTAGAGATCACGGGCGGGGATGAGTGTGGATTTGGGGCGCTTGCGGACGGGGATTCGGACGATGAGGATGGCGAGTCTACCGGTTCTTGGGGTGTAAATCGAGCGATTGGGAACTTAGAGAAAAGCGTTAATGACGATTAAAAATCAATTTTATAGGAGATATGAAATGAAAAAAGTTGAAGAGTACAAAGCATTGAGGGCAGAGAGGGATAGTCTTGCATCGAGGCTAACGGGCTATAGTTCTCAGATGCAAAAACTCAGGGAATCAATTGAGCCGCTGGAAGAGCAGGCCATTCGGCTGGAAATTCTACGGGATCCCGGCCATGCGGAAAAGCGGAAAGAAGTCGGGGCGTCGCGTGGAAAAATTGATCAACTGGCTGCAGAGCTGGAGGGCGATAAGCGGCGTCTGAAGATCACAAATGAGATTCTCTCAACCATGAAAGATGAAGTGAGAATGGAGATGATTGCTCACTGTCAAAAGGAGTTTGGGAAAAAAGCGGAACCGCTTGTGAAAAAACTGAAAGAGTGCCTCAAGATGGAACTCGAGCTCGATCAGTTCAGGGAAAAGCTGGAAGCGGAATTCAGGGAAGCCGATATCTCTTCCTATCTGGCCCCTAACTTAAAGTGGGAGCCAGTCCTAATGAGTGCCAGGGGCCGCCCTAGCCTTCCCAATATAATTGAGAAGCTCAGGAGCTTTATCAACACTTCCTTTGGATCTGAGGTTCTGTAGCCTTGGGATTTCACATCAGTGATCCCAATTGAAAAAAGCAAGGAAGAGTCCCAGCGCCGCGTTGGGTGTCGGGACTCTTAAGTAGGAGATCAAAATGAAAATAACATCGAATATTCGGGAAGAGATATTTAAACACTTTGTGAAAACAGAGAACGCAACTCACCAATTGAATAAATCATTGCCCGAGAATATGAGAGAGAAGTTTGCGTACCGGTTAGTTGTTGCAGAGGATGTTCCCCTTCAAATTAGGGGGATAGCAAACAGGGTTCTTGAGCGGTGTAAGCAAAGGCTTAAAATGCCAGAAATCGAAATTCAATGGATTCAGTGGGCTCCAAAGCCGAAGAGGGGACAACGCGGCTATGTGAGAAGTGCGCCGATGTATGGGATTGTTGATTCTAGGCCAAACACAATTGCTGTCAGGTGGGATATACCTCTCAGGGACGTCATGTTTACAGTTGCTCATGAGGCTCATCATCTGTGGTTTAAAAAGAAGCTTGGAGAGGAATATTCCTATAAAAATGATGAGGACATGTGGGAAGACACGGCCAACGGATTTGCGGGAGGAATCGTGATGGAGCTGGAGGATGAAGACCGGGAAAGAGACAATCCTTCTGTTTACCATCCTTCCTGGCCGGCCCCTTATGGCCCCGGACTCATCGGTTGTAACCAGGAATTTTACATCGTACTAAGGCGCCGGGGGAAAGGGGCGTGATTATCGAAAACAGGAGGCCAACGTGTCCGACGTAAAATTCATAGTTACAACCGACGAGTCCGGGGCGATCCGGGGCTTTAAGAAGGTTGATGAAGCCCTAGATGATGTCGGTAAAACTACGGTTCAGTCTGAAAAGAAGTTCGGGGGGCTGTGGAAAAGCATAGCTGGCGGCGTCCTGGTGACTCAGGGGCTTTCTATGGCAATGAGGGGAGCCAAGGGATTAGTCGGCTCCTTTATGGACGTTGCCACCGAGACTGAGACTTATCGGCTGAGACTTGAAACGCTTCTCGGTTCTACGGAGGCGGCGGAAAAGGCGTTTGGTATTTTCAGGGAGACGGCTGCAAAGCTGCCCTTTACCCTCCAGGACATTACAGAAGCCGGGATGAAAATTTCGACTGTGACAGACGAGTATGAGAAATGGCTTATCCCTGTTGCCGACGTTGCCGCCGCTATGGGAATGACAATCCCGGAGGCAGCGGATCAAATGACAAGATCCTTTTCATCCGGGTTGGGGGCGGCCGATCTGTTCAGGGAGAAGGGCGTCACTCAGCTTATTA
>Ga0307377_10004529_pt1 | contig 15167 bp, 11 predicted proteins | sample TR3MG_FD_202535 | JGI IMG/M metagenome (GOLD analysis project Ga0307377, IMG submission 202535) | Soil microbial communities from Risofladan, Vaasa, Finland - TR-3 | ecosystem: Environmental > Terrestrial > Soil > Coastal area > Acid sulfate soil | place: Finland: Risofladan, Vaasa | collected... | reverse complement strand
TCAAACCGCCTCGCCTTCGCTGCCGCGCAGTCCGTCGCGGAAACACCAGGTCGCGCTTACAACCCTCTGATGATCTATGGAAATTCTGGACTTGGCAAAACCCATTTGCTTCACGCCATCGGAAATTATGTTCAAGAGAACTACCCCGGTCGCAAGGTTCTCTACGTATCCACAGAGACATTTCTGAATGACTTCATTCGCGCCATCCAGACCAGAACGCAACTCGCCCTCCATGAGCGCTACCGCGAGAATGATGTCTTACTCATCGACGACATTCAGTTCATGGAGACGAGAGGAGAGACTTTTCACGAGGAAATCTTCCACACGTACAACGCACTCCATGGCGAAGGAAAGCAGATTGTTCTCACTTCTGACCGATCGCCACGAGACCTGGCTGGCCTGCAGGAAAGATTCCGCAGTCGTCTCCTCCAGGGTCTCGTGACCGAAATTGATCAACCCGACCTTGAGACACGTATCGCCATCTTGCGGTCCAAGGCAGAGGGTGAGGGGATCGAGTTGCCCAACGACGTCGCGGAGTGGATTGCACACCGGGTCCGTGACAACATCCGCGAACTCGAGGGGTCGATCACCATGTTGCGTGCCTTCGCAAACCTCCGTCAGGAGCCCATCTCGATTGAACTGGCCAAGGCCCACCTCACAAACCTCGGTCACGAACAGATCGTCCTCAAGCCCGAAACCATTTTGCTCGTCGTCGCTGACTTTTACGGACTTTCGGTGGAGGAAATTCGTGGCTCGAAGCGGTTGCGACCACTCGTCCACGCCCGTCACGTAGCGATGTACCTGATTCGTGACTTGTTGAACAACTACTCCTACCCAATGATCGCGCGCATCTTCGATGGTCGCAATCACACCACGGTGATCAGCGGCGTGGAGAAGGTCAAGGAGCAGATCACTCACAATCCCGACATGCTCGCCCAGGTCAATCAGTTAAAGCGCCGACTTCAGGGGGATTCACGGGATTAGCTTTGTGGAGATTCACGCGGGAAACATGTTGATTACACGTTGCGAACCACCTAGTACCGCACATGACTTGAGGGTTGAGTTCGCATGGTTGAAACAGTTAGCAACAGCGTTGTGTAAAAGCAATTGACGTTTTAATGGCTCTTTATCAGGAATTTTATACAGATATCCACAATTCCACAGCCCTACTACTACTAACACTTCTCAATATAGAAAAAGACACCGTAACCTCAGTACCAAAGAAAGGCAGTCCAATGAAGTTCAAATCAGAACGCGACATCCTCGTTGAGGCACTTGGTGCTGCCAGCCGCGTCGTCGCTACACGCCTCATCGGCGCCTCGTCCGGTGTGCTTCTTTCACTCACTGGTAATCAATTGGTCGTTACTGGTACCGACCTCGACATCACCGTACGTACGACGGTTGATGTCATCGGCATTGAAGACGGGTCGACGGTCGTTCCCGCCCGGTTGATCGTTGACGCCGTACGCTCGCTGGAAGCCGGCGCAGTCACGATTTTCGGTAGTGATGAAACTGTCGAGGTGTCACTTGGTCGGGCCAAGTTCTCACTGCGCACTTTCGCGGTCATGGATTACCCAAAACTTCCGCCTATTACCGGAGCACTCACTTCGATCGCCGCTCAAGACCTCATTCAGGGTCTGAATCAGGTAGTGCGGGCCGCCGCCAACGACGATGCCCGTCCACTACTGACCGGTGTGCTGTTTACGACTGACAATGATGCTCTGCGGTTGATTGCCACCGACTCCTACCGCCTGGCCGTCCGCGATGTGCCCGGCGTCAAAGGCCTGGGCGGAAACCACGACCTCCTGGTTCCAGCGCGAGCGCTGCAAGAGTTGCAGCGAGCCGCCTCATCACTCGACGCCGACGCAGAAATTGGAGTGACGCTATCGGACGCGGAGATCTCGTTCGTCGTCGGAAATACGAGCATTGCGTCACGACTCATCGACGGGAACTACCCCTCGGTTCTCCAGTTGATCCCGGCCAGTTACCCAAATCAATTGCGTATCGCGAAAGACACCCTGCTGACATCGTTGAAGCGCGCGAAGTTGTTGGCGAAAGACTCAACGTCATCGGTCCGCCTGACCATGAAGGAGCGTTCAGTCGAGATTCGCACCCAGAGTCACGACGCGGGTGGAGTTGAGGACAACGTCGATGCCGACTACAACGGCGAAGAGATCACCATCGCCTTCAACCCCAGCTTTCTCATTGACGGAATCGAGGCGGTGCCGGGTGATGAAGTCGTACTCGAAATGTCAGATTCGGTTCGCCCAGCAATGGTCCGCGGGGTCGAAGACACTCGTTTTCGCTACCTCTTGATGCCCGTCCGCGTCCAGTAGCGGGATTGCCAGCGTGGGGCTCCACGAGCTGAACCTCCGAAATTTTCGGCTCTTCCAAGAGATCTCCTTCCAGCCAGATCACGACGCGGTAACCGTGCTGCTTTCGGCGAACGGTACCGGAAAGACCTCGATCCTTGAAGCGGTTCACGCCCTCGCCACCGCGGCATCATTCCGTACCACGTCGGCTGGAGACATGATTCGAGCCGGGCAAGGACTTGCGGAGGTCCACGGAGTGATGTTTCAGCGCCAACGGCGGATCCAGGTGGACCTCACGCTCACTCGAGGAGTGCGCAACACAACCAAACGAATGCTGGTCAACGGACAGCGCCCAAGATCGCGCGCCGACCTGTCCGAAGTGTTGCCCCTGACGGTATTCACACCGGAGGGGGTCGACATTGTCCGACAAGGTCCCGATAGCCGCCGGACCTTCCTTACCAATCTGTTGACCGACGTCGATTTGACCACCGGCGACGTGATCGAGCGATTCAATCGCGTGCTCAGCCAACGCAATGCTCTACTGCGCAGCCTGCAAGGCACCCCACCCACCGCAGTTCAGCGCGATGAGATCGAAGTATGGACCAAGGACTTCTGTATCGTCAGTGAACTCGTGGTAGCAGCGCGTGAACAGACCATTGCCGATCTCGCACCTCTGGTGTCGCACTTCTACAAGGACCTCTCGGGTAGTGATGAGGTCGTCGTCGTCCGGTACGAGCAATCGTGGGGCGGCGACCTCATCGCAGCGTTGCAAGCGGCGTTCGATGATGACCGGTTTCGTGGTCACACCACCGTAGGCCCACAGCGAGACGACGTCGCGGTCCTGCTCGACGGCCGCGATGCTCGACGCCAGGCATCACAGGGAGAGCAGCGCTCACTAGCCCTTGCCCTGCGACTGGCGGGACACGAATTGGTGAGGTCACGGCGGGGGCTCGACCCACTACTGCTACTCGATGACGTGTTCAGCGAATTAGACCCCTTACGAAGCGATCGATTGTTAAAACTCTTACCATCAGGACAAACACTGGTGACAACGGCCTCCCCGCTGCCAGTCGGTATGCACCCCGCTTCCATCATCGACCTCAGCGCGATGTCCGGATGAGGCGACGTGATGATCATCCAGTTGAGCTGGGCGATGCGCTCAACGTGCTCGCTGGACGCCTGAAGAAGGTCGACCTGCGAGTAATCGATGAGGTGCGGAAGATTTGGCCCACCGTGGTCGACCCCGTCATCGCCCAACACTGTGAGCCCCAGTTCATCAAGAACGGAGTGCTCCTGGTGAGCGTTCCGTCCGGAGCCTTCGCACAGCGGGTGATGTCGCAGAGCACGACAATCCTCGAGGGTTGTTCGGTCCTCGGCGGGCTCGCCCCGATCGCTTTGCGCACCGTCATCCAATAGGCGATCGGGCATCGTGAGCGGCGTGTTTCCAGACCCACTCGGGGTCTGGTTGTCACAGCATGTCGGGTAGGATGGAGAGGTCGAAATATTGAGCTCGGCTGCGCGAAAGCGCTGAAATTCATTACCGAAAGGAATCCTTCGTGGCCGACAAGACCAAAGGGTCAGTAAGTTACGGAGCGAGCGACATCACTGTTCTCGAAGGTCTGGAGCCCGTCAGGGTTCGACCGGGAATGTACATCGGCTCCACCGGCCCTGCGGGACTCCATCACCTGGTCTGGGAAGTGGTCGACAATGCGGTCGATGAAGCCATGGCTGGCTTCTGCACACGAATTGACGTATCGATCCTGGCCGATGGAAGTTGCCGGGTGGTTGACGACGGACGCGGTATTCCGGTCGAGATCCACCCTCAGTACCCCGGCAAGTCCGCCGCGGAGATTGTCCTCACAGTGCTTCACGCGGGGGGAAAATTTGGTGGTGGTGGCTACAAGGTTTCGGGTGGCCTCCATGGTGTGGGCGTGTCAGTGGTGAATGCCCTTTCCTCGAAGTTGATCCTCGAAGTTGATCGCGAAGGAAGTCACCACGAACTCGTCTTCAAGGATGGCGGGAAGCCCCAAGGGAAGTTGGCCATAACGGGCACCGCACCACGGGGCCGCACGGGCACCACGGTCACTTTCGTGCCCGACCCCACAATCTTTGAGGACGTCGACTTCCGTGCTCAGACCATTCTGGAGCGCCTGCAAGTCATGGCGTTCCTGAATCGTGGATTGGAGATCAATTTCACGGACGAACGCGCTGGCCGTGGCACGAAGGAGACCTTCAAATACAACGGCGGCATTGTCGACTATGTTCGCCACCTCAACAACGCCAAAGAGTCCTTGTTTCGCAAAGTCGGCTTCTACGAACAGACTGAAGACAAGCAGGAAGTCGAAGTGGCCTTCCAGTGGAACACCGGCTACTACGAGAGCATTCACTCGTTCGCGAATGGCATCTCGACCATCGAGGGTGGCATGCACGAAGAGGGGTTCCGCAAGGCCATCACCAACGTCGTCAATCGCTACGCCCGTAAGCGCAACCTTCTGAAGGAGAAGGAGGACAACCTCCTCGGCGAAGACATCCGTGAGGGCCTCACCGCCATCATCTCGGTGAAGCTGGCCGATCCCCAGTTCGAGGGCCAGACCAAGGGAAAACTGGGCAACGTCTCCATTAGGTCCCTGGTGGAGCGTGCCACGAACGAACGACTAGCTGACTGGCTGGAGGAGAACCCCAAAGAGGGGGGCCAGATCGTCGCGAAGGCCGTGCAAGCGTCACGCGCTCGCATGGCAGCGCGACAAGCTCGCGACCTGACGCGCCGCAAGAGCGCACTTGACGGAGCGGGCTTGCCTGGCAAACTGGTCGACTGTTCGTCCAACGAGCCTCGTGAATGCGAACTCTTTATTGTGGAAGGCAACTCCGCGGGTGGCTCCGCGAAGGACGCGCGCAATCCGCGCAATCAAGCGATCCTCCCGATCCGCGGCAAGATCCTCAACGTCGAGAAGGCGCGGTCCGACAAAATTTTGAAGAACACGGAGATCCAAGCGCTGATCTCCGCCATCGGCGCCGGCGTCGAAGCCGATTTCGACGTCACCAAGATCCGCTACGACAAGATCATCCTGCTGGCAGACGCCGACGTCGACGGTAGCCACATCCGAACGTTGTTGTTGACCTTCTTCTTCCGTCAGATGACCGAGATGGTGAACAACGGACACGTGTACGTGGCTCAACCACCCCTCTATTCGACGCTCGTCGGCAAGGAGAAGGTGTACTTGCGAGACGACGCGGCGAAAGCCCAGTTCCTCGTGGAACGACCCGATCACCGAAACGACTTCCAGCGCCTCAAGGGTCTCGGCGAGATGGACTTTGATGAGTTGCGCGACACCACCATGGACCCGTCCAAGCGGGCCCTGCTCCAAATCACTGTTGAGCAGGCCGCGCTCGCCGACGAGGTCTGCTCGATCCTTATGGGTGACGACGTCCCGCAACGCCGTCACTTCATCCAAACCAACGCGAAAGACGTTCGATTCCTAGACATCTAGGAACGGAGGAACATGGCACGCAAGCCCAGCAATTCCGGAGGCGGTTCGCCGACCCCACCCAACGACGACGAAGTCCTCGGCTACATCGAGCCGATTGAGATCAACCTCGAGATGGAGCGATCCTTCCTCGAGTACTCGATGTCGGTCATCGTCTCACGAGCCCTGCCCGACGCCCGTGACGGGTTGAAGCCGGTTCACCGGCGCATCCTCTACTCCATGTTCGACCAAGGGCTGCGTCCCGACCGACCGCACACCAAGTGCGCCAAGGTCGTCGGCGAAGTCATGGGTACCTACCACCCGCACGGCGACAGCGCAATCTATGACGCACTCGTACGAATGGTTCAGGACTTCGCCATGCGTCATCCGCTCATCAGTGGCCACGGGAACTTTGGTGGCACCGGACCAGATGAGGGCGCCGCCGCGATGCGCTACACCGAATGTCGACTGGCTCCAATCGCGCTAGAGCTGCTTGATTCGATTGATGAGGAGACCGTCGACTTCGAGCCCAATTACGACAACTCAACCCAGCAGCCGACAGTCCTTCCGGCGCGCTATCCGAACTTGCTGGTCAACGGTTCACAGGGCATCGCCGTCGGTATGGCGACGAAGATCCCCCCGCACAACCTCGGTGAGATCATCGACGCCACCCTGCACCTGCTCGCCCACCCCGAGGCGACCCCCGATGACCTGATGGTCTTCGTCAAGGGACCGGACTTTCCGACCGGTGCTCAGATCCTGGGCCGCCAAGGCATCCTGGACGCGCTGCGAACTGGCCGTGGGTCGGTCAAGATGCGCGCGGTCGCCGAGATCGAGGAGACCGCCAAGGACGTCCGCATCGTCGTGACCGAATTCCCCTACGAGGTCTCAGTCGAATCTATCGAGGAGAAGATTTACGACCTGGTGAAGAACGGCGACCTGGACGGCATCGCTGCGGTGCAGAATGACTCCGCCGGGCGAAAGGCTCGACTCGTCATTCGACTGAAGCGTGACGCCAACGCCAACGTCGTCTTGAACAAGCTCTACAAGAACACGACGCTGCAAACAACGTTCGCGGTCAACATGTTGGCCCTCGTCGACGGGGTGCCGCGCACGCTCAACCTCGCCCAAGCCCTGACGGTCTACATCGCCCATCAGGTTGAGGTCGTGACCCGGCGGACCCAGTTCCGCCTGCGCAAGGCCGAGGCGCGCGCCCACATCGTCGAAGGCCTCCTGAAGGCGATCGACATGCTGGACCTCGTCATCGCGGCAATTCGCGGATCCGACGACCGCGGCGCGGCGCGCATCGCGCTGATGGCCGCCCCCTTCGAGTTCTCCGAAGAGCAGGCCAATCACATCCTCGACATGACGCTCGGCCGACTTACGCGACTCGGTCGTAGCGAACTCGAAGACGAGATGCGCAAGCTCCGTGAGACCATCGCCGAATTGCAGGCCATCCTCTCGAGTGACGAGCGATTGCGGGGCGTGATCGCCGATGAGATCCTCGTGATCCGCAACAAATACGCGAACGACCGACTGACGCAGATCGTGAACGACCCGGGTGAACTCGGCGTCGAGGACCTCATCAAGGACGAGGACATCGTCATCACGATGACTCAGGCCGGTTACGTGAAGTCGGTCGCCGCTGACGCGTTCCGCGTCCAAGGTCGCGGTGGTCGCGGCGTCCAAGGGGCCAAACTGCGTGACGAAGACTTCGTCGACCAGATCGTCCACACGACGACCCACGCCTATCTCTTGATGTTCTCCAACCGGGGCCGCGTCTTCCGTCTACGCGGGCACGAGATTCCGATGAAGGAGCGCACCGCCAAGGGCACGGCGATTGTGAACCTGCTCAATCTGCAGCCCAACGAATCGATTCAGGCGATCGTGACGACCAACGACTTCCCGAAGGACAAGTTCCTGGTCTTCGCGACTGCCGACGGCACCGTGAAAAAGACGGCCTTCAGCGAATACGACAAGTCACGGCGCGAGGGATGGATCGCCATCAAACTGCGCGAGGGCGACGAAGTCGTGCGCGTGGTGGCCACCAGCGGAAATGACGACCTCATGGTCGTGACCTACCGCGGGATGTCCATCCGATTCAACGAAGCCGAGGTGCGAGAGGTCGGCCGCGACTCGACCGGCGTGCGCGGTATCAAGTTGCGCACCGACGACAAGGCGATTGCGCTGGACGTCGTGCGCGACGACGCGGACCTGTTCCTCGTCACCGACACCGGTTACGGCAAGCGCGTCAAGACCGACCGGTTCAACCGACAGGGTCGCGGAGGTCAGGGCGTTCGTGGCATCAAACTGACCGCGGCTCGCGGCTTCTTGGTGGCGGCCTTCATGGTGCGTCTCGACGACGAGGTGATGCTGGCGTCGAGTGGCGGCGTGCTGATTCGTACGCCCGTGCGCGAGGTCTCTTCACAGGGTCGTGACGCGACAGGTGTTCGCGTGATGAACCTCGACGAGGGTCACTCGGTGGCGACCGCCGCGTTGGTTCCGGCCGAACCCGAGGAGTGATCGTTGCGACGGGCCCAGGCGCGTCGCAGCACCTCGAGAATCTTGTCGGCGCCTTGGGCTCCGACCACCATGAACTTGTTGTCGACGAGGAACGCCGGGACCCCGGTGATGCCGAGTTCTTGTGCGGCCGATTCGTCCTGACGCACGGCGTCGGCAAGAGTGTCCCCCGACCAGAGCTCGTCAGCACCCTCCACCTCCACTTCGGTGGCGAGGCGTGACAGGGTCTCGTGGTCACTCACCAATTCGCCCTCGCTGAAATAGGCACGAAAGAGTCGCTCGTTCATCAGGTCGCCCAGGCCCTGGCCCGAGGCGAACGCGATTAGACGGTGGGCGTCAAAGGTGTTCGTCGGCCGGGCGGTCGCCAGCGACCAAGTCATGCCGAGCGTGGCCGCTTCATCCTCGACCCGTTGGTTGAGGGCGCGCGCCCGTTCGATCGGCATGGAGTACTTGCGAGCCAGTAGCTCATCGAGCGGCAGGTTGATGTCCGTGCGCGATCCCGGATCGAGTTCGAACGCCCGGTGGCGTACCACGACGTGGCCGCGGTGTTCGAACTGGTTGATGGCGAGAAAGAGTTGGCGGGTACCCAGATAACAGAAGGGGCAGACGACGTCGCTCCATAGGTCTACGAAGAGGAAGTCACCCATTGGTCAATCGTGCCACAACCGGCAGTTTTGGTGCAGAATACTGCGATGACTGCTCGAGTATTGAGCGCCGAGGACGCGGCCGAACTGATCCAACCGACGGATTCCATCGGCTTTGGCATCATCACCGGTACGCCGGTGGCCATGTTGAGGGCCCTGTCGCAGCGATCCGACTGGACGGACCTGCGCATTAGCGGGGGATTGGTGCTCGGAGCCTTCGACGTGTTTCGGCACCCGAACGTCCACTATCGCGCGAGTTTCTATGGAGGCGCGGAGCGCCAGTTCGCCGCCGAGGGTGCCGACACTCAGCACATCCCCTCGTTCTTTCGTCACTACGGCCTCCTCATCCAGCACATGAATCCCCGGGTCATGCTGGCACCCGCCTCGATGCCCGATGCGAACGGACGAGTCAGTCTTTCGCTCTACAACGGTGCGCACCACGAGGAGCTCGTACGCGCGGCGCGCGATCCCAAGCGGCTGCTCATCGTGGAATGCTCACCCCACTATCCGCGTACCCACGCGCTCGCGGGCCACGAGAACCATCTCGACCTCGCCGAGATCGATGTGATCGTGTACACCGACGAATACCCGACGGTCTTTGCGAACGACCCAGGCACGCCCGAAGATTTCCAGATGGCCGCGCACGCCGCCGCCTTCATCCGCGACGGTTCGACGCTCCAGACCGGCATCGGCGCGGTCCCCAACCTGGTCGCCCAGGCCCTGGCGCGGGGTGACGGCGGTGACTACGGCGTCCACTCCGAGATGTTCACGGACGGGCTGTACCAATTGATCGCCGCGGGCAAGGTCACCAACCAGAAGAAGTCAATCAATCCGGGAGTGGCGGTGATCACCTTCGCCGCTGGAACTCGCGACATGTACGACTTCATCGACGACAATCCAACGATCGGCGTCGCCCCGGTCTTCTACACCAACAACCCACACGTCATCGCCCAGAACCACCGGATGGTCTCGATCAACTCCGCGCTCGAGGTAGACCTGCATGGCCAGATCGTCGCCGACACCCTTGGCCCCCGCCAATATTCAGGGGTCGGCGGCCACCAGGATTTCGTCGAGGGGACGAGTCTGTCGCTCGAGCACACCTCCCTGATCTGCCTGCAATCCACGGCCGTGGTCGGGGGTGAACTAAAGAGCCGTATCATTGGAGACATGACCCCGTATTCCGTCGTGACTTCGCCACGCCAATTGGCCGGTGTGATCGTGACCGAATTCGGCGCCGCGGACCTGCGGGGACTGACCGTGCGCGAACGCGCCGAGGTCCTCGTCGAGGTCGCCCACCCGCAGTTCCGAGACGAGCTCGCCTCCACCGCACGGCTGCTGGGACGCTAGGTGCTCATAGTCCGGGATTTGGGCATCGAGATCGGCGCACGCCGTATTCTCAATCCGGTCTCGTTCACCGTAGGCAATGGTGAGAAGGTCGGACTCGTGGGACGCAACGGCGCCGGCAAGTCGACCCTGTTGTCAGTGCTCCTCGGCTATCAGCCAGAGCACTTGCGTATCTCCGGCAACGTCGCGCATCAGGGCACCTTGGCGCACTTGCCCCAGGAGCCGGTGCCGGGCGGCCTCGGCGTGGAGTCGATCGGACTTTCCCACGTGCTGTCCGCGCGCGGCCTCGACCGGCTCGACGCCGACATGCAGCACGCGCGTCAAGAACTAGCCGCTGACCCCACCGAGGCGACCATTGAGCGCTTCACGGCGCTCGAAGAGCAGTTCCGCGAGCGCGGCGGCTACGAGGCCGAGTCCGAGGTCTCACGGCTGGCCGCGGGACTCGGGCTCGAAGAGGACGTACTGCTCGAGGATCTCAACTCCCTCTCGGGTGGCCAACGCCGCCGCGTCGACCTGATGCGCGTGCTGTACGAGCAGCCCGAGACGATGGTGCTCGACGAGCCGACCAACCACCTCGACAAGGCGGCCAAGCGCTGGCTCTTCGACGAACTCGAGCGTTATCGCGGCACCGTACTCGTCATCAGCCACGACCTTCCCCTGCTCGACAAGTCGATCGACCGCGTCCTGGCACTGCGTGACGGCCAACTGCGCGAATACAAGGGCAACTACTCGAAGTTCCTCCAGCTCGAAGAGGAGCGGCGCCTCAGCGAAGAGAAGATGGCCGCGCACCAGGACGAGCAGATCGACCGCATGTCCAAACTCGCCAACCAGATGCGCGGGCAGACCGCGGCGCGCGCGCGAGTCGCCAAGGTCCTCGACCGCAAAGTCGAGAAGCTGGAGGGCAACCGGGTCGAGGTCACCAAGAAGGAAAAGAAGGTCACTTTCCGATTGCCCGAACCACCTCGCAGCGGCGATGTCCCGATGACCGTGGAACACGTCGCCGTGCGCTACGGATCACTCGAGGTGCTGAAGGACGTCAATTTCATCACTCGACGGGGCGACCGGATCGTCATCGTCGGACGCAACGGCGCCGGCAAGTCCTCGATGCTGCGCTGCCTCGCGGGGACCCAACACGCGCAGACCGGCGTGGTGAAATTCGGGGCCAACGTGAAGGTGGGTTACTTCGCTCAGGAGAACGAGCAGTTGGATTTCAGCAAGACGGTGCTCGGCAACCTCGATAACGCCACCGTGGAGACCGAAGTCCAGCGCCGGTCGCTGCTCGGCGCGTTCGGATTGAAGGGCTCGGCGGCCCACCAGATGCCGGGCACCCTCTCAGGTGGCGAACGCGCCAAGCTGGCGCTCGCGATCCTCGCCTCGTCCGACGCCAACCTGCTGCTGCTCGACGAACCGACGAACAACCTCGACCCCGCGAGCGTCGAGGCGCTGGGCGAGATGATGCGCCAGTGGAAGGGCACCATCGTCGCGGTGAGCCACGAACGTGGATTCGTCGAGGCGCTCGAGCCGACGCACGCGGTGCTCTTGCCCGAGGAGTTCTTCGACCTCTGGAGCGACGCGTACATGGATCTGATCGAGCGTCGCTAGATCGCGAGGGAACGACGGGTCTCACCACCACCGTGTCGTTGCCATGACGCGTCCGCCACCGCCGAGACGTGACATCTCGCAGATCGCGAGACGCGCGGCCCGCGAGGCCGGGGTCGACGCGGCCCGCGAGCGACACCCGCCCCCGAGTTGTTAGAGTCGGCGAATGATTCCAGAACCAGACACCCAGGGAACCGTGCCGTTCTTGGACGGGGAGACGTGGTACCGGATTACCGGCGACCTCCACTCCGGACTGGCCCCACTGGTCGTCCTCCACGGTGGGCCGGGCGTTCCGCACGATTACGTACTGTCCCTAACCGCACTCGCCAGTGGTGGCCGAGCCGTCATCCACTACGACCAGTTCGGTTGTGGCGGCTCGACGCACCACCCGGAGAAGGGTGCCGACTACTGGACGGTCCAGCTCTTCCTCGACGAACTCGACAACCTGCTGGAGCACTTGGGGATCGCCGACTCCTATCACCTACTGGGCCAGTCGTGGGGTGGCATGCTGGGTTCTGAGCACGCCATTCGTCAGCCCAAGGGATTGAAATCGCTGGTCATCAGCAATTCGCCCGCGTCCATGGCGCTATGGGTGAGCGAGGCGATGAAGCAGCGCGAGGCCCTGCCCGAGTCGGTGCGCGAGGCGCTGAATCGCCACGAGGCGAATGACACCACTGACGACCCCGAGTACCTGGTCGCGACCCAGGTCGTCTACGACCAGCACGTCTGTCGTGTGGTGCCCAATCCGCCGGAGGTCCTTCGGGCCATGGAGCGGCTCAACGAGGACCCGACCGTGTATCACACGATGAACGGTCCGAACGAGTTCTTCTGCGTCGGCACGCTTCGCGACTGGTCGGTCGTCGACCGGGTGCACTCGATCGTGGCGCCCACCTTGTTGGCCTCGGGGCGTTTCGACGAAGCGACGCCCGCGACCGTGCAGCCATTCTTCGACGCCATTCCCGACGTCCGTTGGGAGATCTTCGAGAACTCCAGCCACATGCCCTTCGTGGAAGAGCCCGAGCGGTATATGAAGGTCGTCGGCGATTTCCTCGCTGAACACGACGCCTGAGCGAATCAGGCGCGCCTCAACGAGACGAGCCGGGAAGCCTCTCGAGGGTCGTCTCAGCCACCTCGGCGATGACGGTCAGTTGTTCGGCGGAGAGGCCGTCGATGAAGAGTCGGCGCACCGCATCGACGTGTCCCGGAGCCGCCGCCTCGAGTTCCTTGCGACCCAGTTCGGTGATGACCACGAAGGCGCCGCGCCGGTCGGAGTCGCACTGCTCGCGGGTGACGAGGCCCCGCGCACTCATCCGTCCGATGTGGTGCGACAGTCGGCTCTTCTCCCAGCCGATCTCGTTGGCCACCTCGAAGATCCGACAGCGACCGTCCGGTTGGGCGGTGAGTGCGACCAGGACGATGTAGTCGGGGTAGGAGAGTGATGAATGCTCGGCCAATTGACGGGAGAGTTCGGCGGTGAGCCGCATCTGCATGAACTGCAACGATTGCCAGGCCCGATCCTCCGGTCCGTCTAGCCACCTCGTCTGTTCCATGACACCAGTCTACCGGCAGTAGTTGACTTGTCATATATACTAGATGACACATCAACTAACCGAAGGGGAGCGATATGAGTTTTTCGCCCGTTCGACTTAATCACGCGGTCCTGTTCGTCGCCGACCTCGAGCGGTCGGTCGATTTCTACGAGGGAACGTTCGCCATGGAGGTGATGGCGCGCGAGCCGCGGGCCAACGCCGCCTTCCTGCGGCTGCCCCGATCGGGCAATCATCACGACCTCGGACTCTTCGGCGTCGGCCCCGCGGGCGGACCGAAGCGGCGCGGTGCGATCGGCCTCTACCACCTCGCGTGGCAACTCGATACCCTGGACGAACTCGCCGAAGCCCGACGGGTGCTGCGCGAGGTCGGCGCCTATACCGGCCAGTCGAGCCACGGCGCGACCAAGAGCCTGTACGGAGCGGACCCCGACGGGAACGAGTTCGAGATCATGTGGATGCTGCCGCGCGACAGCTGGGGCGAGTTCGCGTCGGCGGCGCCCATCGACCACCTCGACCTCGAAGGAGACCTCACGCGCTGGAGCGGTGTTCGCACGGCGGGCGAACTCGGGATCAGTAGTTGACGGGTCCGTCGGTGAGCCGGCCGCTCGTCGGCACCGCACCGGGGATCAAGTACCGCGGGTCGAGCGCCACGACCCACCACTTCGAAGGGGGACCACTCGCCAGCGTCGAGAAGATGTAGGTCGGCAACAGCCACTCGGTCCCGTCGGCCAGTTCGAACGGGCGCAGCGAGAGCTGCCCGCTCATCAAGGTGACGTTGGTCGTCGCCGATCCGGACTGTTGGGAGTCGAGGGCCGCGATCGCGGAGCGAGGGCTCGACAGTGGGTAGACGGTCGAGCTGGACTCGCCGAAGTCCGGACCCGTCGCCCAGAGGAGCTTGCCCGAGGGGTCGAACATGAAACTGACGCTCAGGTCGGTCGGGGTACCCGCGACCGAGATGTCGAAAGTGATCACTTGGCGGTCGAGGGGCGGCTGCGCGGTCACCGGAAGATTTGGATCCGAGGTCCACGAGACTAGTGGCGGGGCCACGTCATAGTTGAATCCGAGCCGGTCGAGGTAGCGCTGGGCGGCGCCGACGAAGGTCGGCCCGGCCGGAGTGAGGGTGAAGCCACTGCTCGTGCGGTTGGCGTTGACGACCCTCGGTGGCGCTTGGGTGCCGTTGGCGTACGTCCACTCCGCGATGCCGGCCGTGACTTGATACCGGACCGACGCACCGGAGCCATTCGCGACGACGACGGATGCACCGATGTCGTGTTGACCGAGGGTCGCTCCCGTGACTGAGAAAGCGTTCGCGATTCGTGCGGCTTCCACCGCGGCGTTCCCGGGCACGCTCAGGGCAAAGATCGGTGCGCTGCTCGCGGCGCTGTCGATCGCCGGACCGGCGATGAAGTGGTACCGGGCGCTCACCAGCATCGTGGCGTCGGGCGCGCCGGTCACCGTGGTCGCGAACTTGCCCACGGGTCCGAGCGCGAGCACCGTCAGACCTGGAGCCAGCGACTGGAGGATCGCGATTGCGCCCACCATCACCAGAGTGGTGGCCGAGACCGCAGCAGCCATCCGGAGACGAAAGACGCGCAACAACTGCCCCGGTCGGGCCGGTCGGTGCGCGGTGATGCGCGCGGTCATCGTGGTCAGATCGGGATGTTCGTAGGGTGCTGATGCGACCGGGTCAGCGCCCGCGAGGCGTTCGATGACGTCGATCACGCGCCCACCTCC
>Ga0307377_10004527_pt1 | contig 15172 bp, 21 predicted proteins | sample TR3MG_FD_202535 | JGI IMG/M metagenome (GOLD analysis project Ga0307377, IMG submission 202535) | Soil microbial communities from Risofladan, Vaasa, Finland - TR-3 | ecosystem: Environmental > Terrestrial > Soil > Coastal area > Acid sulfate soil | place: Finland: Risofladan, Vaasa | collected... | reverse complement strand
GTGGTGAATACCCTTTTGGAACATGGAGTTACTGAGGTTTATGCCTGCTGCACCCACCCCGTTTTCTCTGGCCCCGCTATCCAGAGGATAGCCGCCAGCCCGGTGAAAGAGGTAGTCGTTACCGATACCATACCTGTTAATGGCAAAAAGAAACTGGCCAAGATCACCGTCTTGCCTATAGCTTCGCTTATCGGCGAAGCCATTCATCGCATTCACACCGGCTTATCAGTGGGGGCGATGTTTGAGTGATAATGAAGTAGTCAGCAGTTAGCTGAAAGCTGAGGGCTGATAGCCGAAAATGCTTAAGTGGCTTAGCAATCTGATTGATTCCAACGAGAAAGAACTGAAACGCCTTCAGCCTCTGGTGTCTCAAATAAACTCGTTGGAGCCTGAGTTCGAAAAGCTCACCGACGACGAGCTTCGGGCGAAAACCGACGAATTTAAGGCCCGGCTAACCGATGGGGAAGAACTGGACGAGATTTTGCCGGAGGCTTACGCTGCTGTCAGAGAAGCAGCCAAGCGGACCATAAGACAGCGGCATTTTGATGTCCAGTTAATGGGGGGAATCGTCCTTCATCAGGGGAAGATAGCCGAGATGAAAACTGGTGAGGGGAAAACCCTGGTCGCAACCTTGCCCCTCTACCTCAATGCACTTACCGGACAAGGCAGTCATCTGGTTACCGTCAATGACTATCTTGCCAGGCGGGACTGCCACTGGATGGGCCCTGTTTACCACGCCCTGGGTGTAAGCGTGGCAGCTATTACTGCAATGCAAACGCCCGATAACCCCTTCCCATCTTATATTTATAATCCTGATCTTGATTCAGGAGACCCGAAGTGGAAAAATTTACATCCTATTCCCTACCCTCCTAACCAACCCCAGAAAGCTCGCCACCAGGCTTATGAGGCAGGTATAACTTATGGCACCAATAACGAGTTTGGCTTTGATTACCTCAGGGATAATATGGTCTGGGATTTGTCTCAATGCGTGCAGCGTCCCTTGAACTATGCCATTGTTGATGAGGTTGATAACATCCTTATTGACGAAGCCCGCACGCCACTCATCATTAGCGGTGCTGCCGAGGAAGCAACCAAGAGGTATTACACCTTTGCCCATTTGGTTGAACATCTCAAAAAGGATGAGGATTACTCTATTGATGAGCGTACGCGTACTGCTACCCTCACTGAAATTGGCATGACCAGGATTGAGAAGATGCTGAAGCGGGAAGGCTTGCTTAAAGCACCTGACCTTTATGACCCCTCTAATTACTTTCTTACTCAATATCTGGAGAGCGCCCTTAAGGCTCGCGCATTGTTCAAAAGAGACCGGGACTATGTGGTTAAGGATGGACAGGTCATCATCGTGGATGAATTCACTGGCAGATTGATGTTTGGCAGGAGGTATTCTGAGGGACTGCATCAGGCCATTGAGGCCAAAGAGAGGGTAAAGATTCAGCGAGAATCAGTTACCCTGGCTACCATTACCTTTCAAAACTACTTCCGTATGTATCAAAAGCTGGCGGGCATGACTGGAACTGCGGCCACTGAAGCTGAGGAATTTCACAAGATTTATAAGTTGGAAGTGGTGGTCATACCCACAAATAAGCCCTTGAAGCGCACGGAGCACACTGACCAGATTTACAAGGACGAGAAAACCAAATTTGCTGCCGTAGCCAAAGAAATCAAGCAATTGCACGACCAGGGAAGACCAATTCTTATCGGCACAACCTCCATTGAGAAATCAGAGTATTTGTCTGACCTCCTGAACAGAAATGGAGTTTCCCATCAAGTGTTGAATGCCAAGCATCATGAAAAGGAGGCTGCCATAATTGCTCAAGCTGGGCGGCTCGGAACGGTAACCGTGGCCACAAATATGGCTGGGCGGGGTGTGGATATTATCCTGGGGGGCAACCCTGAGGAGCGTGGTGAAGTAGAATGGCGGGAGGAGCATAATGAGGTGGTTGAGCTGGGCGGACTTCACATCGTAGGTACCGAGCACCACGAAGCCAGGCGCATTGATAATCAGCTTCGGGGACGGGCAGGAAGACAAGGAGACCAGGGCAGTTCTCGTTTTTATGCTTCCTTAGAGGACGAGATTGTTCGCCGCTTTGGCGGTGACCGTGTTAAGGGACTTATGCAGTGGGCGGGTATGGGAGAAGACACGCCGATTGAGCATCCCATAGTCAATAAGGCTATGACCAATGCCCAGGTCCAGACCGAAGGACACAATTTCAGTATCCGTAAACACCTGGTGGAATATGACGATGTTATTAACAAGCACCGCGAGGTAATTTACGCCGAGAGGAGAAAAATCCTCAGCGGCGCCGACCTTAAGGCAAATATAACATCTATGGTTCAGGACGAAATCCAAAGCCTGGTAGCCAGACATCTCAGCAGCCCTCACCTTTCCTCTCCCTTGAAGGGAGAGGAAGAAGGAGAGGGTGAAGAGCGATCTAACCTATCCAGTTTACTTGAGGATATATCCTCTATTTTCCCACTGCCTCCGCAGTTCAGAAGCGATGGGCTCTCCGAACTCAACGACGAGCAAATCGCAGAAAAGTTGGCTGATTATGCCATCGAGCTTTACAACCAGCGGGAGCAGGAGTTGGGCCCTGATAACATGCGAATAGCGGAGCGACTGGTAATGTTGCGAATTATTGACCGGTTATGGATGTACCACCTTACTGAAATGGAGCATTTGCGTCAGGGGATAGGGCTGCGGGCTGTTGGTCAGGAACAGCCGCTGGTAGTGTATAAGAGGGAAGGTCATGCCTCGTTTGAAGCCCTCTTAGCCAGCATTCAGCATGACGTTGCCCATAGCATTTACCATGTCGGTATTACCAAGGAAGCTCCAAAAAAGAAGGAGGCGGTTCCGGTGGGCAAGAAAGTTGGACGTAATGACCCCTGCCCATGCGGCTCAGGCAAGAAATACAAGCATTGCTGTGGGAAATAACTAATCTCCTCTCCCTCGAAGGGGGAGGATGAAGGGAGGGTGCGATGCCAATTTATGAATATAAATCAAAAAACGGTGCTCACTGCAAGCTATGTAAGAGCAAGTTCGAGGTCAGGCAAGGAATAAATGATGAACCGCTGAGGAGATGCCCCGAATGCGGCGCCGAGATAGGGAGGCTCTTCTCTCGCCCCTTCTTGTTCCGGAAAGAATCCCTCAGCCATGAAGGCCCCTTCAATTATATGGAGGACGAGGCCGACGAATTAAGCTTGGAGGAAGACCTTGCCGAAGACGAAGTCTGGGAGTGAATGAAAGGTATCAATACTAGTGCGAAAGATAAGGAAAGTCATGACGGAATATAAGGCTATGTACGGCACAAGCGAGGCTGCCTGCTATCTTGGGGTAAGTCGGTCCACTGTTTACCGCATGGAGAAGCGTGGCTTGCTTTCGCCGGAGAAAACTTCGACGGGGCACAGACGATTCAAACAAAAAGACCTTGACAGATTTCTAAGGAAAAGCCAGCGCCTTGAAGTTCCTTCACTAGCCGAAGGCCTTGCTCTTTATGAGGTTATATCCAAGGCTGAATCTTATTTCCAGCAAGGGTCAATACCAATTTACAATGTCGATTTTCTAAAGATAGGCTGTATTGAAGAAGGGACGATTGATTTAGTTGTTACCTCTCCTCCGTATAATGTAGGCATTAAGTATATTTCCCATGATGACAAGATGTCCTACGAGGATTATTTATGTTTTACGAGTGGCTGAAGGATAATTTCAAATCTTTCTTTGAGCACGGCAATCCTGATTGGGAGTTGATAAGGGAGAAGGTTAGGGGATAGGTAGAGGTTTATACAGGTTCGTTTTGGATAGATGACATTCTTTTGAAAGGTGGCGTGTGAAGGATGAAACGCCTGATATGGGGAGTGTTAATAGGCTCCGTGATAATGGCACTGGTGGTCGCTGGTCCACCACTATATCTGAGCTTGCTTTCGCCCCCTTCTGGGGAGCCCCCTTCTTGGCCAGGGAGTGCTATTGCTTCGGCCCTCCTTTTTTATGGTGGGATGATTATTGCGGGAATAGTTGCCGGGGCGATAACAGGGGGCTCAAGACGGAAGAATGTTCTGGCAGGAGCTCTCTGTGCAATACCTGCAACTGTGGTGTACTGGTGCGCGATGGAAGTGGCTTATATAGGAGACGGGTTTATACCCCCTTTCGTATTAGTTGTTACGGCAGGGTTAGGGGCAATTGGTGGTCTGACTAGTTATGGAATTCAAAGCCTCAAGCGACCGGCAAAGTGAGAGCCTTTGGCAAAAGATTCTCCAACTATAACCCTCACCCAAAAATGAAAATTTGAGCCACTATTCCCTATCACCGTTTTTACGCTCATTTTCATTAGTTTCAAATTGACCCACTACTAGAGGTTCGAACTGTTGCACTGGCCAGAAAGGCTTGCTAAAATAGCTCAATCGCTGATAACCAGGTTTTGGCTATGATAGATTCTCCGGTTCTCGTGCTTAATCAGAGCTATGAGCCTCTTAACGTGTGTCGCACGCGCCGGGCCGTAGTGCTGATATTTCGTGGCAAAGCTGAGGTGTTGGAAAATAGCAGGGGTGAGATTCACTCTGTTACCCAGGTATTTCAAATACCTTCAGTAATTCGACTCGTTTATATGGTCAGACGCCCTCGGCATCAGAAAAAATTGAGCAGGCTCGAGGTATTTAACCGTGACCAATATACCTGCCAGTACTGTGGCCGGCAGACCAAGGAGCTTACCTTAGACCATGTTATCCCGCGGCGGCGGGGTGGGATGCACACCTGGGATAATGTGGTCAGTGCCTGCATTCCTTGCAACAGGCGTAAAGGCGGACGTACGCCGGAGGAAGCAAGGATGAAATTGCTGTGCCAGCCGCGTTCTCCCCGTAATGATGGCTTCTATATTCCCTATCACCTTCTCAATAATCATGGTGAATGGCAAAAATATCTACCCTCTTTGAATTAACTTAACCCCTTCAATTTGCTCCAATTTTAATCGTGTTCCTAAAAAAACTACAACTTTTCTTCCGGTTGAATTAATTCGTCCAGAGCTATCTCTTTAACCACCTCATTATCCAATAATTGAACTGTTACCGTTTCCTTGAAGAGGTTAGTGCTGATTACTCTGGCTTTACCCCAGGGTGTTACTATTTCTTGTTTCGGCCGAGGCATCTTCTTTTTTATAGCTGCGTATTCCTTGCTTTCATATGACAGGCAGCAGAGGAGCCTTCCACAGATGCCCGATATCTTCACCGGGTTCAAGGGTAAGCTCTGTTCCTTAGCCATCTTAATAGATACTGAGGCAAAGCTGGTGAGGAAATTTTGGCAACATAAGGGATAACCGCACCTGCCTATGCTACCCAACAGCTTAGCCTCGTCTCTCGCCCCCGCCTGCCTTAATTGCACCCGTGTTTCCAGAGCACGGCTCAATTGCCAAAGCAAGCTTCGAAAGTCCACCCTCTCCGGCGCGCTGAAGAATACGGTCAGGTACTCGTCTTTGGAATCATAACGGGCTGCTAGCGGCTTAATCTTTAAACCAAGCGTGGCTGCCATTTCTTGGCAGCTGCTTAAGGCTTCTTGTTCCAGGTTCCACCGAGCTTGCTCTAAGTCCTCCGTCTCGGCCTTGCGTAATATCCTCACTAACTGCTTGCGTGGTTGAGGAGAGGCTGCAAGGTTAACGACTTTAGCCACATCTGGACCATGGTCAGTATCCACCACTACATAGTCGTTTACTTGCAGAGGTATCTCACCAGCATCACCATAAACTACTTTTCCTCTGGGACGAAATTTAATTTCAATTATGTTAGCCATCGATATATATTATAAATCCCGGACTCGAATTTCTAAACTCGGCAACGCCCCCGATGTCATCAGGTTCGTTCAGGATTTTACACTCAGGTTTTTCTGGGTAAATTGAGCATCAGCCATTCCAATACTAAACGGGGGTTGACATTCTTAGAGATTTCCTCCTGTAGCAAGCAAAGATTAGCAAGAAACCCTTTAATCTCGCTAAGACTTAATCCTCTGGCTTGTTCTTCCAGAGCCTTCTCATAATCCACATTTATGATGGCCCCCTTGCAACCACTTTTAATAAGCATCAAATCACGCCACCAGTCGAGCCAAATCTCTATTATTTCTGCCCCTGCTCTCCGGTTCTGGCCGAATTGGCTTGCTAGCTCCTGGGCATAGGCAAACCTTTGTCCTAAGCTCCGACCAGTCGGAGTTAATAAAGAGAATAACGTAGCCATCCTTTGAGCTCGCTGCTCTAATATATCGTCATTTGCCAAAGCGGACAATGCCCAGCCGAAGCGACCGTGGCACAATTGACTCAAAAGCTTCGCCTTAGTAGCATCAACGTTATATGAATTGACAAGTGTCTCTTGTACTTGCTCTGATGGCACGGGCTTTAATTCCAGCCGCTGACAGCGTGAAATAATTGTCGGCAAGAGACGCACTTCCTCAGCAGCTAGCAAAAGCCAAACTACCCTTTGCGGTGGCTCTTCCAATATCTTGAGCAAGGAATTAGCTGCCTCTGTAGATAGATATTCAGCGCCATCAATGATAAACACCTTGCACTTACCCTCATACGGTGGCAGGTTGGCTAAGCGTTGAAGTCCTCGAATGTCATCAATGCCAATCTCTGTTCTGGAATTCAGTCCGGTAGAGGTAACGTCAGCGTGCTTGCCCTCCAGGATTCGCTGGCAGGAATGGCATTGACCACAAGGCGGCTCGGGGCTATCGCAATTTAGAGCTTGAGCCAGGTTGAAGGCCAAAGTCCCTTTGCCCACATGCTGTGGCCCTACTAGCAGATAGGCGTGACCTAGCGCATTGGTTTTAAGGCTGTAATCCAGCAAAGCTAAAATTTTATCCTGTCCTATAACCTGCCACATGTTAAATTAGGTCCAGGGCAAGGTTTAATTCTTGCAGCGTCTTGTTGTTGCCGTGGAAATAGACCTTGTCCAGAGGAAAATCCACGGAATGGGCGATGCTAAGTTCTTTCCCAGAGACGACATCGAGTCCCAGTCCTTCTTTTTTAAATATAAGAGCCAGAGTCCTGTTCAGGAAGGCTTTAGAGGCATAAATGACCAGGGTATCAGGATAATACTTGCAGAACTCGTCTTTAAATTCACGGCACCTATGGCGGAGGGTGGACTCATCGAAAAGATAGAGCGGCGTGCCGAATTCCTCAGCCAGGTCAACAACATCGCAGCCGCCGATAACGAGATGACCTTGCTTATTTACCTCAGCAGTAAGGGGAAAAAGAGTTAGCTTAGGTACAGTCTTTGTGTTCATGCTGATATGGTAGCTTGTAATACCTGATAAGTCAAAAACGGCTTGACCGGGGGTATCAGCAAACGTTTTACGGATAAAAGAAGTTACCGAAGGCAATGTCTGAAGGGCAAGTCCCGACAAATCGGGACGCAGAGTTACAAACACCGCCATTATTTAAATCTTTAGTCATTCGAGTTACCTCTTTTGGATTAATTCCACACCTTCCTTAAGAGCAATTCCACTAAGAATACTCTTCAGAATTTTGGCTTTGGTTTTAGCATCGTTTGGTTGTATATTGTCTGTTTTTATTTTTTGAATTGCCTTATCCAATGAATTTTCAAGAGTTGTTAAATCAAGTAGAGCCGATGATTTGCAGTAAAAACTTCTCGATCTTCCATCATCAAAATTAACTATCATTGTTTCGAGTAATTTAATTCGTTTTTTCTGCTGTCCTACGAATTTTTCAATTCCATGTTCTTTTATAAAATTCAAATTCGGCATAACTTTTTTATACGATGGGTAAGAAGAAGATTCTTTCACTTGTTGATATTCTTCATTACTTTTGAATTTAGAACACGGAAAGTCTGAACACTCAGCACAGACCTCAAGATTTTTTTTCTTGACACAACAGGTTATGAAGGAACATGATGGATGCTTACCAAAGAATTCTGGCCCACAGCAACCAGGACATCTTGAAATCCCCACTGTATAGTATCTCGGGCATAAACCACAATCAAGACCACATACACCAATTGTCGGATGGATTTTGATATGTTTATTCATTTTGTTAACCATTAGCCTCACTAATCATATCTTAATGCATTTAACTTTCTAAAAGGCGGAATTTGGAATTTCATATAACAACGGCATAAGAGGATTGCGAGCTCGCCTAATCCTATTTACCCATTGCCATGTCAGTGCTTCCCATCACACTATCTTAACGCTTTAACTTCTCTATCACAGCGTCGGCTACCTGGCTGGTGCCTACAGCAGTGGCGGGGTCGAGCTTCAAATCATAGGTGACGTTCTTGCCTTCGGCTATAACCTCGGCTATAGCGCTTTCCAATTTATCGGCGCTACCCTTCTCTCCCAGATGGCGCAGCATCATTACGCCGGAGAGCATTGTGGCCATGGGATTTGTTTTGTTTTGCCCGGCGTACTTAGGAGCGCTTCCGTGGGTAGGTTCAAAGATAGCTACCTCATCCCCGATGTTGGCGCCGGGTGCTACGCCCATGCCGCCGACAAGGCCGGCACAGAGGTCCGAAATTATATCGCCGTATAAATTGGGCAGCACGAGGACGTCGAACATATGAGGCTTCCTGACCAGCTCCATGCAGGTTGCGTCCACCAGCGTATCGCTGAATTCTAGGTCGTTATACTCTCTGGCTACTTCACGGGCAGTATCCAGGAAAAGTCCATCGGAGAATTTGAGTATGTTAGCCTTGTGAACCGCAGTAACCTTTTTTCTGCCGTTCTGTCTGGCATATTCAAAAGCAAATTCGACAATCCGCCGACTCGCTGTTTGAGATATAATCTTCAAGCTCACAGCGGAATCCTTTCTTATCTCTTCTCCAGTAGCATCATGCGCGAGATCCAGCAACTGCTTTGTCTCTGAATCACCTCTGGCAAATTCGATGCCAGCGTAGAGGTCTTCAGTATTCTCCCTGACCACTACTATATCCACGCCTTTGAACGGCGTGTTTATACCGGGGTAAATCTTGCAGGGACGAAGACAGGCATAAAGGTCTAAGGTCTTCCTCAAAGCGACATTGACGCTTCTGAAGCCAGTGCCTATGGGTGTGGTCACCGGTCCCTTAATGGCGACTTTGTTTTTCCTTATGGACTGGAGAGCCTGGGCAGGGAGAGGTGTGCCAAACTTCTCTTGGGCTCGACTTCCTACGATGACAGTATCCCACTGGAACTCGACCCCCGTAGCTTCCAGCACCCGCCGCGTCGCCTCGGCTACTTCAGGCCCTATGCCATCGCCGGGAATAAAAGTTACTCTATGCATTTTGAGCCTTTTAAATGTACGTCTCCTTCCATCCTGATTTTGTCATATTTCCCAGCCCGTATAAGCGCTGCCCATACAGCTTGAGTGCGGGAATTAGCATTAAGCTTACGCAGTATAGAATTAATATGATTTTTGATAGCTTGTTCGCTGGTACCTAGCAATTCGGCAATTTCCTTGTTGAGATAGCCTTGAGCCACGTAATTGAGGATCTCTGATTCTCTGGGGGTGAGAGGTGAAATAAAAGTCGCACTTCCGCTTTCCTTGGACAGTTCCTCAACTCGCTGTAGTATTTGTTCAGGAGTCTGCGGTTGAGGAATAGACTGAACCTGAGAGGGAATAATATCCCATTGAACTCCCGCCGCCAATAAGCTGGCGATATATTGGTTAAGGCTCACTCCCTCACGCTTAGCAGCACGAACTAAATTGCGATGGAGGCTTCGTGGAATCCGCACGATGAACTTCCCACTGTATTCTTCCATATCCCTGGGCAGGGGAATGTCCTGACCTTCCTCATAAGCTGTCTTAATCCAGAGTTGCCGAGCATCTTCTATAGCTTTAAGAGCCTCATCAAGGGTCTCAGCTTGGGTCATACATCCAGGCAATTCCTCAATCTCAGCTACATAACCACCATCAGGGTCAGAATGCATAGTAATTGGGTAACACAGGTTTAAGTAGAATTTTATTTCTTTACGCTCCGTGTCGTTTCTCATGCCATTCCTCCAATTCCAGATTATCAATAATCATTGTGACATAAACTCTTTTTACACGTCGCCCCTTTATTGTTGGAACAATTTTAGGTGGGTGACCTGGCTTGACAAAAACTCGATGACTCCCTCCCCCAGAAGGGCGTTCTTTATAACCAAATGCTTCCAAGACTTTAGCCACATCCTCAAATAAAACCTCCGGCGGCTTTCTTAGGAATTTCTCTACTAGTTTATCGAGTTGATTCATTCATTCCACGAATATGATATCATATATAGTATCAATTGTCAAGAGACAATTAAGAGGAACGAGTAATGACAAAGTCCTTATGCTTCTGTATGTAGGGGATAAGCCCACCTTCTTCAAGGATGGCGGACATTATCGGCGGCATCTTGCCAAAGTCCAGTATAGTACCAGAGGTCAAATTGGCAATCGTACCGCCCGTCAAACTTATCTCCAGCTTATCGCCGTCGCCGATTTTGTCGGTGTCGCAGAGTAGGACAGGCAAACCCTGGTTTATGGCGTTGCGGAAAAAGATGCGGGCTGCCGATTTGGCTAAAATAGCGCCTACCCCCGACATTTTGATTACTACCGGAGCATGTTCCCGACTGGAACCCAGACCAAGATTCTTACCTGCCACGAGAAAATCACCCGGCTCTACCTTTGAGGCGAATTCAGGCGCAGTATCCTCCAGGACATGTTTGGCGAGCTCAGGCAAGTTGCTCCTCAGATGGGCAAATCTGCCGGGGATAATATCATCTGTGGAGATATTATCCCCCAGTTTAATAGCTTTACCTTTGAGCACCAAATCTGGCATCACATAAATCCCCTGGGGTCAGTAATCTCGCCCCTTATGGCTGAGGCGGTGGCAGTTGCCGGACTAGCCAGGTATACCATAGCCTCGGGGTTGCCCATTCTTCCCTTAAAATTACGATTGGCGGTGGAAATGCAAATCTCGCCGTCTCCCAACACCCCCTGGTGAAGACCGAGGCAAGCAGCACAACCCGGCGGAAGAATGATTGCTCCAGCTTCAACCAGGCTCTGGATATAGCCTATCTCCATAGCTTGAATGAGCACCTGCCTGGAGGCTGGTGCTATGAGCAACCTGGTACCAAGATGCCTCTTCTTGCCCTTAAGGATCTCCGCAGCCACAGCTAGATCCTCCAGACGTCCATTGGTACAAGTGCCAACAAATGCCTGCTGGATTTTAACCCCTTTTACTCGAGTCACTGGACGGACGTTATCCACAGCGTGGGGGAGAGAGAGCATTGGCTCAAGCTGGTCGAGATTCACGGGTATGACCTGCTCGTAATTTGCCTCAGCATCGGGATATAGCGGCTTGTAATTTTCGCCCCGTCCATATTCCATGAGGAAGTCCTGGGTGATTTTATCGCCGGGGAACAGGCCCACTTTGGCCCCGGCTTCCACAGCCATATTGGCGATAGTGAGACGCTCCGGCATAGTTATCTGAGCCAGGGCATCACCACCAAACTCCAGAGCCTTGTAAGTAGCACCATCAGCGCCAATCTGTCCAATGAGGTACAGAATCAAGTCCTTGGCATAAACTCCCCGGGGGAAGACGCCATTGAGCTCGATGAGAAAACTTTCCGGCACCCGGAGCCAGGTTTTACCCAGGGCCAAGGCTACAGCAACATCGCTGGAACCCATGCCAGTGGCAAAAGCTCCTAAAGCACCAGCGGTAACAGTATGGGAGTCTGCACCAACAATGATATCCCCGGGATTGGCGAAATTTTCCGCCACTAACTGATGACATATACCATCACCCACCTCGTAGATGCGACAGCCTGTTTCCTCAGCGAAGCGGCGCAGAAGAATATGGTCGTTAGAAAGCTGCTGAGCGGGGCTGGGAGCAGCATGGTCCAGGAATATTATTGCTTGTTGCGGCTTAGCCAGGGCTTCAAAACCGCTTTCCTTAAACTGTCTTACGGTCAGGGGGCCAGTAGTATCCTGGACGAAAGCCAAATCCACATCAGCAATCACGACCTCCCCAGCTTTGGCCTCGCCATGCGATTTGAGGCTTAGAATCTTCTCAGCTAAGGTCTTGCCCACGCTCACTATTTTAATCGCTTTCTTCTGCTATAATCAATAGCATGCCTGATTATGAATCGAGCAAGCCAGGTTCCACCCGATGCGGCAGGAGCATCTTTTACTGGGGCAAGCGCACCTATGTCATGGGAGTGATAAATGTTTCCCCGGATTCCTTCTCCGGCGATGGACTGGCTGGTGTTGAAGGAGCTGTAGCCAGGGCGAAACGGTTAGCATCTGACGGGGCAGATATAATTGATATCGGCGGTGAATCCACTCGTCCCGGCTCAGGTCCGATTTCAATCAACGAGGAATTACGGCGGGTGCTTCCTGTTGTGGAAAAGCTGGCCCGGGAGATATCGGTGCCGCTAAGTGTGGATACCTATAAGCTGGAGGTAGCCCGCCGGGCTTTAGATGCCGGAGCTAAAGTGATAAACGACATCTGGGGTCTGAGGAAGGAGCCCGGACTGGCTGAGTTAGCGGCTCAAAAAGGCGTTCCAATTGCTTTGATGAGTAATCAGCGTGATTCTCCTTGCCACGACATTATGTCTGCGATTATCTCTGATTTGAAAAGAGCCATAGAGCAAGCGTTGGACGCAGGAGTGCCCTGGGAGAATATCATCATTGACCCGGGCATAGGTTTTGGCAAGACACAGGAGCAAAATCTGGAAATTTTACGGCGACTGGAGGAACTTCAGGCGCTGGGCAGGCCTATCCTTATGGGTAGTTCGCGTAAGTCTTTTATAGGCTGGGTGCTCGATTTGACCCCTGAACAAAGGTCGAGTGAAGTGGCATTTGTTCCACCCGGCGACCGGCGGTTAGAAGGAACGGCGGCTACCATAGCCATCGGCATCGCCAAGGGCGTTGGTATCGTTCGGGTACATGATGTTAAGGAGATGGCGCGCGTGTGTAAGATGAGCGATGCTATTGTGAGAGGCGTGTGAGTGAATTGGTCATTGCCTATCTTTGTCTGGGCTCCAACCTGGGAAGGAGGGAAGAAAACCTCAGCCAGGCTCTAAAATTGCTTTCTCAAAGAGTCAATCTTGAGGAGGTCTCACCCGTCTATGAAACCGAGCCAATCCCAATTCAAAATGGAGATAAGAGGCAACCGTTGTTCCTCAATCTGGTTTGCCGAATCGCCACCAACTTGCCTCCCGAGGAGCTTCTCTGTCTGGCTAAAGAAATTGAAACCAGGCTGGGCAGAGTTCCCAGCGGGCAAATAAATTCACCTCGCCCTATAGATATAGATATCCTTTTCTACGACAACAACATTATGAAGACCCACAACCTGACTATTCCGCACCCCCGCCTGCAGGACCGGGCTTTCGTTCTTATACCATTAGCGGAAATCGCCCCGGACTTAGTTCACCCCAAGCTGGGCAAGAGCATTGCCCAATTAGCCAGAGATGTTAAAGGGCAAAAAGGGGTGCGAAGGTATAAAGGAGGATTCGATGTATCAGATATTTGTGGAAGAGCATTTTGATGCCGCCCATTATCTCCCTAACTATCATGGTAAGTGCGAAAAGCTACATGGGCACCGCTTCAAGGTAGTAGCTCGTTTAGAAGCAGCCGAGCTCGACGAGTTCGGCATGGCTTACGATTTCGCCCAGCTAAAGCAGCATCTGAGGGAACTCCTGGCTCGATTCGACCATACCTGCCTGAACGACATACCCCCACTTGATAAGATTGGACCCTCCAGCGAGAATATTGCTGCCACCATATATGATGCACTCCAAGACCATTTTCCCAACTCTCCGGCAAAGTTGGTGAACGTAGAAGTCTGGGAATCGCCCACAAGTGGAGTGGTGTACAGTCCTTAAGCTAAGGTTGCTCGCTTGGCGGCAGTAAATTGGGAATTGTGTCCACAATGGGGTAGGAATAGTCGCAATTAGAGCAATAAAGAGAGCCCCTGACTATTTCTTCCTCCTTTTCCTCATCCACTTTAAGCTCCAAATTCCCCTTGCATAAAGGACAGGCTAAGATTTGCACCAATTCTCTTTTCATTTCAGATTCCCATTATATCATATAAGCAGCGGCACTTAAGAAAGTGTTATAATATTTGAGAGGAGAACGAAATGACAATTCAGATTAAAAAGACTTATAGGGGCTTAAATCCTGGGATGCTCTACGATGAAGTACGAGACTTGCTACAAAAACAAGAGATTATAAGTGTTGAGACTGAGTCGCAAACATATGGTCTTCCCAGCGGCGACACTCAATCGCATATGACGCTGGCATTAAAAACAGATACCGAGCAAGAGGAAAACCAGAAAGAATGCGGCAGGGCACATATTCTGGGCTCACCACAGGGCGAAACAAAAATGCTCCTTGACGTAGATGAAACACTCTTCTCCCGGGAAAAGCTCTCCGCTTTTCAAAATGACCTCGATTTTATCCTCGGCTCATACGAGATTAAGTGGTAGACGAGCAGCTTCCAGAGCAGAACCAGCTTGCCAGGAAAACCAAGCAAGAACGAAGAGAAAGGCGGCGAGCAAAGGAAAAGGCCCAGATGCCACAGCATGGCAAGGGCCTGGCAAGGGTATATAAGGACGCTGTATCCAGGAGAGCCAAGACCACGAAAGCCCACAAGCAGTCAAGCTAAGGGGTCTAGATTCTTCGCCCCGACATGTCGGGGCGAAGAATGACAGGAGGGGTCGCTGAATGGCCTCAACTCGGTGCTTACTATGATAAGGAAATTCCTTTTCAGAGGTCCCTTAATAGTCCTGATTTGCCTGGCCATTGGATTTGCCATAGTTTATGGTGGTGGGTGGCTGCTCCAGCAATTGGGGTGCATAGGGGGAGGGTGAGAAACATTCATAACCGGCGTTTTGAGCAGATCGCAGAGCACTGTTCACATTCATTGTCGCACGGCTCAGCATGAATGGTTACACTAGCCTCGTGAAGTGTGCTTTGTATTTCGACCTCAATCAGGTCACATATCTGATGAGCCTGCTCCAAACTAATGTCCCTGGCCATTACCAAATGGAGGTCTATATAGCACTGGCTTCCAGCCCGACGTGTCCGTAGTGCGTGGAAGCCGAACACCTCGCGGCTATGTTTACTTAAACAGCCTTCGATAACTGCCTGTTGTGAAGGAGGTAGCTTTTCATCAAGCAGTCCGGATATCGGCTTACGGATAGTATCAATAGCTACTTTCA
>Ga0307377_10004526_pt1 | contig 15173 bp, 15 predicted proteins | sample TR3MG_FD_202535 | JGI IMG/M metagenome (GOLD analysis project Ga0307377, IMG submission 202535) | Soil microbial communities from Risofladan, Vaasa, Finland - TR-3 | ecosystem: Environmental > Terrestrial > Soil > Coastal area > Acid sulfate soil | place: Finland: Risofladan, Vaasa | collected... | reverse complement strand
GGAAGCACTCATTATCCCTCCCTCCGCATTGGTTTATTTGCTCATAGCAGTGTTAATCGCAGCCCCTTTTTCTTTTTTCATTACCAAACACATCGGAAAGCAATTCGCTTTACAATTCGCGAGACTACCGTATCGGAAGATGCTGAGCGGTATTACGATTTTCCTCGCGGTGCTCGTTTTCCTTTTCACTGGTGCTTTAGGCGTGCTGGTTCTTCTTGTAGGCACATGTATAGGGCTTATTCCGATACATTTCGGCGTAAGGCGGAGTAATTGTATGGGCGTGTTACTCCTGCCGATAATCGTGATGCTGTGGCAACTCTAAAATAGGAAGTATTATATACGAGAGAGCACGAATGGATTTACATGATAAGGGTAGCGATAAATGGATGGGGTAGAATCGGTCGAATTCTATTCAGAGCAGCGCTACGAGAAAATTCGGCTATAGATGTTGTGGCACTAAATAGCCGAGCTGCGGAGGCTTCTTGGGTTGCTCATCTATTGAAGTACGATTCCGTGCACGGTGTGTTTGATGCAGAAGTGAGGGCAAATAAAGATGCGAACACGCTAGTGGTGAATGGCAGAGAGATAAAGATATTGGCGGAAAGCGACATTGGGAAGTTGCCCTGGGGCGACTTAGGCGTGGACTTGGTGGTAGAATCTACGGGAGCGTTCCGTGATAGGAAGAACGCATCGAGACATCTTGATGCCGGGAGCAAAAAGGTAATAATAACCGCGCCGGGAAAGGAACCTGATGTAACGATTGTTCCCGGAGTCAATGACGAGATGTACGACCATGCTGCGCATAACATAATCTCCATCGCCTCCTGTACCACCAATTGCCTGGCGCCGATGGCGAAGGTACTGAACGACGAGTTTGGCATAAATAGGGGCTTTATGACCACTGTGCATTCATACACAAACGACCAGAAGATTCTTGATGGACGGCATAAGGACTTAAGAAGAGCTCGTGCAGCGGCAATGTCCATAATACCAACGACAACCGGAGCGGCGGCAGCAGTAGGTATTGTGTTGCCTTTGTTAGCCGGAAAACTGGATGGGATAGCTTTGAGAGTGCCGACAGCTAATGTTTCCATAGTTGACCTCGTGGCAGAGTTAAGGAACGAAGTTACACGGGAAGAGGTAAACGGTGCTTTTGAGGAAGCGTCGAGAGCCTCTTTGAGCGGAATCCTCGCCGTTTCTCATGAGCCTCTTGTCTCCATAGATTATATCGGCACAAACTATTCATCCGTAGTGGATGCGGAGTATACAAGCGTGATCGGTGGTAAAGGCAATTTCGTGAAAGTGCTCTCATGGTATGACAATGAATGGGGCTACTCGTGCCGAGTAGTAGACATGATAAAGCGGATAGCAGAGCTGGGATTGTGATGTGAGTAAGCAGAGGCAGGATTAAGGGTAAGCTAATGAAGATGAATGAAGCGTTAAAAGAGTTCTTGACCTTAGAAGACTTCGATGTAGCGGGGAAAACAGTGCTTTTCAGAGCTGATTTGAACTCTGTAGTTATCAATGGCAAAGTGCAGATGAAGGAGCGGATAGTGGAAAATGCAAAAACGATACGCGAACTTTCAGAGAAGAAAGCAAAGGTGATTATCCTCGCACATCAGGGTCGTGCAGGTGGCAAGGAGTTCCTACCTCTTGAACAGCATGCGCAATTGCTCAGCAAAATCCTGGACTTAACGTATATCAACGACATAATAGGCCCAGCTGCGCAAGAGGCGATAAAAAAGCTTGACAATGGTGAAGTTTTATTGCTTGACAATGTGAGACTGCTTGCAGAAGAGACACTTGATAAAACGCCAGAAGAACATTCAAAATCGGTTTTTGTACAAAGACTTGCTCCGCTCGCCGATATTTACATAAATGATGCATTCTCAGTGGCTCACAGGGCGCACGCATCGGTGGTTGGCTTTCCAACGGTGTTGGATGCCGGCGTAGGTAGATTGATGGAATGCGAGCTGAGCGCATTGGAACGAGCGGTTCACCATATAAAAAGACCGTGTGTGTATGTTCTTGGCGGTGTGAAACCCGAAGAGGTATTTGATATAATAGAGTTCGCAGTGGACTCGCGAGAGGTGGATTACATCCTCACGACGGGCGGCATCGGGAATCTCTTCATGTGCGCGAACGGCATGATCCCGATGAAGGTGGATAATCACCTTTTAGAGAGCGTGGTTAGAGCAAAGCGGATACAGGAAAGAGCAGGTAATAAAATAAAATATCCCTGGGACCTCGCAATTGAGCTGAACGGTAAGAGAGAAGAAATTCCGGTGGATCAGGTAAAGCCAAACCAACCGATATACGATATAGGGCAGAAAACGATTGAGAAATATTCAGAGATAATAAAAAATGCGCGCACGGTGATAATGAAAGGCCCCGCGGGGTTTTATGAAAAGGACGGCTTTGCAGAAGGCACACGAGAGCTTTTTAAAGCAATTTCAGATTCAGATGCATTCTCTCTACTCGGTGGTGGGCATACATCGGCGGCGATCAGCGAGGTCGGTATTGATAGAAGCGAGATGAAGCACGCCCATGTTAGCCTTGCCGGGGGTGCATTTCTGCGGTATCTCTTAGGAACGCCACTGCCTGGGATAGAGGTGTTAAAGATAAAGAAATAATTTTATCATCTTTTGGTTTGAATTAGAAATACCATGAATGTGGGGTCGTAGGGTAGAGGATATCCTGTCAGGTTCCGGACCTGACGACCTGGGTTCGAATCCCAGCGACTCCGTTTAAAACTTTCTTCATTTGATTTGTATAGAAACCACGAGATTACACAAGATTTATCCAACACTCCTTCTTTAAACCTTTTAAGAAAAGTTTTATTAAGAAATAATAGTTTCTTTGGTCAAGCTTTCTTTTCTAAAGAAAGGTTGTTGGTATCGTTTTTCATTCTTAGATAAGGGTTATGATACGAAAAATAAAAGCGATCTGGGAATTGACGAGATTAGAACACGGGTTGATGTATGGATTTGGAGTGATAATAGGGGTAATCATCGCAGATAAAACCGTGCTCTTCACGAAACCCCCCATATTTGGGTTCTTTACTGCTCTTCTACTCGAAGCAGGCACCTTTGCGTTGAATGATTATTATGACCTGCAATCCGATATTGCCAATCAGAGGAGAGATAGACCTCTGGTGAGAGGCGATATAAGAAAAGAAGAAGCCTTGCTCATTGCTATTATCGCCACGGTCTTCGGCATTATATGCGCATCGTTTTTGAGCCCTATTGTTTTCCTCATGGCGCTTATATTAGCGGCTTTGGGCATTCTTTACGACGTAAAGATAAAGGAACTCCTCGCAGTAAGTAATCTTTATATCGCATTTACGATGGCAATACCATTTATCTTTGGCGGTTTAATCGCAGAACCCGAAAAAGTAGACTTGGCGCTGCTTATCCTTGCTTCTATCGCGTTCCTTGCGGGTTTCGGAAGGGAAGTGATGAAGGATATAGCAGATGTAAAAGGAGATGCCCTGAGGGATGTAAAGAGCATTGCACGGATATATGGGGCGGATAAAGCGAGAAACGTCGTGTTTTTTTCTTATTCACTCGCAGTTATACTGAGTGTGGTTCCTTTTTTCCTTGTCAATACTTCGTACTTTCATAATCTCGCGTATATACTCCCAGTTATGGCAGCCGATGCGTTGTTTGTGCATACATGTTTTGGACTCAATCCAAAAACTATTCCTTTCGGAATAGAGGATATAAACTATAACACTCTAAGGAAAGAGACATTATTAGCGATTGGTATTGGCTTAATTGCATTTGTAAGTGGTGCTTTATGCCAATTTAATTTCTTATGTTTACTCAGATTAGGATAGTAGAAGGTTAGAAAAAGAAATGAAAAAAGAACCGTTGTTACAGATTTTCGAACGCCTCTCCGATTATTGTCAGGAGTATAAGGTGCTTTCAGAAGGCGAACTCTCTGTGAAGATACGGGAGTGCTTACAAGCGCTCAGCGACGCTGAACGAGCGGAATTAGAAAAAAGATTAGGGGGTAACGTAAAGGCGTTAATCTTCAAAAGCATCACGAGCACCGATAAAATATCCGTTTTCTCTCCTGATATGCACACGCGGATAAATTATCAAGGCGAGGTATTTTACTGCTTGCCGACACATGGCTACCTGGCTGAAGAATTGGAGGAAGCGTTTTTACGCTGGACGAAGATACGAAGCCCATTAAGTGCGTTGAAGGACCTAATAACGGATTTCCTGGAACGTTGTAACTACGAGGTAAAAGACGAGACAAGCGTGTGTGAAAATGAGCATTGTGAACTGATAGCTGTGAAAAAGAACAAAACCACTCACAGAGACCTACACCTCTTCATTTTTTCCTCCATAAAGTTCGTTCCACTGTTCATAGAGGCGCATCATGCAGCATTAGAAAAAACCGAAACGGAGGAAAAGGTAATCGTGGTTCCAACAGAGAAAACGCCTGCTCCTTTTATCTCGTTCGTCAGGGAGCACGAGGTTGGCGGAGTAATGATCTGGGTCGCCGATGTGGAGAAGAGAACAGTAAACCCGTTCATAGGAACGCCTAACGATCCCAAAATAGAAAAGAATTTTGCAAATCCGGAACAGGCGAGAAGGGCGGTAAACGTATGGATGAAGAAGATGCACTTCTTCGACCTGTGATTTTTTAACCTCCAAATCGTCGCTCACGCATTTTGAAATCTCTAACCGCCCTCAAGAGGTCCATCTTCCTGAATTTTGCCCAATTCATATCGGTAAAGTAAAACTCGGTATACACCGATTGCCATATCAAAAAATCCATCAATCGTGTGGCACCAGACCTGATGACGAGGTCAGGTTCTGATTTGAAGAGCAACTCCGATTCTATCACCTTCTCATCAATCTCTTCAGGCTCTATTTCACCTGTCTTCACCTTCTTCACTATCTCTTTTACCGCCTCTGTCAGCTCGCTTCTACCACCAAACCCTAATGAAATCGTTATTCTCCTTTTGTTAGCACCCGTATCTTCTACGAACTTTGTATACGCTGGTTCGCGTTCCGATTCGCCGCCATATATACTTAAGGAAGCATTTTCTTTGCTCAACGTCTTTGTTAGCTCTTCTTCGAGGTGAGAATATGCGTTTTTCAATAAGCGTCTATCCATCCCTTCATGGATAACGCTGATGTAAACACTTATAATCTCTATGTTCAGTGCATGGCACCACCGTACGAAGTGCTTGAGCTTTTCCATTCCCCGCTCATCTGCGAGAAGGTCTGTTTCATCCAGGACGAGAAGAATATGATTCACCGGTATGGGCGATTTCATGATTCCTCTTTGTAATAGTCCTTCATATAGGAACGAAATGGGGCGTAGCATAAGCGCCGGGAGAGGGATTCGAACCCTCGCTCCCCGTAAGGGGAAGTAGGTTAGCAACCTACCGCCTTAGACCTCTTGGCTATCCCGACATCCGTGCTTGCTTAGTTTACTTATCCCTCCTCTGCGTATATAAATTTTGGTTTAACTTAATTGATTCAGACGTTTCTGACCTTTTCCCGTTATTTTCCATTTATAAGGTCTCTTTCCCTTCCGCTTCACTATTTGTTTGTCCTCCAACAAACGTAAGTGATGACGTGAAGTGGAATAACTCAAAACTGCCAAGCTCGATACTTCTTTTATGGTGAGTGCTTTCGCCCTGCCCATCACCTCAAGTATCTTCGTTCTCGCTTTTAACCCTCTTATAACATTTCTCTTACGCTCTAAGTATGTATTGGGGTGATACTTTTTTCGTTGCATCCATTCAGAGGTATTTTCATCTAAATTTCGAAGTCCAAAAGGTTTATTTACTTAATAGACCCCCCGTTTCCTTTGCCTTTGTTGAAGTAACAATACAACTGCTATAATTGCAATCACGACCACAACGGCGATAATAGCATAATTCCTGAGCGTTCTGCCTCCAACTGCGGACCCTGCTTTAGCTTCTGCCTCTTTCGCTGAATCCAATGCCTTCTCAGCATCTACTAATGCTTCCTCAGACCTACCTTCATAATATAACTGCTGAGAATTGTTCAGATATTCATTAGCCAATACAAGGCTCTCCTTCGCACCCGCAACGTTAAGGCCCGCGTCTTCAGCGTCAGCAATTGCCTCATTCGCTTTTTCTATCTCCCTGGTTGCGTTGTCTACTGCGATGATAACATCATATATTACCCTAGAGGAGACTTCTTTTGTGACATCTATCACCGAATACTCACCCTCTGTCGTCTCCTGTGTCACGTTTAAAAACGTGAAAGTCTCTTGCTTTCCCACTTCCGGTGCCTCTCCCGACCAAATTATGACAACTTCATCTACGACTTTTTTATGGTTTAGAGTGTAAGAACTGCCACTTTGGAGCGCTTTCTCTTCCAGGCCTTCCCCACTTATACTTCCTATTGCCCCCACCAATTCTGACTGAAAACTAAACGTTGATTCATCTAATTCCTTGCTAATGTTCGTTAAGACAACCTTTATAGAAACTTCACTGCCGCCTTCTACCATTCCCGTTCCATATACCTCGTCATAACGCAGATCCTTTATCTCCACATTCGCAAAAGGAGTTGTTGACAACGAGGTTGACTCTTCTGCAACGCATACGCTCATGCTGAGCGGTATTAAACAAAATGCACCTATGACAAGTAAGGTCAATATATGTCGGGAGTTAATTTTCAATGGTATCACCTTTCTTTTCTCGCATACCTCAGAACAAAGGCTTTATGTTCTCATTTGTATCCATAAGCTCTTTGTAATCTTTCTCTTTCTCGCTCGATACTTCTTTTATCTTCTCTTGTGCGTCGGCACCAATCTCTTGTAACTCTTTTATCCGCGGGACATCCGTCACTCCTGAAAACAGAACGATCGTAGATACATGCTGCCCCTTTACCAGTGGATAATCTCCGCCCCTCACTTCTTTCCCTCTTATCATCTCTTCGACTCGCATCTTTGACTTCTCTATACCCTTCCGGCTCAACTCCTTCGGTGGTCCTGCGGCAATTATCAACGCCTTCTCCGCAGTTGAAACATCGCATGGTATCGTTAATCTTCCTGCTACTGCTCGCCTCACCAAAGAGGTAATCCTTGTAACCGTATCCAGATTCTCCATGGCCTTCTTTTTACCAAGGAACTTCTTAAACAATCCTTCACTCGGTAGTTCTTCCGAGGCATATCCAATCGTCGATATCCCGCCTCCTTTCAGTGTGTTCATCACCTCTGCCGCATCTACGACCATCTGCCCCACTTCATTCGCCTCTCCCGCGCCGAACAAAATCCCAAATCGCCTCACAATTTCTTCGTTTATGTCCTCAAATGCTTCCTTTACGCTCTCCCCGCCCTTCTTCCACGCATCATTATCAAAAAGGAAAAGATTGTCTACTTCATTCACAAACGTCACCAGGCTTCTTGCGGCATTTAAAGAATATAAGCTCCCCTCATCTTTCGCCGGTAATATCCCAAGCCCGTAAACCGGTTCCTCGTATAACGTCTTCAATCTTCTTGCTAAAACTGGCGCACCGCCAGACCCGGTCCCGCCTCCTAAACCTGCTATTATCAGAAAAGCATCAACCTGATGTGTCCCTCGCTTATCTATCTCGCTCTGTATCGTATAAACTTCATCGGTAGCAACCTGCGCGCCTAATTCATTATCAGCACCTATCCCATGCCCCTTCGTGAGTGACTCTCCTACAAGCACCCTATCATCCATGGGTATATTCTTTATCCCCATCAAATCTGACCGCGCTGTATTGATAGCTAATGCGCGAATCACGAACTTCTGCCCTGTCTTCTTAGCAAGCGCTAAAAATGCATCCGCAACTCTCCCTCCTGCCTGTCCATAACCTATCACGAATACCCGCATTTTATTCCCCCCCTTTCTTCTTTACCACCCATTAATGCCAACAACTCCCGTATTATACTTCTCCAACAGTAAACGAGAGTATATAAAGCTTTCGGTCCGGCATGTATTCTTACCTTCATTTTTGCTTTCTTCTCATCCTTCTCTAATAGTTTGCATTTATTTATGGTAATATATTCATTTATGGTAATTTGAAGATTTTAAAACGATGTTCTTGCTATACATATTTAAACGCACGTCACCCATAGATACCCGGCTTTTTTTCAAACCAGTGCCTCTGTTGTGATTTACTACTAATTCTTCCACCTTCCCTGTTTCGTCAGCAAAAATAATATCCTTCACGCTACCTATACAATCGCCCCCTGCCGTTATAACTTTTTTATCCAAGATAGATTTAGCAAACATCTTCATCGCCTTACCCCTGTCTCGCGGTATAAAGTCTAGGATAAAGATTTCGCTCTTTCTAATCTCCATTACATCCTGTCCCAATAAGTCGCTAATCGCCTTTATATCCACGACGTCTTCCAGCTTGAGACCAAGTCGGTATAAAATGACATATGCTAAACACTGCGAGAACGCGAACGGATAGATGGCTGCAAACTTACCATGCATCCGTATCATCTCTTTATCCTCAGGGTCAAACAGGTAATCGTCCACGGCTTCTCTAACTTCCCGCGTAATCACCGCTTTTACCGCCTCGGCACCTATCGAACCCTTATCTATTCCCTTCGCTTCACACATCTGGATTGCGTACGGGACAAAATGTTCTACGGCATCCTCCGCAACGTCTTCAAAGACGAAATTCCACGGGAACAATTTTGACCTCAGGTAAGCAACTACTTTTTCCTTCTCTTCTTTCCCTTTCTTCTTCCACCACATCTCTTCTCTTCTCTTTTGTTTTTAAGTAAGGACTTCACTTTTTTAAAAACTTTAATATCTTATGAATGTTCAAGCTCGAATTTGAAATACCTGTTCTTTCCCTCTTCCCTTCATCTTCGCTTGCTTTGGCATTACAGCTTCTCCATACCGTTTCACCAAGGTCCGTCGCTTCGTATTTATCGTCATATTCCTTCATCAAGCTATATTCCCATCCATCGCCTACTAAATACGCTATACCCGTAACCAGATCTTTATCATAAAGGGCATCACCCACCAGCTCCCTATGCTCCCTATCCTCTCTGTGAGAAATCTCTTTTATCTCCTTCATCCCCAGTCTCCTTCCTTCTTTGAGCAGTGTCCCTAACACAATAAAAGCGTATTCGTTTTGCTTGAGCAGCTCACAACACTTATCTATGGTATTCTCCATGCCGAGCATCTGCTTCGCAGTCTCCTGAATCATCATTATTACGTATCCCAAAACTTCCAAAGATGAACTCTCGTCTGTTAAATCAACCTTTATTCCATCCTTAGAGAACGTAGCTACTTTGAACTGAATACTTGGAGATGGCGCGCCAAAAAAGAGGTTGGTAAGAGTGGAGAAATACTCTTCAGAAATCGGCTCGTGTTCGCTATCATAAGGGAAGATGTCGTCTTCAAAGAGGTCTAAATTTGGGGCTAATTCCGCTGTCATCTCCAATATTTCTTTTTCAATTTCTCCTAACTTCATAACGGCACCGCTTATGTCGTCCACCTCTTTTCGTAGCCGCTTCGCTTCTGCCTCTAATTGATCCTTTAACTTCCCCCCAATCCCCTTCTCCAATAGCTTCTCTATCTCTTCCAGCCTATTTCCACCAGCCCCTTCGGCGGTTATTTCTTTCAATCGCCAATATTCATGAGCTAATGCATTTGCCTTTTCATTGAATTTCTCCACCATCTCTACACACCACTCCTGTCTATCCGAAAGTTTTATCCTCTATTCGTCTTTTTTCTTTAACGCTTTCTGATACTAATTTATATTGCTGCTTCCCCTATCAGCTTTAGGGTCAAAATATATCTTATCCCTTTCTCTAAGGGTCAAGATTAAAATATACCTTTATACTATATAGTATTAGCCTTCGTAGAAGATCATAGGTGAAGCCCCAATTATCATTCTTGCTCGTTCACACATTAACTATCTCCAAAATGAGCACCCGGTCTAATGCTGTACGTGCACCGAAGCAAAACTATAAAACCTGACTATCACCTACTTAAATATGTGAAGTGGCTAAATAGAATACTGGGCAAGGAGGAAGAGGAAATACCGTCTCCCGTCTCCTTCGATGAAATAGATACGTGGTTGGAGATAGTATCGAAATCGCTATTTCGTGGTCTGGATACAAATGCCAATCCGTTATACGACGAGATAAGAGCTATACGTGAGCAACTTAAGCAAAACATCCACGAGCTTCAGGACGCCGAACCAAATGAGGAAGTGCCAGATTCTATCTCAAAAATAGGATTGGTAAGTCGAAAAAAAATGGTAAAAGATCTTTATTCGATGACGGAAAAAATTGTGATTCCGACCCAGACCGATTATAAAACGGTTTTATCTTTTTATAGCGCAACGACATCCAACCTGGAATTTCCTTTTGGCAAATCACAGAGGAACATCTACTGTGTTCGGTCACTCTTTCCCGATGAGATTGAGGGAGTTATCTCGGATCTCACACGATTGAGGGACCTTCTTAACCAGCTTATCACACCCATAAAGGGGAAAGAAAGCCTGATCGCACATTTAGAAGAAGTGCCTGTGATAGTACAAGATATAAAAGAACTGAAATCAGGGATAGAAAAGGAGAAAGAGAATGTTGGTGATCAAGAAGAGGAATGTTCCGCACTCGAAAGGCGAATCGGAACAGAAGAGGAGAAATTAAAGAAGATAAAAGAAGAGGTAGAATGGATGCAGTTCAAAGAGTTCGAAACCGAATTATCTTCATTACAAGAGGATTTAAACGCGCTCGAATCGAATGTTCGCAGATCTTTCTCGCCGCTTAACAAAGCACTCAACCTCCTGAAGAAGCAGGATGAGACTGGGCGGCACTCGCTCAATCCAGAAGAGAGGAGAGCGGTATCTTCAATCTTGGCAATCCCAATTCGAGCGCTCGACGAAGATGTCAACGAATATCTCCTCGCTATAAGGAATATCATAGAAGGGGATCCCTCCGTCCTCAAGGATCGAAAGAGAGAGACAACACTGAAATGGATAGATCATCTGCTAAATGCCGATCTCTCCTCGATAAAGGGGAAACGTGAGCGGTTGCAAGCACGAATTGCAGAGATCCAAGATCAGCTTTCGAATATGAAGATACTCAAAGATAAAGAGGAGATCGAGCAATCAGTTGTTTCGGCTAAGGGGCAACTCACTCAATTACAAGAAGGAATAACACGATCAAAAAGGCACATAGTTTCGTTGGAAGAGGCGCTGAGAGAGAAGGAGCAGCTTTTGGTAGAGGCCTTGGAAGGAATTGCCGGTAAGAAGAAAATTGATGTTAAGTTCGAGTTCTGAGCTTGGGTTCTGGACGGGTGTCGATACTTGGAACTGTGGTGGAACGGCAAAAACCACGCACCTTTTTAATTGTTACACCTTACAACAATAACATATCTATCACGGATTAGCAAAATAGAACGTGGAGAGAAACGAAAAAATATGGATTCGGCGGCGCAGAACCTCAAGTTCAAGGAAATAGAAGAGAAATGGCAGCGTAGCTGGGAAGAAGAAAAGATATTTGATGCTGAAATCGAACAAAAGGAGAAGTTCTTTTTGACAGCCCCTTATCCGTACACCTCGGGACCGCTACACATAGGTCATGGAAGAACGTACACCATAGCGGATATAATTGCGCGATTTAAGCGATTGCAAGGCTATAATGTCCTCTTTCCAATGGCGTTTCATGTTACGGGCACGCCGATCTTAGCGATCGCAGACAGCATTGCGAAAGGAGAAGAAGCGGTTGTAGAACGATATAAGGATTATGTCGCGATTTACGAGGATGCAGCGCGGGTTGAAGAAATTGTCAAGACGTTTGATAACCCGGAAATTGTTGCGGATTTCTTCGCTGAACGAATCTCAGAGGACTTTAAGAGGATGGGGTATTCCATAGATTGGCGCAGGAAGTTCAATACCACCGAGCCGATGTACAACAAGTTCATCGAGTGGCAGTTCAAGAAGCTTTATGGCAAGGGCGTTATAAAAAAAGGGAAGTATCCGATTACTTATTCCTGTGAAGAGGGCTGTGCGGTTGGAGAGGATGATATCGGCGAGGGTGACACAGATAAGGTATCAATCATTGAATATACGGCGTTAAAATTCAAACTTTGTGACGATGACGCGTACTTAGTTGCTGCAACGCTGCGTCCGGAAACCATCTTTGGCATCACTAATCTCTGGATAAACCCTGATGTAACGTATTTTAAAGTTAAGGTCGGTAACGAATGTTGGATTGTGTCCAGAGAAGCGGCGGATAAATTGGGTTACCAACGTGAAGACGTTGCGGTTTTAGAGGAAATAAAGGGGGGGGATTTGCTGTGGAAGCAGGCTAAGGAGCCTTTGGAAGGTAGAGAAATTCCTGTTTTTCCTGCAAGCCTCGTTGATGAAGATGTCGGCACGGGAGTGGTTTATTCGGTGCCCGCACATGCCCCGTATGATTACATGGGTTTGGAAGACTTGAGAAGGACAGAAGGGATTGAACTTGCCCCTATAAAGATAATAGACATTGAAGGGTATGACCTGCCGGCGAAAGAGATTTGCGAAAAGATGGGAATCGAAAGCCAGGAGGATGAGCGTTTGGAGGAAGCCACGCAGATAATTTATAAGGATGAATTTTATCGCGGTGTGTTGAATGAGCGGTGTAAGGCTTTTGCAGGTATAAAAATCGCCGCGATCAAGGATGAGGTTAAGGATTGGTTAAAGGGCGAAAATATAGCCGATGTATTTTACGAGACCTCGCGGAAGGCAGTAACGAGAGGCGGAGGGAAGGTAATCGTTGCAGTCCTGCAAGATCAGTGGTTTATCGATTACACCCCGCAATGGTGGAAGGATGAGGGTCATAAACTCGTTGACAACATGCTGTTCTATCCGGAAAAGTATAAGACGTACATGCAGGACATTATTGATTGGTTGGCGTTTCGACCATGTGCGAGGAAACGGGGCTTAGGCACACAGTTTCCGTTTGAAAAGGAATGGATAATCGAATCGCTGAGTGATTCCACCATTTACATGGCGATTTACACCATTGCGCACCTGCTCAGGCACGTGCCAGTTGATGCTCTGGAAGAACAGTTCTTTGATTACGTATTTCTGGGAATCGGCAATGCCGAGGACGTGGCAAAGGCGCTTCACCTTGATGTGGACGTTTTGAAAAGGCTTAAAGAAGAGTTTGAATACTGGTATCCCAATGACCAGCGACATACTGCGCCACCGCACCTCTCGAATCATCTGGTTTTCTTCTTGATGCACCATGCAGCGATATTTCCAGAACGTCACTGGCCGAAAGCGATAACCTTGAACGAGTTGATGATTAGGGAAGGGCATAAGATCTCAAAGAGCAAAGGAAATGTCGTTCCGCTGGCACACGTGTCAGAACTTTATGGTGTGGATTTATACCGGCTTTATTGCGCGCTTAATGCTGATTTCGCAAGTGTCGTCAATTGGCGGGAGCAGGACACCGATGCGTTGCGGAAACGGTTTAATGCTCTGGTAACAGTGTTCGAGGAGAGCACATGGTCTGATGCATTACAAGAAGACGAGTTCACGCATACTGATAGATGGCTGCTCTCGAAGTTTTATCGAATGTTGCAGGAATCAATCGAGCGGTTTGAAGGCTTTAGAATACGCGAAGCTGGCATAAATGTGGTATTCAACCTGATGAATGACATAAGATATTATGAGAAGCGTGCGAGCGTGGAACGGAGGAGGAGGATTGTCAGGAACATTCTGGATGACTGGCTCATAATTCTTTCGCCGTTCGTGCCGCACATCTGCGAAGAGCTCTGGCACAAACGGCACGATACGTTTATCTCGCTACAAACGCTACCGGCAATAAAAGAGGAGTTTATTGATGACTTAGTAGAGAAAGAAGAGGACTATGTGGTCTCCTTGGTTGGAGATGTACAGGAGATACTGAAGATAGCAAGGATCACACCCAGTAAAATTTACCTTTATACCGCAGATGCTGAGTCGGAGCAATGGAAGTGGGGGCTTTTTAAAGCGCTCAAAGATGTGCCGGATAAGGATAAGATCAAAGAGGCGATGTCCATCCGCAAGGACAAGAGCACGGTGGATTTTGTGAAGCAGTTGATGAAGAGCAACCTCGAATATTTTGAGCTGAACGAGAAGGAGATTCTGGAACGCGAGAAGGAATATTTAACGAAGGAGTTTGGCTGCGAGATAGGCATAAACGAGGAGTACGACCAAAAAGGTAAGAAGAAGTTTGCGCTTCCGCTTAAGCCCGCTATTTATGTGGCTGGGTGAAGGTATCCACTCAAAATTTGGTGGGATTTTGATTCTTTTCTTTCACTCTACCCATTAAATCCTCAGCAGATACTGATATTTGCCTCCTCTTCATCCCGTTCCAAATCTTTAATTGCTTATATAACCAAAAATCCAGTTCATCTGCGTCCTCTGCATAGATAACCTCTTTATTTTCCAGAATTTCACCCCTTAGATACCATGGTATCTCATTGAATACCACAATATCGTATCTTTCATTTGCCGAAACCCTCAAAATCCGCTCGTATAAAACGAAGCAATCCTTAGATTCAATACCTTCCTTTTCTATCACGCATATATCAATATCCGATTTCCTATCCGCATATCCCTTAATCAATGAACCATAAACCAATATCCCTTTAACATAGGGCATCATATCCTTTAACACCTCTAAGAGATGTTCTTTCATTTTCTTATCCATTCTAAAACCACCACAGAAAAATCTCTTAAATCCCCTACCAATTCCTTTATCGCATAACATGCTGTCTCGTCATTTACACCATCGTATCCATGAATTAGCCTATTTCTCAATCCGTTTGCTTCTTTTATTTTTGCCCCCTTTCTTTCTTCCAAAATATCTCTCTCAACCAAAAAATCAATATTGCTGTAGTCATCTTTTGCCGATGAATTCAGTCCTCTTCTAACCATCGCACATACGTCTGACACCGCTTCCACCGCTTCTTGAAATTCTTTATATATCGCTTTCCGCAATATCCTATTTCCCAATACCTCCTTCGATAGATGCTCTTCAATGAACTCAACTCGCTCAACTACTGTCTCAACTTTTTCCAGTATCCTCTTTTTAATATCCTCATTCATCTTCTCTTTCTATTTAATCATATCATTCCTTTTTATACCGGGACACAGCCTCCCTGAATCTCCGCTCACATTCCCTTACCGTATTCCCCTCGTAAA
>Ga0307377_10004523_pt1 | contig 15178 bp, 13 predicted proteins | sample TR3MG_FD_202535 | JGI IMG/M metagenome (GOLD analysis project Ga0307377, IMG submission 202535) | Soil microbial communities from Risofladan, Vaasa, Finland - TR-3 | ecosystem: Environmental > Terrestrial > Soil > Coastal area > Acid sulfate soil | place: Finland: Risofladan, Vaasa | collected... | reverse complement strand
GTCGACGTACACGCGCTGTGATCATCTGTGATAGCCAGCATGTGATCCTCTCCGCAGTCCAACCTGAAACAGTGGCTAATCGTCTTTCGACAAAAGAGACCAATACTCACGTAGATGATCCGGCAGACTAGGGGTGTATAGTGGAAAAGAATCATGGACTATTAATTGTTTTATCTGGCCCTTCTGGGGCAGGCAAAGGGACGCTTTGTCAAGAATTGCTGCGCCAAATGCCTAACCTGAGATATTCTGTCTCGTCGACGACGCGGTGCCCACGCCCGGGTGAAGTAGAAGGGATCCATTATTATTTTCGTCAGCGACAGGAATTTGAAGCAATGCTCGCTCGTGATGAATTGTTGGAATGGGCTGAGTTTTGTGATAATTATTATGGAACCCCACGGTTTGCTGTTGAACAAGCGATTCAGGAAGGACTGGATGTTATTTTAGAGATTGAAATTCAAGGGGCGTTGCAAATCAAAAAGCGGTTTTCTCAAGGGGTTTTTACCTTTATCGTTCCGCCTTCCTTGGATGTTCTCTCTGAACGTATTCACAAACGCGGAACGGAGAGCGAGAAAGTCATTCAGAAACGCTTGGCCACGGCTATTCAGGAACTGGAATATGTGAGTGAGTATGATTACGTAGTTATTAACGATGAAGTTCCGGTGGCTGTCGATAAACTAAAGAGTATCCTTATAGCAGAAAAATGCCGGGTCAAACGAAAACCGTTTGTTTTTAAGGGGGAGTATTAATGAAACAACCTTCACTTGATCTGCTAATGCGTAAGGTGGATAGCAAGTACACGTTGGTCGTAGTTGTTGCCAAGCGGGCGCGTATGATAATGGAAGATGCTAAGCATGAAGATTTAGCTAAGGGTGTGAAGCCGGTCAGTATTTCACTCGAGGAGATTTCACATTCTAAATTCACCTATGAATGTACCCCAGAAGAGATTCAGTAATGCTAACAGAGAGAAAAATTCTTGTTGGAGTTACTGGTGGAATTGCAGCTTATAAAGCAGCGGAAGTTGTTAGGCGCTTGCATAAGCTGCATGCACAAGTACATGTCGCGATGACGAAGTCTGCCACAGAATTTATCACTCCACTTACGATGCGGAGTCTTTCGTCGAACCCGGTGTATTTTGAACTTTTTGATGAGCCTAAACTTTGGAATGTAGAGCATATCGCCTTGGCGGAGCACGTTGATGCAGTCGTTGTTGCTCCGGCCACGGCCAATATATTGGCCAAAATGGCTACGGGGTTAGCGGATGATTTTCTTTCGACGGTTCTATTAGCTACTCGCGCACCGATTTTCGTAGCACCGGCCATGAACCATGCCATGTATCATCATCCTGCGACACAAGAGAACCTGATACAGCTCAGAGAACGCGGCATAAAGATCATCGGCCCTGACACTGGTTTTCAAGCCTGCGGATCAGATGGGGACGGACGCATGAGCGAACCGGGGGAGATCGTTGAATCCTTAACCCGATTTTTCACGGGGGCGGATTGGTTAAAAGGTAAGAAAGCCCTAGTGACTGCGGGTGGAACCCAAGAACCGCTTGATCCAGTTCGCTATCTAGGTAACAGGAGTTCTGGGCGGATGGGGTATGCCATCGCTCAAGCACTGCAGGAGGCCGGTGCGGAGACTATCCTTGTCAGTGCTCCAACAGATTTAACACCTCCTCATGGCGTGACCAGGATATCAGTGCAGACTGCCTTGGAGATGTATGATGCAGTCCTGGGGCTTTTTCCCGAAATGGATGTTGTCATTAAGGCAGCAGCGGTTGCGGACTATCGCCCGTCGGTTGAGGCTGAACAAAAAATTAAAAAAACAGGGACAAGCCGTACAATTGAGTTGGTCCCGAACCCGGATATTTTAGCCGAACTTGGGCGGAAGAAAATGTCCCAGATTCTTGTTGGGTTTGCTGCTGAGACTGAGAATCTCTTGGCTAATGCCCAGCATAAGATGCAAAAGAAGAACGTAGATCTCTTGGTAGCCAATGATATTACCAAACCTGGCGCCGGCTTTGGTAGCCCAACCAATATTGTCAGTTTTCTCTTCCCTGACGGAAGAAGAATAGATTTTCCTCAGATGAGCAAACTTGAGGTTGCACGACATCTCGTTCGTGAGATTGCTAGGCTCCTCGGCGTAGAAACAAAGGAGTGAACTAAATGGTTAAAAAATTATTTACATCCGAGTCTGTGACCGAAGGGCATCCTGATAAGATCTGTGATCAAATTTCAGATGCCATTTTGGATGCAATTTATGCGTTAGATCCAAATGCTCGAGTAGCCTGTGAAACGACCGTAACAACAGGACTGGTTCTAGTCAGTGGTGAGATTACAACCACGTGCTATGTGGATATTCCTCATGTTGTTAGGGAGACAATCCGTGGAGTTGGTTATACTCGGGCCAAATATGGCTTTGACGCCGATACCTGCGCAGTTTTAACCTCAATCGGGGAACAATCGGCTGATATCGCGTTGGGTGTGAATAGGGCTTTAGAATCAAAAACTGGCCAAATGACCGATAGTGATATTGAAGCGATCGGAGCCGGTGATCAGGGTATGATGTTCGGCTATGCGACGAATGAAAGCGAAAGCTACATGCCGATTCCCATTGATTTAGCCCACCGCTTGGCACGTAAACTCAGTGAAATGCGGAAATCGGATTTTTTAAGCTACCTACGTCCAGACGGTAAAACTCAGGTTACCGTGGAGTATGAGGATAACAAACCGATTCGGGTGGATACAGTTGTTATCTCTACTCAGCATCACCCGGATGTTACTCAAGACCAAATCCGCCGTGATTTGCTACAATATGTTGTGTACCCGACCATTCCTAGAGAGTTGTTAGATGAGGATACGAAGTATTTCATCAACCCAACGGGTCGTTTTGTTATTGGTGGACCCCAGGGGGATTGCGGCCTGACTGGACGCAAAATCATAGTGGACACATATGGCGGCATGGCTCGCCATGGTGGCGGTGCATTCTCAGGCAAGGACCCCACAAAAGTAGACCGTTCCGGTGCCTATGCGGCTCGTTATGTGGCTAAAAATGTCGTTGCAGCAGGGTTAGCAGACCGTTGCGAACTACAAATCGCTTATGCCATCGGAGTAGCCCGTCCGGTATCCATATCTATCGAGACGTTTGGAACGGGAAAAATCGCCGATGATAAGATCTCTGAGTTTATCATGCAAACATTTGATCTTCGTCCGGCAGGCATCATAAAGGCTTTGGACCTTCGGCGACCTATATACCGGCAAACAGCAGCATATGGGCATTTCGGAAGAACCGACCTTGACCTGCCCTGGGAAAGAATAGATAAGGCAGAGGCCTTGAAAAAACTTGCAGGACTATAAATATGTAGGGGCAATTCATGAATTGCCCCTGAGGCTTAATTTGTTGTTGTTAACAAGAGTTCCCTCGATCACACGATGAAGTGATGAGGGGCTCTTTCTTTATTCAATATCTTACGAAACTCATTCATCACTGAGACCCAATTAATAGACTTGATCCTTCATTGACAAGAAGTAGGAAAATTGGATATGATAATGCAAAATGTAATATATTAGTTCTCCTAATTGCAAGATAGTTATGGTGTGAAATCCTCTACCTGCTGTCAAACGAGGAGAGTTAGTAATCACCAATTTGGGAAAAGAGGGGTTTCCAGTTTTGGATGATATGTTAATCAGGTCGGTAGGGGGAGAGGTAATAACAATGTTGCAATTATCAATTTTTCTCGAAAATGCAAAAGGACGATTGGCCGAAGTAATAAGTCTTCTTGCCGAACTTAATGTAAATTTGCTGGCCGTATCGTTGGCGGACACCAAGGATTATGGGGTGTTACGAATTATTGTGGATGAACCTGAAGCAACTACAGAAAAATTACGTGAACGAAAAGTCGTTGTCTCCTTAACACCAGTCTGGGTGCTCAAGGTTCCAGATCGAGCTGGTGGACTAGCTGAAGTACTGAATCAACTCGTCAAACAGGATGTTGTCGTGGAGTACATGTATGCTTTTGTAGAGAAAGAGCATCGACAGGCCCAAGTTGTCCTCAGAGTTCAGGACATGGATATTATGGAGAAGGCGATGCAGGCGATGAATTTGCCTGTGAAGTAAGGAGGAAGTGTCTTAGCACAGTCGCACACGTTCCATCGCTATTCGCTTGGTGATGACGCTAAAACGCATAACCTCTGGGCTTCTCTGCATGTGCGACCAATGCGTTTCTTAACGCTTTATCACCTGCGCTCATTGACGCGATTCCTCTCTACGTGCTCCTTAAGCTAAGACACTTCCTCTAGCTTGGGTGGAGCAGCCGTCAAGGCTGAGAATCTAATGGAGTGAAAGTCTCCTGTCACCAATTGACCGGATTCGGGTGACTAGCTTATCCAATGCGTGAGGAGGTAACGAATCACGTTCTGCTTGGACGAAAAAGCCGCGGCGGCCCATATTACATTGGGAATAGAGGGTTGGAACAGACGGTGCGGCGAGCAAATATTGAGGTCAGAAGGATTAACGAATACTGCAGCCCCGAAATAGAGGCCCTTCTGAATCTGTTGAAGGGATTTTGCGTAGCGCCGACCCAGTGCCCAAGTGGGGAAGGCCGAAGCTTTGTGGGAAGAAACGGTTAAGTGCACCACAAAGGCAGCCGGGGTAGGGGTTCTGACATCAATAGAAGGATTCACAGAGATAACGACGGGAAGGTCCTACTTCCAGCTGGGTGGCAACAACCAGCAAAGACTCATTTTATAGGGACAACCGAAATAAGTGAGAGGATTTAGGATTGGCGCATGAGGTAGTAGTAGCGATGAGAGAAGGGTAACGCCTTCTTAAGTACAAGGAAATTGTACTTTCCACTAGGTAACACCTAGTGGAAGCAAAGGACCTCTGGGCACTTGGGGGCCTCAGAGAAGCGCAGTACACTGAGACTGATAACGCATCTCTTAAACGAAGGCTAACCTTTGAGCAAACTAGATAACCGATGGGCGAATATGAGTGCCAGCATTTAAACCCGGGGATATCTAGGAAGGCGAAATGGATACACCCAAGGTCAGAACCGGACTCGGGAAATCCGACTGTCCGGGATCGCAGGGGGGCTGCAGGAAACGTGGCTTATTCAAAGAAGTGCGCGCGCCTGCTTTCTATCCCGACCGAGACGGGGTTTGGAACGACTGGGTTGGAACGACAGACCGTGGCGCTGTTTGCATCAAAGATGCAAAGATGCTCGGTGTGCGTTCTGGGCTGGGAGACGAGGGATGTAAGTCGGGGACGGTTCTAACATTAAATTTCTGAGCTATAACCTGATTCATTGCATGCTGATGTGATATTCCAGAGGAATTACAGTCAAATATTACTTCCGAACATTCCGGAATTAACCAATCATGATAATGCATAAATATTTCACCTGAAATCCATTTACACGCAGTCGGCTCCTTTTCAGGAGCTGGGCCTATAAACGGTTTGTTAACGAACACATTCAAAACGTGTAGCCCATTAGGATTGGTAAACTGTTTATAGTTGCTAAATATTTCATCACGTAATGACTGTTTAATATAATGTAAAACACCACTTGAAAAAATAATATCAAAGCTAGTGTCCAATCTGAAATCTAGAATATCTGCCTTAAAAACTTTGACTTGAACACCAACATTGTCAGCAAGTCTTTTTGTTTTCTCGATGCCGGCATCAGAGACATCAAACGCGGTTACGTCATATCCATTTCTTGCAAAAAATACGGAGTCTTTACCTTCTCCACAACCAATGTCTAATAGCTTTAAATGAGTAGATGGTGGCATTAGGTCAAGTACACGTAAACACTTTTTTGAAGGTGCAACACCCCAATAGTATTCAGGGATCTTATATTCCTCTTCATAGATGGTTATCTGTTTATCAAGAGAAATATAACCTAGCAACTTATCAACACTGATATCCAGTATTTGTGACAACCTCGGTAACAAAGTTATATCTGGTAAGGCCTGAGCTGTTTCCCACTTTGAAACAGCTTGAAATGTTAGGCCAAGTTTTTTAGCAAGATCCTCTTGTGTTAACCCTTTTTCCTTACGATATCTGAAAATATTTTTAGACAATTCATCTTTCATATCCTTCACGCTCCTTTACAGAATTTATTTTATAGTTTTACAATGAAAGTAGCAATAACTCGATATTTGATATTCTTGTAAATTCAACTTACGGTTGAAAATCAACAGCTAATAACCGTATTAAAGCCCATTACTCCTGCCTTTATGTCTTTAATGCATTAGCAGGAATCAAGTGTCTCTAGTCTGAGCACAGGGCGTGATGCGTTTCTTGTGTCTACTGACTATCGAACCCGAGTTGAAATATTGTTTGCGTATAAAAAAGAGGATAGGAAATTCATAGAATACTATGAATCCTATCCTCTTAGATAGTTAAGTTAATCTTGAACAAGAGCCTTTAACCTTATTTGTTATCTATACGGGCCATTTACTTTACTTTATTGTGTTTCCCAGGACTTGATGTTTTGACGGGCTCAGGTTGCCCTTTTAGGACAAGGTTTAATGTAATCCCGACGATGGTAGCCCAGGCTACTCCGTGTTGAGGCAATCCGATACCGAGGGCGAAAATGACTGAGGCGATGATAAGATTTTTAGTATCAGAAAAATCTACTTTAGCTTCGAGAAGAGTGCGTAAACCTGTCGTACCAATCATTCCGAAGAGGAGGATGGTGACTCCACCCATAACCGCGGTGGGAATGGACATGATCGCGGCTTGCAAGGGGTTAAACATACTAAAAATGATTGCGATGATCGCGGCAATCCAGATGTTAAAGGTACTATAAACCTTGGTCACAGCAAGCACTCCGATGTTTTCTCCGTAGGTGGTTACTGGAGGGCCTCCGAGGAAGCTAGCCACGACGGTGGCTAGGCCGTTACCAAGGAGAACTCGATGAAAGCCTGGTTTTTGAATTGGATCGGTATGGGTAATGTTACCAAGGACAATCATGTGGCCTAAATCTTCGATGATTGTCACTAGGGCAAGAGGAGCCATAGCCAATAGTGCCAGTTTATCGAAGCTGGGCAATAGGAAATCACTTCCTAGTTTGACAGGGAAGACGAAAAGGACATTTAAGGATGCATAGATCGGTTTGAAGTCGACAAGGCCCGTGAAAGAGGCGACTACATATCCGGCGATGATGGCTACGAGGATTGGGATGATTTTTAAGAAGCCTTTGGCATACACCGAGAGTAAAGTTGCGACGGCTAAGGTGAAGGCGGCAATCGGCCAGTTTCCAGAGGCCATGCCTACAGCCACTGGGGTTAGGCTTAAACCGATGATGGCGACGACTGGGCCGGCAACGATAGGAGGAACAATCTTATGAATCCAGCGGGTCCCAAAGGCGGCCATAAGAAGAAAGATGATGACATACACTATACCGACGGCTAAAACGCCACCCATGGCTGCAGAAGGATTATGTTGGTCATGAACAAAGATAGTTAAAGTCGCAATGTAGGCAAACGATGAACCGAGATAAGCGGGAACCCGACTTTTTGTTAGTAAAAGGAATATTATGGTGCCGATCCCCGAAGAAAGGAGAGCAACAGATGGGCTGAGTCCAGTCAAAAAAGGGACAAGAACTGTAGCACCAAACATGGCAAAGACGTGTTGCAAACCGAGAGGGATTGCTTGGGTTAGGGGGAGCCTTTCGTGAATTTGAACTTCTGTAGACATGGTATTCCTCCTCTTTTTAAACAAAAAACCTCTTCCCTGCCCGCAAGCAAGAAAGAGGTGGCCATGTTTAACTCATGGTTCACCATTCCCTTCTTAGTCTCACGGGACTAATTTAAAGGTTCAAGGATTTGATTTTACTGAGCATACCATGATTCATTCTATTTTGACAAGAGGGGAATCATTTCTTGGTAAAATTTTATGGGAAGCTTTCTCATTTGATGTGAGTTGCAGTTCTAGGTTGTCTGCAAATGATGACCGTATTATACTAGAAGGACTATGATAAAAAGTAATGCGGTATTTTGCTTATAAGGAGTCGTCGCAATGTTTAGCTATGCTGAAGTATTGGTTGATGTAGCAAATCGACGCCTAGATCAAAGTTATCATTATCTTATTCCTGAAGCACTTGACTTGCGGATAGGGATGCGGGTTCTCGTTACCCTCCAGAACCGCAAAGTTCAGGGACTCGTTGTGAATGTGACGAATGATCTGCCCGATGAGCTGGCGAATGTATATTTCAAGCCAATTTTAGAGATTGTCGACGAGAACAGTCTTGTTCCTACAGATCTAATTGAACTCGCCCATTGGTTAGCCCAAACGACCATCTGCTCAGTTGCTCAAAGCTTACATACTGTTTGGCCGCTTCTCAATGGAAAAGTGGAAGAGTGGGTTATCCTCCTAGCAGATCTCAAAGATTCGGATGTTCAGACCTTGCAGTGGCTCGATTCGGATGCCTTCCGAGCAATTAAAGTGCTTAATCGAGCACGGAGTAAGGGAATTCCCCAAAAAACCTTTCTAAAGCGAGCGGATATTTCGGGGGCGACGCTCGAGAAACTTATCCAACATGGATGGGTTAAAAAGGAAGCGCGATTTGTATCGATAGGACAAGGATCTGTGAAGAAAGAAGCCCTGGCAGGAGGGTCTTTAGAGCATGGGGGTTCAACGGGTAGAACCTACGAATTAACCGGGGAGCAAGAGGCGGCAGTGAAAAACGTGCTGACTGCCTTAGCGGAGGGCTCGTCCCATACTATTTTGTTGCATGGCGTGACGGGTAGTGGAAAAACGGATGTTTATCGTGACTTGATAGCTCAGGTACTCGCTCAAGGTGGAGATGCCATTCTTCTGGTACCAGAAATTTCCCTGACATCTCAAGTTGCACGTTATTTTGAAACCCAATTTGGCAACCAAGTAATTATCTTGCACTCTGGTTTACGACCGAGGGAAAAAATGAAAGCCTGGGAGGATATTTTAGCAGGTCTTAAGCGGATTGTCATTGGGGCCCGTTCCGCAGTGTTTGCACCTCTACTTAATTTGCGTCTCATCATTTTGGATGAGGAACATGATAGTGCGTATAAACAAGATGAGAATCCCAAATACCATGCGCGAGATGTCGCTCGCAAACGTATGGAACAGCTCAAGGGTGTCGTCTTGCTCGGGAGTGCAACGCCATCCTTGGAAGCCTATGCGGCAGCACAATCAGGTAAAATCCGCATGCTTACCATGACTAGGCGGATCGGGGAAAGTATCCTGCCACCGGTTGAGATCGTAGATATGCGGGAAGAACTTATACAGGGAAACCGAAGTATGTTTTCCCTTCTGCTGCAACAAAAACTACGGGAAAGGTTAGAACGGGGCGAGCAATCTATGCTTTTTCTGAATCGTAGGGGGTTTTCGACCTTTGTGGTTTGTCGAGAATGTGGCTATGTGGTCAGTTGCCCCAATTGCGATATAGCCCTGACGTATCATAGCCAAGGACAGGCTATGCGTTGTCATTATTGTAACCACAAAGAACTTCCTCCTCTTATGTGCCCGAAATGTGCTAGCCGATTCATTAGGTTTTTTGGGCAAGGAACGCAGCGGGTAGAAGAGGAGTTGCAGGGTCTGCTTTCGGAGGCTTCCATATTACGATTGGATTTTGATACCACACGTTCCGTAGAAGCGCATAGCATGATCTTGGAAAGTTTTCGCCGTCAAGAAGCATCTATCTTGGTAGGAACGCAAATGATGGCCAAAGGATTGGATTTTCCAAATGTTACATTGGTTGGGGTCATAGCAGCAGACCAAACCCTAAATATGCCGGATTTTCGGGCTAGAGAGCGGACGTTTCAACTTTTAACTCAGGTTGCAGGCCGAGCGGGTCGGAGCACCAAACCAGGTGAGGTAGTAATTCAGACCTATTCTCCGACAGATGCTGCCATCTTGCGAGCTGCTCAGCATGATTTCCAAGGGTTTTTCTGGGAAGAAATACGCTATCGAAAAGAACGAAACTATCCGCCGTATACCCATATTGTCCGGGTCTTGTTACTTCATGAAAAAGAGGAAAGGGTTATAAAAGGGGCCAACGATTTGGGGGCTTGTCTGAACCAAGGAATGCAAGAACCTAAATTTGGAAATAATGAATTAGATATTTTGGGGCCAGCACCGGCTGTATTAACCAGACTTAAGAATCAATGGCGATGGCAAATATCTGTCAAAGGGAGGCGTCTGGATCTACTTAGAGCGTTCTTACATCAAGGGGTTCAACGTTTTTGCAAAGGTCCAGCCAGCAGTGGAATTATATTGAACATCGAAGTTGATCCACTTTCCTAGAGTCTCGACTTAGGGGCTAGTCATAGGATACAATAATACACGAAGCATGAAGAAACACGATGTGCGATGTACGATAAGGAGTTGTAGAGTTCGAGCGTGAAGCATTGCGTACCGAACTTCGGGTAGAATGCTGAAGGGAGTAAAATGGGAATGGCTGTATATAAGATTGTAGAAATTGGTGCAGAGGTATTACGTGAGAAGGCAAAAGAGGTAAAAGAGGTTAATCCGTCCATAATAAAACTCTTAGATAACATGATAGATACAATGTATGCAGCTGATGGCGTAGGCCTTGCGGCACCTCAAATCGGGGTTTCCAAGCGGGTCATCGTTGTAAAGGTGGAGGATGTTTTAGTTGAACTCATTAATCCTGTTATTTTGGAAAAAGAGGGAGAGAACAGTGCTGAAGAAGGGTGCCTTAGTATACCAAAAATCACAGGAGATGTGGTTCGGGCTGCTAAAATTCGTGTGCAGGGGCTAAATCGTCAAGGGGAAATGTTGGACATTCATACAGATCGTTTGTTAGCTCGGGCTTTACAACACGAGATTGATCACCTCGAGGGGATATTGTTTGTCGATGTTGCCAAGAAAACATATCGAAGCTAGTTGGAGCGCTGTTCTGCATGCGTCTGCGAGTTACGCCGCTGGGAGGAGCGTTTTCTGCACGCGTCTGCGAGTTGCGCCGCTGACAAGCTAGACGGTTCGCGAGCGCGCCAAAACCTCTGGGAGGAGCGCTGTTCTGCACGCGTCTGCGAGTTACGCCGCTGACAAGCTGGACAGTTCGCGAGCGCGTCCGAACCTCTGGGCAAACTGCATGTGAACCTGCGGCGCGCTGACGGGGCGCGAACTGTCGGTGCTCGTCTGGACCGCGGCTCCACTGACGCATCCGCTTAGCAGAAAAGCGCTCCTCGGGCTTGGTTACGGGTTACGACGGAAGACGGAAGACGGACGATGAACGATAGAACGATAGAACCTCGAACATCGAACATCGAACCTCGGACCACGAGTAGGGGGATTAAGTATGCGTTTAGTTTTTATGGGCACACCTGATTTTGCCGTACCTGCTTTACGGGCGTTGGTAAGTGGAGGACATGATGTTGTTGGTGTCTTTACACAACCTGATCGGCCGGCCGGGCGAGGAAAAAAATTAAAACCTAGTCCCGTAAAAGTAGCGGCAGAAGAATTAGGCTTAGCTGTTTTTCAACCTGAAAAGATAAAAACACCGGTAGAAATCCATCAGCTACGGGCCTTAGACCTGGATAGCATTATTGTTGTTGCTTACGGACAAATCTTATCAAGAGAAATATTACAGTTGCCTTCAAAAGGGTGCATAAATCTTCACGCTTCGTTGCTCCCTTCGTACCGTGGGGCAGCCCCCATTCATTGGGCTGTCATGAGGGGGGAACTCCGTACCGGAGTGACCACTATGTTGATGGATGAAGGTTTGGATACAGGAGGCATGTTACTGAAACGAGAAATTCTAATTTCAGATGAAGCAACAACGGGAGAGATTCATGATGAGTTAGCTGCTCTAGGAGGAGAACTCCTCCTAGACACTTTAAAGGAACTGGAAAAGGGAAGTTTGGTTCCTATACCGCAAACTGGTAAATCAAATTATGCACCCCTTCTGAAACGTGAACATGAACGTTTAGATTGGTCACGTAGGGCGGTTGAACTTCATCATCAGATTCGGGGGTTAAACCCTTGGCCGGGAGCGTTTGCGACCTTTCGGGGAGAAAACCTTAAGATTTGGCGAAGCACTCCCTTGCTACATACGGAAAAGTATCTGGAGACGGAAGGTCGGAAGTTCGAGCCTCGAGCCTCGAACCTCGAACTTCGAGGTAAGGCGGCTGTTCCGGGTCAAATTCTTCAGGTGCTGGAGGATAGTTTCGTAGTTCAGACAGGGGATGGAGTCCTCCGGATTCTGGAGGTCCAACCCGCAGGGAAACGCGCCATGCCAGCCCGGGATTTCTTCAATGGCCGACATGGCAAGGTAGGCGAAAAATTAGAGTAAGGAAGCAAGGCGATGCACGATGCACGATGCACGAATCGAAGGCGAACAAAGTTCGCAGAACGATTAATGTCTCGAAGTTCAATTCGTACTTCGATTCGTAGAATCGAATTCACAATTCGGACATCGAGCCTCGAATTAAAGTCCTTCGGTAATATGTCAATACCCTAAATAAATTTATTTTTCATTAGAGCATTGAAGGGAGGCTAAAAAAAGCAACAAAAAGCTACCCCCATCCCAATAAGGAAATGGAAATAAGTTGAAAAAATGGATATGTAGTTTCTTGACTCGTTTAGATAGGCGTCACCTCCTGTTGCCTTGTGGCATATAGATTTGGTTGCTGCGTAGCAGAGCATCAACCATACGGACGAGTTTACGTGCGGTGAGCACAAGAGCACGGCGATGATGATGAGTTTTACTTTCTGAGAATTTGCGCTCATAGAAGGATTTGTACTCGGGTTCATTCCTTCGAACGCAATTTGCTGCTTGAATGAAATAACTTCGCAAGAAAGAGTTACCGGTTCGGGTTAAGGGGGTGTCGTCTGCTGTAAAGTCCCCAGATTGGTGACTACGCCAGGTCAATCCCGTAAACTTCGCTAAGGCTCCTTCATTGGGAAAACGGCGAATATCTGCAATCTCAGCAATAATACCGGCTGAAAGAACCGGACCAAAGCCAGGAATGGTAATCAGCGTATTGGGGAAATGGCTGATCTCGGCTTCAATCGCCTTATCAATTTTCTTCACTTGTTTCTCTAAAGTGTGGATCGTCTCGATGCCGGTGGCTAGGATGAGATTAATCGGTTGCAAGAGACTCCCCCGCAGGCGATGGGCTTTACGGGCAGCTTCCTTTAACTGAAGCGCTGTGGCTTCCGGATCCTCAAAATGGCTTTTTCCTTTCTCCATGAGGAAATCAATCAGTTCATCAAGCGGTCGAGCCGCAACCTCTTCTGGAGAAAAGAATTCAAGGGTCAAGGATTGAGAAGTCGCACCGAAAGTATCACTAAAGACTGCACCCTGAGCAAGCGTACTAAACTTTAGGAATAAGTTCGTCAGGAAATAGTTCTTTTCCCTAGAGATCATCTCAATTAAGTGGCAACGAAACCGTGTGAGACGCTGCAGGGGAAGGTAACGGAAATCAACCTGAGAGCCCTCTGGAAGGCGGCCAAACCGTAAGCGTTCAGCGATAACCCAGGCATCAATCCAATCGTTTTTCGGAAGATCCACGTAGGCTTTTTTGAAGTTGGCAACGACCTTAGGGTTAAAGGAATAAATTTGAGGCTGCAGGGGGGCTAAGCCAGGATCCGCAGCTAAGAACATCTGTAAAGGCCAGCTATACACTGAGGTGGCTTCCAGGCCAATAACAAGCCGTTCCGGTTTCTCTTGAGCGCAAGCTTCAACGAGACAATGAGCAATCTGCTCACAGCCGGGCTGATTATTCAAAGCCCGCAAACGCTTCACGGGCTCATCCCCATGATCATTGAGAATTCGTACTTTAAAATCACTGGAACTCACATCAATACCGACAAATAAGCTCAATTAAAATCACCTCACTTTCTGAGCTAGGCTATGTAAGATTAACGTTGGGACCAGGCACCATAAAAGATCAACAACCTCGCCGAATCAGCACTCGTCTTAAAGAGACCTTGAATCCAACCGACCTGCTACACCTATCGGAGGGGCTCCCTTTAAGCTGTGCAACCTTCGAGTTAAAAGTTCAAGTTATGGGCTGGTAGTCAGACTTTTTAAGAGATCGAAGTCTCAAGGAGGCAAAGGCCTAACCAGAACGAACCTCACGGTTCCATTTTGCCAGAGTCACCAACAAAATTCACGAAAAAGTTTCTAACTACTAACTACCTCACAAAAGATTCGTTTTGAATTTGGCCGCTATGGCCCTGTTTACTTACTTGGTTTTTCGATTAACAGATTTTCCCGATAGAACCTTGCTCTCCAATCTGTCAATACTCCTGCTGCGTCATACAGATGTTGAGCATGGTTTGCCACTTTGGCCTCAGCCGCCCACTTCCGCAGATACAGCTCAACTTCAGCCATATCCAAATGCTCTGCTGGCGTATTCTCCTTCAAAATGTTTGGGGGGCCTTCGGCCAGCAAACGGGTTACAGTTACCCAATCCACTAAGACATCGGGAAATTTCGCTGCTACGTAATTCATAGTAGCTTCCGGGACATAAAAGTTGGGCAAATTGGTAAGTGTTATCTGTTTAGAATGGCTATCCACGTACACTGTGGCCAATAACTGAGCGCATCTGCCGCGCCAGCGTATAAAAGCCATCATAAATCCCTCCTAATGGTATCCTGTCACTGTCTTAATGATAAAAAATAGTCTGCTTGGAGAAGCATTTCGTGTTAACTTGTGACATCTGATGTCATATACCTTCATTTTTACTCTATCTCGATCATTATTTCCGGGCTATTGTTGCTGCGGTTTATATATCTTTCACGTTCTCTTGAAACAACATTACCCGGGCTATATGGGTACACGCCCTTGTCATTACAGGGATAAGCCTGTTGAAACCCAAGACTACGCCAAAGCCGTACTGTTGGAGCAGTTACGCCGAGTTTTTGGTCATTCTGAGCCTGTGGACAGTACCAGCCTGTGGAAAAGCCATTTGGGGGTCTGTCTTAAAAGAGCTTTCCCACAGGCTTTGGACAAGTCTAATTTGAAGTATGCTTTGGGGTTGACTTGCCCACACTGCCCACAGGCACGACGGCTGCATGGGGTATGCGTTATCCTGCGCGCACCTTGTTGATATTGACCATTATCAGATTGAATTTCCAGTAAAAGATGGTCATTAAAATACCCCACGTTCCCTTAATTTCTTGGACTCGTGGGGCAGGAACTAAATTGATTATACGAGGAGGT
>Ga0307377_10004522_pt1 | contig 15182 bp, 19 predicted proteins | sample TR3MG_FD_202535 | JGI IMG/M metagenome (GOLD analysis project Ga0307377, IMG submission 202535) | Soil microbial communities from Risofladan, Vaasa, Finland - TR-3 | ecosystem: Environmental > Terrestrial > Soil > Coastal area > Acid sulfate soil | place: Finland: Risofladan, Vaasa | collected... | reverse complement strand
CCGACTGTAATCGTACCGTCGCTTTCAACGGAAACCTGATTGGCGCCGGTGTAGTTCGTCCCTTCGCCGTTCTTGACCGTCCAGGTGGAATTGTTCCGACGGACGATTTCCAGGTTTGCCGTGCCATCAGCCACTCGCGTCAAAACAGCCCACAAGATGTCAAGCCCCGTCTCGATGTCCTGCGATGTTCCGTTTCCTGAGTAATCACCCCTGGCGAGTATCGGGGATTCGATGCTCTCCGCATTGGAATCCCCCTCAGTAGGCAGCGCCGCCGTCTTGATCCGCACCTTCGCCGTCGCGTCGTATTCCAGCGTGTCGTCGTCGAGCTGCACGGCAAGGACGTTGCTGCCGTTCTCGTAGATCGTCGTACCATCAACCAACGGCGTCAGTTCACCGATAACGATGTTCAGGGCGCCATCGACGGTGAGCTGTTTCTCAGAAGAACCGTTGCAGATGAAGTGCAGCTCGACCAGTTCGGGGTCGCCGGCGGCCTTTGTGTAGGCATATGCCTTTCCACTGTCCGGCGTCGGCGTGGCGATCGCGCTGTAGAACGTCACCTGCTTGTGCTGGCCGGCGCCCTCCGTCTCGGTCCTCCAGAGAGTTCCGTCCAGGGCCAGGTAGTGATCGACGTCGAGCCGTTCCTGGACGCCGGCCTTCAGTTCCCGAATGTAGTCGTCAATGGTGCTCGGCGCTTCGCTGCCGGCGGGTGTCGTGTTGTCAACTTCCTGGTCTGTCATAGTTGCACCTACGCGATGTCGTTGTACTTGCCCACCGACGCCTTCAGGTCGGCCGTTCCAAGCATGCGCATGAGTTCATCCTGCAGCACTAGCTGCGCCGTCAGCAGAGCCTTCTTGTCCTGTTCCAGACGTATCCCCGCGATTTCCTGGTATGCCGCCATGTTGATCGCGTTGGTCTTCGGATCGACCCAGAGGCCCTTGCCACGGAGGTACATGAGCATCGTCATGGCGTACACGGCTTCGGAGAACTCGTCGGCGAACAGAACCGCAGCTTGATCCGGGTGCGTCTGCCAATGACCTATCTTCGCTGTGTAGGTCTTCGCGCTGTCGGGGACGGGGTGCCAGTAGAACTTCCGACCGCGAAGCGCGAAGCGCTCGGGTTCGCCTTGGTCGCTGATGCCTTCGCCCGCGCGCATCTGGCGGAACTCGTCGTAGCTGATTTCTTCCAGGGGCTCGCCGTCGTCCGTACCGTCGTTTATGTACACCAGGTCGAGCTTGCGGTAGTCGGTCGGTGTGGTATCGCTCTCCTGGCCGGCGGTGAGTGCCTGAGTCTCTGTCGTGTGCAAGTCGGGCCAGTCGGCCAGCCGGCTGAGGTTGCGCAGCGCCCCGGTGATCGCGTCGGCGATGCTGACAGTGGTTTCCGTCCGCTTCAGCCGGGCATTGAGAACCGAAACGATCTTGCTCTTCGTAATAGCCATGTTCGGCTCCGGTAAAAGGGCCCCGGGGGCGAACCCGAAACGATCAGGCCCGCCCCCAGAAAGCCCGGTCGGTTACGGTGCGGTCGTAACGGGCGGTGCAGCCACGCCCGCCGTGCCGAGGATGATCCATCCGACGCTGTCATCCACAAACATGAGTGTGGCAACATCGCCGACGTCCTCGAACACAATCGTCCCGAATCCACTCATGGTTGTCGGCGTAAGCGTGCCGGCGCCGTTGCCGTCGCTTACAAGGCAGATGCTAAGAATCTGCCCCGGATTGCCGTCCGCCAGACTCAACGCTTCCGCATCGGCGCCGGTCGTCTTTGAGATGTGGGAATGCGTTGTCACCATCACCAAGTCATCTGCGACTATGGCGACGTTGCCGCCCGGCGAGTACGCAAAGTTCCCGGTGTCGTCGGAGATCGTCATGGTGTTGTCGGCAGTCGGGTTTTCGATGGTAATGGTCAGCTCGTTTGCTGAAGCTGTGCCTTCAAGCACAAACGGCGACAGCCCGGCAATCGTTCCGGTGATCGTGATTACGTCCGTATCGACCGTGTCGCCAAGCGTCACAGCTCCGTCAAACGCCACCGCACTATCGAACACGGCCGCTCCGGTGATCTGCAGGTTGTTGTTGCCGTCGGCGTCCCACTGGATCTGCGCATCGCCGCTGGCGGTATCTCCGAACAGAAGAATGTCGTCGTCTTTCAACCAGACATCACCGCCGTCGAACTGCAACAGGTCCGCATCCGCATCCCAGAGCGCTGTCGTGCTGGCGGTCGTGCCGAACAGGGCCAAGTCGATTCCGGCCTGGTCCGATCCGAGGTTGACGCTGTAAAGCTCGTCAACGCCGGCCGGGGTGAACAGCAGGGTCTTCGCCACGGCACAGTCGATCACGAAGTCGGAGCCGGTTCCGAAGATCAAGTCGGAGTCGTCGTCCAGGAGGATGTCCGCGGCCGTCAACTCCAACCGATCATCGCTGTAGTCCCACAACATGCTGTTCAGAGTCGTGTCGCCGTAGAGCTGAAAATCCACGCCGGTAGCATCGACGCCAAGCGTCATGGTCCCGGTCCAGGCCGACGCCACGCCGTTTACGGTCCCGGTGTACGTTGTGGTGCCCGTCAACAGGTTCGTCGCCAGCGGCAACATGAACTTGTGGTCCGTCACGGTCAGCGACACCATCTTCACGGCGTTGCCGTTCGCGTCATGCGCAACCTTAAGGTCCACGCTGGCCTCATCCGTCCAGAACGCGATCACGCCAGTCTCGAAAGACGTGTGCGCCGTCGCTGCATCGGTCACCCCGCCGGGATCGGTGTAGACCGTCTCGGACGATCCGCCCGCGGCATAGACCGTCGCCGTCAAGGCGTCGGTGATCGTCTCGCCGAACTGATTCGTCACAGTGAAGTAGTAGTACCTTCTACCCGTTCCGGCGGCGAACGCCGGAACCACTACGGCCGCCGTAGCGGCCAGGGCCAAAAGCCCGATCAGAAAACGTTTCATCGTTCGATCTCCTTCTGCGCGCCTGTCAACGGGCACGCGGGGTTAAGACGTCTGTTACAGTTGCAGAACTCAGTCCGCGACGATCGCGGTGTCCACCACGATTACGCTGTAGTCCTCGGTGCCAAACTCCGGCTTCGCGACGACCAACATGCAGTCGATGCCGACGCCCCACTTGCGGCCGTAGTCGAACTGCTTCGCCAGAGGGCGCGGCAGTGCGCCGTATGCCTGGACGGCCGCCTGTGCGCCGCAGAACAGGGCGCGGGCTGCGGTAATGCCATTGGGGAGGATGTCGCTGCTATCGAAATACTCCGTTGGTCCCGACTGCGCCACAGCACCCGTCCGGCACTCGAGCCGCTCCCATTCGTGCAGAACCACGCCGTCCCACTCGCCGAGCGCGCCGGTGAAGATGGGGTTCTTGGCGCCGCGGACGTTCGCGCTCTTCTGGATGTCCGGCCATTCGGTCGTCGCCTTGAGGGCTTTGACCTGGTAGGGATGCAGGAACATCGCGTAAATGTCCCGACCGTTCACGTGGATCGGCCGAACCTTCGGCGTCGCCAACTGCGCTTTTCTCTTGACGGCCTCGATGACCTTGGCGCCGAACAGGTGGTTGGTCGCCGACGTGATCTCGGAATCCAGATTGTTCGCGGTGTGGTAGAGGACGCCGGCCTTGTCCTGCCCGCCCGTCCACTTCCGATTCGTGGACGGCGCGTTCGCCGCCACGTTGCCGTCGTCGCTGGCGATACCGCTCATGGCGCAGAGCGTGTACAGGTCGATCTTGCGGCCCTGCCACTCCACCAGGGCAATCCGCCCCTGGTTGCGGACATCGAAGACGACGCGTTTGTCCGAGAGTCGGCCCTTGCCGCGAACTGCATGGGCGATCTGGAACAGTTCAATCGAGAAGTCCAGAAACGCCATGGCCTCCTCGTTGCCTTCCAGGTCATCGTCGCCCGTTACGCCGGCAGACGCCAGCGGCACGCGGATGGGAAACGTGATCTTGTCGCCCGGGCCTTTCGCCAGTTCCATGCGGACCTGGACCAGGGCGTTGTCGCTGGTGGATATGATGATCCCCGGCCCGCCGATGTTTCGCGGCCCCTCATAAGGACCGATGAACTTCCCGAAGTACGTATTACTCAATGCGTACTTCCACATTGCCGCCGACTGCTTAACCTCTCGCAGTGGGTGGGCGGTTGAAAACTCTGTTGGAGGCATAGCGTGTTTTCCTTCCCGGCCCATTCAGCGGCGCATGGAGCGGCGCTGGGGCCTGTTATTGCTGGTTCGTGCCGAAATCAATCGCGTCCTCAAACATCGCGCCGAGCGTGCTCTCGTCGGCGTTCAAGAGGGCAAGCAACTCGGACGCTTCCTGCTGCTCGCCCTTGGTCAAGCCGCCGGTGCTGCCGGGGACACGACCACGGTTCAAGTCCTTGATGAACTTCTCGCGTTCCTGCACTTGCAACCGCTGGCGTAGAGATGGAACTATCGCAACGGCGGTGTCGTACATTTCCTGAGCGGGGTCAGCGCCTTGCAGACAGGCCGCGAACACGTGCGGTTTGTTCTGCCTCAGCCACGTCGCGCCTTCGCGGATCACGGTCTCAGCGTCCAGGCCCTTGGGACTCTTTTCGGGCGAATACCGGGTGCGTAGGCGCGCTTCGGAATCCACGACGACCTGCTGGCGATGAGCCTGCTGAGCCTTGCCGCTGTCCCGCTCCCGTGTCCGGCGCTCCGTATCCATCGTCTTTTGGACGAAGTTCCGGGCCTGGCCGACGGTCAGGAGCTCGTCGTCGCCGACCTCGGCAAGGGGATCCTCGTCGGCCCCGCCGCTCTTGCCGGCGGCGAGTTCCTCGCTGAGCGCCTGGTTGGCCGCCTGGGTCTGGCGCAGATTCTCCCTCGCTTCCATCAACTCGCTGCGGATGCCCTGGAATGCGGCGGTCTGCTCGACAAAACTGTGCGGGGCCGCCGTGGGTTCGGCCTTGGTCCAGTCGATCTCAGCGACCTTGCCCGCGTCGTCGGCGCCAGGGCCGGCAGGCAGATTGACCTGCGTCTCCTGATCTTCCGGACCTTCGGTGTCGATCTCTTGCTCTGCCATTGCTACAGCTCCTCATGCCGTGGATTCGGGCCGCGGCGTCCCGATGGCTGCCTCGTTCCCCGGGCAGTAGGGTTACTCGCCTGTCACCCCGGCGAGTCGGGCAACGCCCACGCGGGCGAAATAGAAAAGCCCCGCCAGTCCGCGTAATGCGGACCGACAGGGCTTCGGTGTTTCCGATCGTCCCTGAAAGGGCGGTTATTGGGTTGTCACAACGTTACTTCACGCCGGCCGCATCGACCGGCAGCTTCACCGATTCGTCGATGTTCGCATTCACCACCCGGCCGGCCTGCATATTGAACCGCACCGAGCCGTAGTGTTCGGGCAGTGCCTTCTCAACCGCCACTGCCGCCAGAATCAGACACCTGTTGCGGTGTTCGATGTACTCTTGCTGCTTCACGCCACCGCCCCCTGCGCTGCACCTTTTGCCTGCGTCTGCGAAAGCGCTCGCAGCTCCTCAAGGATCTGTTCCTTATTCGGCAGGTCCGACAACTCGATCAGGAATCGCGCGGGGATCGGCAGTCCCGCCTTCACCGCCTCAAGCATCTGCTCAAACTGTGCAATCCGGACGGTCGGCGCGGCCTTGCCGGCGGCGACCCGCACGCCATAACGGCCCTGGTCCCAGTTCCGGAGCGGCGAGAGGTCCACCACGACTTCGCCCGTCGCCTCGTCGGTCCTGAGAAAGTCCTTCAAGCTGGACTCCTGAGCCACGGCCGTGATCTCCTGCTCGGAATACACGTCCGATGTCCGGATGATCTCCCAAAGGAACTCACCCACCCCGGCTTGGGTCCGGTCGAAGTTGTCGAAGACGATCTCCGAGACCATCAAGCCGGCGGTCTGCCGGACGATCCGCGCCTTGCCGGACTCGCTGGCGTGGGGATTCGTCCCCGTCAGATCCGGATTGACGCCGCTGATCTCCTTGATGTCGTCGCCGGCCTTCTCTGCCAGCAGGAAGTGGGCTTGGTCCAGTTTGTTGGGCTCGATCTTGTCAAGCTTGCCACCGTAATCGCTCTCATCGAGCGTCACCCCGGGCGTGCTGCCATACTGTTCGAGCTTCCGCATCGCCTCGTCATTACCCTTCTTTGCCACCTTCCAACCACTGTTGGCCGTCTGGTTGGCGTTGTGGAGGACTTGCGACCGGCGCTTGTTCAACTCCCTCTGCGCGCCCTTGAGGTTCTCCACCACGCCAAAGACAAAGCCGTCCACCCAGTAAGGGCAGTAGCGGAAGAAGGGAAACCTCACGATGCCTTCCAGCGGGTCTTCCTTCTGCTCCAACACCGTGTCGCCAACAACAACAACCTGATGCAACACGGGACTTATCCGCTCGACCAGGCGGAACTCCTGCCTCAATTCCGGTTGCCTGATGATGGCCGCCTTGACGGTGGGGACGTCCCGTTTCTTCAACCGGCGGAGATTCATGGTTGGCAAGTGCACCAGGGACAGCACTCGCTCGTAGCGCTTGTACCAACACTCTCGGACGCGGTACTATCTGCCGTGGCGGTCCTCGTCCGTCTCGCCGCCGCCTTCGATACCGGCCGTTTCCTCATAGTCCAGCCTGTCGTCCTCAACCTGCCGGCCCTCTCCGGCCCAGTCGCTCGCCTCGGTCGCGGCCGGCAGGTCCGCCGCCTTCTTGGGATACTGCAACTCCAACTCGCGGCGGTCCATCCAGTAGACCTTAAAGACGAAACTCCCGCGGTTCAGGTCGTAGGCCAGATTGGCCTGATCTTCCAGCATGGAGAAGGGCGAGACTTTCCGCACTTCCAGTTCCCCGGTGTCGGGATCCTCTGTGTAGACGACTTCCGTCTCGATCCAGCCCTTCCCGCAAATCAGGCCGTCGGCGAAGGCGTCGCTGAGCTGGTACTGCCCCAAACAACCGTCCATCGTGTGCTTGATAAGCTCCGTGCCCAAGGCGGCGACCGGTGCGGTTCCGCCTTTGCGGGCATAGAGCGTGATGTCGCTGCGGCTCTGTCGCTGATGGCCGCAGAGCAGATTGATTGTCGGCAGTATGCGATTGATCGTCAGCGCCGGCCGGCCTGCCTTCTCCAACGCGGCAACGATGTCCGGGTCCCACTGGCGAATCCCGGTGTAGAACTGGTAGGATTCCAGCGCCTGCTTGCGCCACTCTCCGTCTGCGACAGCCGCGCCTTGATACCAGTCCTTCAGCATGTCGATAGTGTCTGTTTCAGTCTTTGCTTGAGCCATGCTGAGCTTTCGCCTTGCGTTTCTTCACGTGGCCGCGGTGGCTCACGCCGTTCAACGCGCAGTAGTGCACGTATTCATCCGGTCCGAGCCCATGCGTCTTGTCCGGACCGACGACGGTGCGGATCTCTCCGCCTTCCGTCACGCACTCGTCAAACTCCTTGGGCATTCGGATCGTCCACCAGCACCTTGCACGGAGTCGGGCGGCCGTTGACGTAGTGAATCATCATCGCCAGCCGCTTGCCCGGGGGAACCGTGGGCGTCGGAGCGTGCGGTTCAGTCGCGGCCAGGCCCTCCGGCGCCGCCGCCGCCTCTGCCCGCTCAAGCTGATCAAACGCTTCTTCCCTGGTCTTGGGTTCCCGCGTCAGGGGTTCCGGCTCGGGTATTGGGGCTTCCGGCAGCGATGCCGGAGGTTCCGGCTGCGCCATCGGGGCTTCGCGTTTCGCTTTCGCCATCGGACGGTCTCCTTACATTGCCATTGGGTTCATAACGGGCTCAGGCGCCCATCGGCTTCGTTTCTTCTTCACTACCGGCTCAGCAGAGGCGAACTGCAGGCCCCACAGCCCGATCACATAGCAGTCGCCGCGGTCCGGTGATCGGCGGAGGATCTTCTTGATCTCCGCCTTTTCCTCCACCAGCACCCGTCCGGCGCGGAACTTATACGTCGGCGTAGCCAGTTGGCCGCCCAGCACATCGTCTGCGTGATGGAGCTGAACGTCCCCCTCGCAGAACATCCGGCCGGCGGTCGCCCAGGCTTCCGCGCGGAGGTTGTAATACTTCGCATCGTCCTTCGCTTTCGCGGCTGGCAGGAACTCGACGACCTGCACACCCATCTCGCGGAGCCGGTCGGCAATCGGTCCGCCGATCGGTCCCCCCTCAATCACGATCACGACCTTTCGCCCGGTCCGCCTTTCGAGGTTCTGCCGGCGAATGAACAGCCGGTTGGCCGTGTACATGGCGTCCTTCTGCCCGTAGATTTCCTCGCCGACGATTTCGGTGTCCTCCATGTCGTAGATCACCGTCTCGTCGTCGCCGAACCGGGCCGGATCGCAGACCACCAGCGGCCGGTTGGCGCGGTGCAGGGTCCGGAGCCGGGCCTGGTTGATCCAGATGTCGCGGATGATGACATCCGGGCCTTCCAGTACGTCCCAGGATCCGCGCAGATACGCTTCGAGCAGCTCCGGCCGGTGCTTGAAGGCGTTCCGGAGCGTTTCTGCGTAGTCCGCCGGTAAATGCGGATTATCCGAGGGCAGCGCCTGGACGAAACGGTGGGTCTCGTCGGGTCCCTGGATGAAGCGCTGCTTCAACCAGCAGATCCGCGGATTCGCGGTGAAGAGTGCGGAGTAAGCCACAGGCTTCTCGTTGAACGTGCGCCTCAGACTGCCCCGCAGCGCCCCTATGTCGTCCTCGGTGACTTCCTCGGCCTGGTCCAGGAAGAAGAACGCATACTGCGCCGAGTTGAACTTCTCGATATCGTGCTGATCGTCGAGCCCGCCGTAAACGATCTTGACCGTCTCCCGAACGATGATCTCCGGCGGCTCTTGCCGGATTCTGTAGCCACCCTCCGGTATGATCTCCCGCCAGCTTTCCAGCGTAGTCGTCCGGAAATCCTTCGCCCTCTTGCGCCCGATGAAGCCCACAGGGATCGGATCGCGCTGCGGCTTGAGCTTGAACTGCTGGATCAGTTCCACGCATCGCGCATAGGCCCATACGCAGCCGAGAACCGTCTTGCCGCCGCCCTTGGCCCCGCCGTACAGGATCTCCCGGACCGCCGCATCGTGCAGCAAGTCCCAAGCCTTCGTCTGCCGGGCCGTCAGCGTGACCTTACACTTTACGCTGTCCATTACCATCAGGTCCGAACCCTCCCCGGCACGTCGGCGGGAAGCTCGGCGGCAGGCTGCTCAACGGTCCTGACGATCGTTAATTCAATGGGCAGGGCTCCCTGCGCGCCGCCGATTGCATGATCCTGCCGGTCCCGCCACCGACCCGGACCGCGGTTCTTCAGCCAGAAGATTTGAGCGATCACGTCCGGCGCCATGTGCTTCGCCACGCGCTTCAGAAGCTTCGGCTTGCCGTCCTTGCCGGTGTCGAACGTTGACTCCTCGTAGGCATAACCCATCGCCCGCCGTAACAGCGAGCCCTCCACGTGCGCCGTGTCGAAGGCATCCTTGCCGGCCCGGAGGCCCTTCTGAAACTTCGGATGGGCCTTCTTCCACCTGTCAATCGTCCTCTGCCCGACGCCGAAAAACTTAGCGAGCTGCTTGTCGTCGGCTCCGAATTGGGCGCAAATCCTCTCCACCTGGTCGGCACACTCCGGCCGGTACGAACTCGCCGATGTTCGCTTCTTGCCGCTCATCCCGTCTCCAACAGGCGCCGGTAGTAGCTCTTGCCCGGCCGCCGCGTCCGCGTCGAGGTGCTGAAGACGCTCCTCTTGCCTACGTCTGTCAGCCTGTCGCCGATCCCGAAACGGTCTATGTCCAGCGCGATTGTTGGGGTGTTGAAGGTGTAGTGCGCGCCCACGTAGAACCGATCCGGGGCCTTGGTTCCGTCTGCTGGAACCACCGTCGCCGTACCCCGCTCGGAATCGTCGATGTAGAGCGTCATCGTCCCGGCGGTCCAGTTACAGACCAGCCGGATGTAATACTCGGTCCCCACGGTGAGCGCTTGGGTGTCCAGGTAGAAGTCCGTCCCGACTAACCCCTTGATTGCGATGTGGAGCGTCGTTACCCCGGCTGCGTTGGATAGCAATAAGTAGCCCGCCTCGACTGCCCCGTTGTAGAAGCGAACCAGCGTCACCGAATCGGAGCTTTCCCACGTCCCCGCCGAGGCAATCTTGAAAAAGAAGCCAACGCAAACGGGGTCCATCTGGGCGGGGCTGGCGTCGTTGACGGGGAGGTTCAGTTGACCGTACGCCTTGTCGCCGGCGACCACGGTGGTCCGAGCGCTCTTGTCGCCACGCATGCCAGAGCCGACGGGCTGGGTGAAGGCGGCTGGATTAAAAACGGCCTGATATTCAGCCCATGACCCATCTTCGTTATTGATCGTGAATCGCTTGCTCATTCGGCCACCTCGAGCACCTCGGCAAGGTCTGTCTCCATCAGCAGGCGAAGACGGTCAACGTCAGGAGGACCGGCGTAATTGAGCTGGACGCGGCAGTCCCCTGGCAAGCCAGAGAGCTGGTACAGCCGGGCCGGGGGTGAAAGCCGGTCGTCGAAGCCGACAACCTCCGCTTCGAGCTGCGGCGGCACCCCGTCAACCAGGTACTCCACCGCCACGTGTTCGGCCGCCGGGGTGATGTCGAGGATTTTTCCCTTGACATAGACCACCCCGTTGATTACAATCCCGTCCGTAACTTCGGGACCTTCATTTGGGAGACTAGCCATGAAGACATTGGCCTTTCTGCTTCTCGCTCTTGCTTCGCCCGCCCTGGCCGTCACTCAATGGATCGACGCGGCCGAGTTGGACGGGGAAGGCAACCCGCTCGACGGCTTCGTCGCCACGCGGGCCTTCATCGACAATCGCGATGGACTCACCGACCTGACAGACATGCGGTTCGCGCTGAACTGGACGGGTACGGCAACCAGCCTCGACGGACACGGTGCTTGGGACAATCCCGAGAATCCGTGGTACGGTGCCAGGAACGCCTTGCCCTATCAGGTCGTGGGTGGTGTCGGCTACAGCCAAGGCGTCGTCTACTATCCGCCGACGCACGAATGGGGACCGGGCTGGAACGTTGATCCGACACCCGACGACGACACAAACTCCGACGACTACATTCTCCTGGATACGGTCCCCGCCGGCCTCGCCTGGGATAACTGCTTCTCCGTCGAGGGCGAAGACGTGCACCTGTTCCAGTCGCCCGCCACCGCCGAGACCAGCTTCAACGGCGAGACGTACACTCTCTATGATTCGGATCCCATGCCGCAGACGATCCCCGAGCCGGCCTGCCTGGCGGTGCTGCTCGCCGGAGCCTGCTTTCTGCTTCGCCGCAAGCCGGCGTAGCAAGGACCGAGACCCATGAGACGTGCCGCCGTCGTGATCGTCTTGCTCGTCGGTCTTGGCTCGATCCTCGCACAGTGCCTTGTGCCTCCGTGGCGAACTCCGAACGTCACAGGCGGCATAGCCGCGCGCTATACGCACGCCCCCCGCATCGTCGGCTACAACCAGCTCGGGTATCATCCGCTCTGGAATCCGCCGGACGTCAGCGCCGAGATCGACCTGGTTCGCCTCTGCGTGCCCTGCGTGGCCGTCATTGTGTTTTGCTCTGGCGTCTTCGGAATACACGTCGTACTCTCTCATCGTCATCGTCAGTTGTGAAACGCCGTCGCCCAGACGTTGCCGGCGAGCGTCTTGCTCTTGTAGTGCAGGTGCGTCATGCCCGGGGAACAGACAATCTCGTGCGTGCCCGGCTCGTACCAGGCTCCGTCCGTTGACGGCGCACTGTCCGAGTCGGTGCAGACCAGGAACATGTCTTGATCGACCGTCACGTGCAGCATCCGGCAGCCTGCGGTAATGGCAATCGCGTCGCCGTTGTCCCAGCTCGTTGACGTGACTTTCGTGCCCAGGGCCGTCTGCTGCTGCGGTGCAGGGGCTTTGCCGTCCGATCCAACCACCTGCCCGATCACTCTTGGTTCGCTCATGTCGTCTCCCTCGTGTAGATCGTCCCGGCCGGTCTGCAGATCGGCCGGAAGGCCGGCTGTTCACTCTGTATTATAGGCAGAAGATACACAGGCTGCACAGTCATTATTGCAGACACAAGATACATAGGCTGCGCAGTCAACGCAAGGGCAATCTGACAATTTCTCTCAGAGGGCCGCTACGGGGCATTTCCGGGGACACGGCCGTCTGGCCGTGGGAGGGGCCGGTCAGAGCAGCTCGTCGGCTACGCGGCCGGCTGGGGGCCAAGGGCGTGCTTCTGGCGCCTCGTGGCGGCCCGAGCCGGTCCGGGGTCCGGGCCCGCCGGCCGGGGAGCTGGGGGCGCCGTGGCGGCTCCTGAGCGCTGGGGGCCGTCCATTGGTGGTGGCGCGGCGGGTGGGCGGCGACGGCGGGGCTCTGGGGCATCCTGGCACGCCCGGGCAGCCGCTACGCCTCTGGGATCATCCCGAGAGCGACGATCTCCCGGAAAACGTGCTTGGGGGCCGTCCGCCGGCGGGCTCGTCGATTCTGGGCGGCGGCTCTGGGTCCAGAGGGGGGTTGCGCGGGCTCTGTCCCCCGCGGCCCTCACAGCTCGACCTTCGCCAGGATCTCCGCCTTGACCGCCGGCGACAGGCTCGGCCATGCGTCGATCACGCGCTGAAGCTCGGGGTCGGAATCGGTCGCCTCGGGGCCGTTTTTCGGGCTGGGCGCTGCGCATGCGCTGCGCGCTGCGCGGTCGGATTCCGTATCAGCTTGTGTTTGCGGGAGTTGCGAAGATGCGGCTTCGGTTCCGAAGACCGATGCTCTATCCAATTGAGCTACGGGCGCATGTGCTTCGTTTCCCCCTGCCGTACCGCATTTTCCCTTTGTTCGCAAGGGTTTTCTGCCCTCGTCCACTGCCGCCTTGATTGTCGCAGGTACACGCACGGAATCGCAGGAAGGCGCACCTGCGCGCTGCGCATGCGCTGCGCGCTGTCCGCCCGTTGCCGGCCGCGCCTCTGGCGATGCCGTCGCGTCATCGGTGCCGGTCGCCCGAGCCGCCTCCCGATCCGGCTTCCTGGGCGTCACGTCCGGCAAGGCGTCCAGCCCGGCCGTCCTGTCGTGGACGCCGAGGTGGGTGTAGACGTTCATCGTCAGCTTTGGGTCGGAGTGCCGGGCAAGGTCTTGGCAGACCTTCACGCTCGCCCCGCTCCGGACCACGGCGGAAATGTACTGATGCCTCAGCGCGTGGAAGTCGAACACGCGGCCGGCAACGTCGCGGTACGGGATGCCGGCGGCTTCCAGGTCCACCTTCAGCATCTTGGCGGGCTTGTCCCGCAGACCGAACACAGGCTTGCCAGCCGGCTTCTCGGCCAACCACGGGCCCAGCAGGTCCGCGAGGTCTTGCCGGATGGGCTGCTCGTCGCGGCGTCGGTGCTTGCTGTAGCCGGCTTCGACCGTCACCATTGCGGGCTGCGTGGACAGCTTGAACGACTCCGGCGTCAGGCTCCGGCACTCGTTCGCCCGAAATCCCGTACCGGCGGCAAGGCAGTACAGCACCGAACGGTCGCGGCCGGGCATCCCCCAGACGACCGGGCCGTGGTCCGCGGCCGAGATCAGAGCTGCAAGCTCGTCCTCGGACAGAATCCGCCGCGTGTGCCGGCGGTCCAGGGCGACGTTGAAGCCGCTCAAGTGTGCGAGGGCGTCTTCCCGGACCCGCTTGTCGCGCCACAGCCAGCGCGTGAGCTGCTTTATCCCCCGAAGGTGATGGTTGCAGCTCTGCAGGGACAGGCCGGTCTCGTCCTCACCACGAAGTTCGCCAACCGCCCGCTGCACGGCCGATGCGGTCAGGTCGCTGATCCGCTCGGCCTTGCACAGCTCGATCACTCGGAGCGCCCGAGAGCGCACCATCCCCGCGTGCTTCTTCGTCGCCTTCCTAGCGAGAATGTCCGCGTGGAAGTCCGCCAGATGCCCGCCGGCCACCTTCCCGTCGCCGTCCTTGACGACAAGGGGCTTCTTCTCGGCCGCTGCGTAGCGGTCGGCCCGGGTGTCGATGATGCCCCGCCGGCGGAGTTCCACTTCGCCTTCCAGCCGAGCGGCGATCTGATCGGAGACGGTCTTGCTGGCGGCCCCGGTGACGACGCGCCGCGCGCCGTTCTCATCCGCGTAGGCAATCAGCCACTTGCCCGCCTTCCGGCCCTTTCGCTTGAATACGCTTGCCATTGTCTCACTTGCCCTTTCTCGCCCGCCTCTTGGGCGTCAGCTCCAGGCCCAACACCTCGGCCAGCTTCGCCGCGGTGTCCAGCCGGATGGTCCGGCTGCGGTTCACGAAACGCGACAGGACAGCTTCCGTAACGCCACTGAGCTTCCATAGAGCGTAACGGGACATGCCCGCCTGCAAAATCGCCTGCCGTAATTGGTCCTCGATGTCCGTCTTTTTTGCCATGACGATGCAATAGTAGCAGGCCCGAGCCGCCTTGTCAAGGGGCAAGTACGAATTTCCCTGTTTTTTTTCGGGCTGTCATCACGGCACGGCCCTGCTCATCGTTCTGCCCGTTGTCGTTTGAGCCAGGCGGCGACTTCTTCTCTGGGAAAGCGCGTCAGTCGCTTTCCGAACCTGATTGTCGGCAACGGGTCATGCACTCGGGCGGCCAGTCGCCAGACAGTTGCCACATGGACGCCGAGCATGTTGGCGACCTGGGCGCAGGTAAAGCATTTCAGCCGGCCCGTCGCGGGGTCGGATGGTAGCGCCTGCCGGACGCCCTTCTTGCTTTTCATCGCCTATCGCTTCGTCCTGCCCCCTGTGTTTGGGGAGTGCGGGATACGCCGGAAGTGCTGCTTTCGCCGGGTCTTACGACCAGTTCCTTTCGCCAGACGGCCACCTTCCTCGGCGCCGTGACGCCAATGTGTACTTGGTTGCCAGACACGGCGAGCACCACGACTTCAATGTCGCTGCCGATAAGGATTGCTTCACCGGGGGTCCGTCCCAATACCAGCATGTTTGTTCTCCTTGCTTCTCTGTGTGTTGAATGCTCAGGGTTCCTGATGAACGACCAAACGATATTCCCAGAGCCGGCGGCTACGGAGCTGCCGTAGCACTTGATGGCCGCCGAACTTTTCCTTCCGGAAGTCCCGAAGCCGTGCGGAGACGCTCTGCGGCTCGTAGCCGGCGAGCTCGCCGATCTCTCGTAGCGTTCGCCACTGACCGTCTTGCATCAGCCGAAACACCCGTTGATACTGTGCGGCCAGCGCCGCGTAGTCCCTGTCCGGCTCGTAGGTGGCGCCACCGAAGTCCTGCCGGCCCGGCGTGATAATGTCGCATCCGACGGGATCGGAAGGTCGCGGGAACAGTTTTGC
>Ga0307377_10004521_pt1 | contig 15186 bp, 20 predicted proteins | sample TR3MG_FD_202535 | JGI IMG/M metagenome (GOLD analysis project Ga0307377, IMG submission 202535) | Soil microbial communities from Risofladan, Vaasa, Finland - TR-3 | ecosystem: Environmental > Terrestrial > Soil > Coastal area > Acid sulfate soil | place: Finland: Risofladan, Vaasa | collected... | reverse complement strand
CAACTGTTCAAAGCGATTTTGAGGTTTCAGGACTGATAACCTTTTTAACTAAACACGCAGAAGTAGCAAACGCATTTGCTAAGTTAGGGAAATTTAAAATTGAAGGCGATAGTTGGATATTTTCAGAAAAAGATGGGCTCGATGAAACTACTGGGTTTAAGGCTTACGACAAACATGGATTGTATCACCGCGATCCTAATATAGGTCCGGCGGTCGTGAATACTGCCACTGAATCACACACCGCCGGCGGTTCCACGTATAATGGCCCAACCGACGGCGAAGGTATTCAAATGTACTATGTACACGGTGAAAGGCATCGCGAAGACGGCCCCGCATATATCCACAAGCAAGGCAATTTAGAAATAGAAAAATGGTACAATAGAGATATCCTCACCAGAGATCCAGAGGATGGTCCAGCAATGAGCACCTACTTAGACACTGAGACTGGAGAAATTGATCCAGATCTATTAGACACGAGCGATCCAGAAGAAGCAGCAGGCCGTTATGAACGTCGTTATGATTATTACGTAAACGGCGAGCATTTAGGCAATCAACCCAACGGCGGTCCATTGGGTAAGAAGAAAACTGGACTTCCATCGCAGCGATACACAGAAGCTGAAGACGCGCAGTACGAAGCCGAGTTAGCCGAGATGCTTTCCATTGCAGGAATTAACCCGCAACAACTAGCAGCGCGTAACACAATAGAAAACAAAAGTAAATCAGCCGCAGAGAAATCCAGATTTCAAGCTGAAAATAAAGTACAGCCGGGAACTGATGAATGGTTTCGTTTGTGGTTTGCTCGCCCAGACTTAACTGGAGAGAATCCGTTCGGATAAATACAAAATGCGACTATTAGAATTTACATTAACAGAAGGTGGAAACATCTTTAAAGACGAAAACAAAGAACCACTTACTCAGCGTATTTATAAAGCAGACGTAGATCCTACGCTACAATGGATGGAACGTTTGTTTAAGAAATACGGCGTTGAAATAGATCTAGTAAACAACAAGTTAGGCTCTACTGGACTTACACCATCCAGCGGCGACTTGGACATTGGCGTGGATCAAGCAGAATACACTAAAGAACAATTAATAGACGCATTAACAAAATTCGCAACACAAAAAGGACTTGACCCAAGAGAATGGATTCGCAAGTCTGGAATCAACGTACACTTTAAGACTCCTATACGCGGCGACGAAAGCAAAGGCTTTGTACAGCTAGACTTAATGTTTGGCGACGATCTTGAATGGCAGAAGTTCGCAATGCAAGGCGCAGCTGATTCCGAATTCAAAGGAAGTCATCGCCACATCTTAATGTCCAGTATTGCTAAATCACTTGGACTAAAATGGTCTGCTAAGGAAGGTATAACATCGCGCACAAGCGGCAAGGTAATTTCTAAAGATCCACAGGAAATCGCAACTATCTTACTTGGACCAAAAGGTCAAGCAGAAGATTTTAGAAGCGTTGAAGCTGTTATTGACCGTATTAAAGATTTACCTGAATATGAAGATATGGTTGCTGATGCTAGAGAAACATTTGGCAGAGAAGGCCTAGAACTTCCGTAATGAGATACCGCGAATTAACAGAAAAAACAAATACAGATGTTGTGATTAAAAAACAGAAAGGTGGAATATACAATGCTTACCTGAACGGAGTAAAGGTCGGGCAGGCTCAGGTATATGATTACACGGATTCGAAAGTTGGAGAAAATGAAAGATACATTTGGAAGTCCTCGGTTGATCCTGCCCTAAAACGACAAGGCATTGCTTCTGCGATATATAATGTTATAGCTGCCGATTTAGAATCACGAGGGTTAAAGCTCGTCCCGTCCCCTGACCAGCAGCTATCTAGTGATGCGTATCAATTTTGGAAGGCGCGTGACCCCGAGTCAGTTAAAGGGCATGGTACATTTAAAGCTGCTGAATATCAGCATTTTGTTGGTAAAGAGCTAGTGTATAAAAATCGCCCTGTTATAGTTACCCGAGTTGGGTGGGGACAGCAAAGTAATGCTCCTCTGCTTGGTGTCCGTTACACTGATGTACCCGAAGGTTCGGTAAATTCTACTAGTTATATAAATTTCAATGTAGTAGCAGACCAATTGGCTGAAGACAAGGAAACCTTAAATCCACCTAGCATTGACGTAGGCGACGAAGTCAAGACTGGCAAATTTAAGAACAGCAAAGCAACTGTCAAAGGATTTAAGAAAGACGATCACGGCCAACCAGTCCTAAAAACTAACAAAGGCGACAAAAAGCTGTTTAACTTGCGTCTAAGCAAGCTACAAGAAACATACCAGTATGCTATGCGCGACGAAGAGTTCTTTACTCACGAAGAATACGAGAAAGCACAAGCCGAGCTGACAGCTATGGGAGGCGGCATGTACCCATCAAAAGCAGTACGTGAAAAATACAAACCGTTTGGAAAGTTAGGCACAACAACAAAGCCAGAGCAAGTGATGCAACATCAGTTAGCTGGTATCAACAAGCACGATTGGGCATTTAGCGCACAGTATTCAGGGTACAGCGAACAAGAATGCAGAATATGTGGCAAACGTAGAAAAGTTTCCGCTAAAGGACACGATATCCGTAGATAAAAATTCGAGAAAATGATAAATAAAAGTAACAAGTAGAGGAGAGGATCTCCTCCCATAACAAATTAAAATTAGAGGAATTTATCATGGCAGAGTTAATTAAAGTAAACGGTAATACAGCAGCACCATCCGCTCAAATCGGACGTGACGTAGAATGGATTTCCGTAGCAATCACAACCGGCTTCCTAGCAACAGTATTTCCAGCAGGCAGCTCAACAACATATCTTGATTCAGTACGTAAAGTTATTGACAATATGGCATCTGTAACAATCGTTGGAGAATTGGACCTAGCAACACCAGGTACAACTGACACAGCAATCATTTTTGGTTGTGAAGGTGTTGGCGGACGTGGCGCAACAGAAGCAATCCCTGGTCAACCAACTAACACTGAAATCGCAGCACAGATTAAAGCAGAAGTTGAAGCAATTGACGGCGGCGCACTTGGTACAGCGACAGTAGCATTTGAAACTATCGTTGGCGGAGCATTTGTTTAATAGCAAATAAGCAGTAAACTAAAAACACTCCTTCGGGAGTGTTTTTTTATGATTAAATTTTCTCGCAACAACGATAAATATAACTATGGCAGCTAACGGAATATCAACACTCGCAACAAAAGAGCTAAAGCAAGTAGCTAAATTAGATCTGGCAGCAACAGATCGAACTGCTGACGGCAATGCTCGTGACACTTACGACATTACAGAATTACCTACTCAATATTCAGGCAACAACATTACCGACAATCCAAACGGCGGCGGACTAATTTACGGCCGTCCTTGGTCATAATTTAAACACAAAACTTTCCCTCCATAAATACATGCAATATGTTTTCGGAACAACCAATCAGAGACTCCGGGTTAAATTATTATTCTTGCGCAACACTAATAGATATAACCAAGACGGACGCAGTACGTCATTATTCAAACGGAATGACCGAGTCCGAAGCTGACTATAATATAAAGCGAAACCAACACCGCAACTATCAGACTGTACTACAAGTAATAGGACTTAGATGTCAGCCAACTTACCTGACTGATCCAATCTTGTATACAGATCAAGACTTGGCAAAGTTTGGAGACGAATACTCAATCCTCGATGGCAATGTTTGGAGATTTGACTTTGGCGTAGAGCCGGAAGGTGTATTTGATTTACCGGGTCGTCCAACAGGGTTACTTTTAGACGATATGCACAATGTTCCAATAATTACGGGCTTAACAGAATCTGTCAAGATAAAAACAGCGATGCTAGACCTAGCAAACGCTGATACCAGGAATACAATAATTCTAAAATAAGATAAATACCAACTATGCAGACTACCTTACGAACAGCAGATTTTATCAAAGTTAAACGCTTTATAGATAAAGAAACTAGAGAGTATAAAGACACTACTCCGATCGTAAAGGAATTGTCTCCGGTGGAATTACACATTGGTAAATGCCGAATCGCAAAAGAGAACGACATATGGGTCGTCAACCACGTAGGTAGCAGAATAATCTTTAACAGCAAGCGCAATGCTATGTATTACGCATTCCTTATTGGATTTAAAGATACGAAGATGATACCGGAATTACTTGCTATTGATAACCAGATTGGCAACACGCAAGCAGAGATTGTTAGATTAAAACACATACTCAGTCAACCGAGCATTCGCAGAGACGGCTGGAAAGTAGGTCTTTATCACAATAAACTCAGCAACGCAGTAGCCAAATATCAAAAAGCAAAGCACGATATGCATAATTGGATGGATTATGCTAAATACATAAACTAAGGAATTTAACATGAATTTAAAAGATTTTGACACCCACTCTATCAAAGTAAAACGCTTTGAGAGAATTACCGAATCACGTTTCGGAAAGAAGATAGATTTTAGCAAGCTGAATGTTAAGACTGCTATCAAGCTAACTAAAAAATTAGACGAAACTCTTAACAAGATTCGTCATAGCAAAGACTACCACAACGCTTATAAAAATTCTGCTTATTCAGAAACTTTATTAGTTAAGGAAGGACTTGACGACTGGCTACACATTAAGTTAGGCATCGCGCACAAGCGCAAACTAACCGAAGGTGAAATTGAGCAAGCTGAAGCAGTACTAGCAGCGAAGGATTTCGTTGATCGTCTACAGAAGATGCTCGAAGATATTGGTCGTATTATCAACGAAGATCTTCCACCACTAAGCGATGTTATTCGTGACCAAATGGGTAGCGAGCAAGCAGAAGCATACAGTTCAACAGCATCAGCAGCACTGTCATCCGCACAAACAGCAATTTCGCAAGCACGTGGCGAACTTGACAGTGGCGCACGTATTTTGTCCGGCGAAGAGCAATCAATGCCTTCGATGGGTATGGGCGGAGACGAGATGGGCGATGACCCAATGGGCGTTGACGGAATGGACGCAGACGCGGACATGGATTTAGACGTTGATGGCGAAGAAGGCGAAGGCGACGAGTTCGCCATGACTGATCCGGAAATTGGCGGTGACTTAGAACTAGGTCGCGAAGAACGCTAAGATGCGTTTAGTCGAGTTCGATCAAGCAGCTCCCGAAGAGGAGACAGCTCCGCGTGCTGAAGGTATTGCCAATCTATTAACGGTATTAAATTCCGTTATAGCACAAGCAAAGAACGACGACAGCGAGCCTAGCATTTCTACACCAGCGTTAATCAACATGGTGAAGAACACTGGCGTTATGTTTGATTATAATGCGCTATTAGATGCGTACGAAAGCAACTCGGCAGTTAACAACTTAGTTAAAAACTTTAGTAAAGAAACCGTAGACCTCGTCGGATCATCCGAAGACGAAATGGGCGACGGAGAAGCAGGAAACGGAGAAGACAGCGGCGAAGCAGTAGCAAGAATCGCCAAGCGTGTCGCAAATAGGAATATAGGATAATGAACGAACTTAAAAAACTTTTAGAAAACGCTGGCATTGCAGAAGTACGTAGCGATCCAAACCAATTTAAATCATACGAAGCAGAAGACGAAAGTGGAAACTCTTACAGAATAGATTTCGAAGACCGCAACAATGTCGACGCAATGTTCGTTGAAGCTAACGGTGTTAGTATTGCTTATGGCGAAATCGGCGGTGGCGGCGTTATGCAGGCTTCCGTTAAAGATCCTGCCAAATTGTTGGACGCGTTATTAGCATTTGCTGAGGCAATTAGATAATGGACGAACTAAAGAAGTTAATGGAAAACGCTGGTATAAGCGAAATCAAAATGAAGGGCGAAGACGAAATGCCAAGCATACTCGAGTACTTTGATCAATCTAATAGTGGAAGAATAAAAGACGGCTATATTGCAAAAATAGAAACAGAACGCGGCGACGAATGGGTTGACCAAGTTTACGTATTGCCTGTTCAGAAAAGTGGCAGAGATGACTACGGCAAACACCAATCCGGAACACAATATTACTCAGTTAATAATTGGCAGATGTCTAGTTTAACTTTACGTAAAATACGAATTTATAAAATGGAACAGGTAGTATAATGTTACCAACACTAGACGGACTATCAGCAAGAAACTGGGGCAGAGACAACGATGCCATCATACAAGAAATTCTGATTATCAGTTTAGCTATTACTCAAGCTGCAACCGTGTTCCAGCTATCCACAACAGTACAATTCGACACAACTGTCGATGTCAATGGAATTACCGTAACAGGATCCATTATGACCAACAACGACGCAACCGGACAATCATATTACAGCGTCTTTACAGAAGCAACAACCGACGCAAAACTTACCGAGCAAATGGATACCGTCATCAAATACTTCGAAGGCTACAAATACGCAATCACACGCACCAGCGCAAACGGATCTACCATTACTTGGAATATAAGCTGGTAACACCGGCATGGTTGATAAATTAACAGAATTCCCCGGTTTATACGGACTATTCTTTTATAATCTATCTTTTAACGTTGGTTATCCCGTCGTATTAAATTCTGGCAGTACACAAATTCTAACAATACTTAATGCAGCAGGACCGTTCGGTTCTGTAAGAAACGCAACCGATATTTCAGACCAATCAATGTGGGTTTTTGCCTTTGTTAAGAATCCGTATGATAGAGCGTTATTAACATGGAATCAGGAAAATGTTGATTTAATATTATCTCCGGCTGCTAAGGCTCAGCAATTTTATGATGACATGTTGGTGATTGCGCTCGACACTCGACGCAGTGATTTAGCAGATCACGGAAATTACAGAACTCAGTTTGATCTACTCGACGAAGTATTAGGCAACGAGGGAAATGGCGGAAGAAAGGCCAATTTTATCGGCAGAATGGAAACATTTGAGACCGACATGTTAACAGTTCAAACACAGATGGACAAAACACAACCCGGCATTTCATTAAATATTGTTCCCGAGCATACAATAGGATATCCTGACGGCATAGGAGAATCCGTGCTAGTTGACAAAGATACTGTATTTGCCGACACAACATACGACAGTTACTTATCATACGCCGATGCTTATAGTTCGCAGCAAACCAAAGACTTAATCTATTTCATTTACCGCGAAGATTTTGACACCTATTTATACGCGCAGTAATTATACTGATAACTATATATATGTTATCAAGTCCCTATGAATATAAAGAACTATCCAAAAACACAAACGAAACTACTGGCGTTCGCCACTACAACGCACCAGCCAAAGAAAAGCTTCCGTCCGTAACAACAATACTAGCAAGAACAAAATCCGACGAAGATAAAGCAGGATTACAGGCTTGGGTTGATTGGGTTGGCGAAAAGAAAGCTGTAGAAATCCGCGACACTGCTGGCAATCGCGGCACAGTCATGCATCGCAGACTAGAATACTATGTCAAGGGAATCGAAAAGAAAGTAGGAAGCAACTTAGTACAACAGCAAGGATATAACATGTCCAAAGTCATTATTGAGCACGGACTAAAGCACATGACAGAATTCTGGGGATCAGAAGTATCGCTTTGGTATCCCGGTCTGTACGCTGGCACAACGGATTTAGTTGGCGTATGGAAGGGAAAACCTGCTATTGTGGATTTTAAGCAAGCGAACAAATTAAAAATAGAAGACTACGTTAAAGACTATAAAACACAGCTAGCGGCTTATGCTTTAGCTCACAACGAAGTGTACGGCACAGACATAAAAACAGGCGTTATTCTTATATGTACTGTTGCCTTGGAATACCAAGAGTTTATCCTCGAAGAAGCAGAATTTGAGGAGTATACGAACATATGGCTAGACCGTGTCGAATCCTACTATCAGTCAATTTGATAAATAATACAAATAGGATTTTATTACATGGCAATCGTTACAATCTCACAAATTAAACATCGCAGAGGCATTAAAGGCACTGATCCCATGCCACAACTTGCTAGCGCAGAATTAGGCTGGGCAATTGACGAACAAGGGTTATACATCGGTAACGGCACAATCGCAGAAGGTGCTCCTACTATCGGTAATACGGAAATTCTGACTGAACACAGTTCATTATCAGTATTGATAAGTGATTACATATACACAGGGCCGTTTGACGGCGCTGTTGTTCCACAAACCGGACCAATCGGCGTAGGCGTCGACGATGTCGAAAGACCGCAAAATGATCGCTTAGACGACAACGTAAGCGTCCGCGCATTTGGTGCTATCGGCGACGGTGTACTTAGTGACTTAGCAGCTCTCGACCGTGCTATTCAGCAAGGCGCAGTCGGTGGAACCAACCGATATTGGACAACGATTTACGTTCCAGCTGGCACATATGATATTGACGGTCCATTACAATTACCGAGCAATGTCAGATTAGTGGGTGATGGATACAATTCCACAATCATTAATCGAACAGATGCAGGTACTGTTTTAGAAATCGGCGAAACTGGCGTTGAAACAAATCCATCTGACATTTATATTTGCGGTATTGGGTTTACTACAGAAGATGATGATTCTGATGTTGCGGTAATACGCGGTGCGAACAATGTTACGTTTGATCGAGTCTCCTTTAACGGAATAGATCCAAACACCCTAGCACTTAGCAACCAAAAGGCTTGTGTATTATTTACAGAAAGCGGTAACGACGCAGCTAACCCAACATTCAACATAAAATTTGTACGATGCTTGTTTACAGGAAATACATACGGCATCGCATCTGATATTCCAAGCGGCGGTGTTTCTACTCGCAGCGACATCAGCGATGTTGTAGTTGAGAATTGTGCCTTTGACGATCTGTATAAAGCTATTGTCATCGGCAAGAACGCAGACACAACAACATATTCAGTTCCATCGGGATGGCGCATATCGCTGTCAGTCTTTGATAATATTACAAGACACGGCATCCATTGCTACAAAGCAAAACATATCTCGAGCGCAATGAATCATTTCGCGGACGTTGGCAACAACCAAGCAGGCGTCGGTAGCCCGGCAACCGGAATTATCGTATACGGCGACACAGACGCTAATGACGGCAACCCGCTTACTAACGCTAACGCAATAGATTTCACAAATTACCAAAATTGCTACAGCATAGGCGACACATTTGATCGCGACGATGCCGATGATCTTCTGTTCAAGCGTGTTACAACTAACGCACGTAACTCATATTCAATTACGCCGTTTGAAATCTTCCACGGTACGCTACACGTTGAGCCAGGACGTTTAATACGTTTGCTCGATGACGTTGGCGTAACCTCGACCGGACTTACACTGGACAGCGCAAAATATCAAGGCGCAATAATTGATTATCAAATAACTAGAAGCGCAACCGAGCGTAGAATAGGAACGCTAACACTTTCTATCGGCACAGCATCAAATACGATGATGGACGACTTTATTGAGTTAGCAGGTACAGTAGACGTAACATTCAGCACGTCATTTGCGGCTGGCGTAGTAACACTTAACTATACAGCCGGAGCATTGTCAAACGATGCGACGTTCAGTTACTCAATTAGACACTTAACCAATATATTAGCAATAGATTTAGCAGCAACACCTTAACTTAAATAGGAAAGCCGATGTGGGCAGATGGTCCAGAGAAAAGGCTTCTTTCTTGGCGTAAGTTTAGAGAGCACATAAGTAAACTTAGCAAAGAAGAAGCGATACTAGAAACAGCTCGTCTTTGGAGCCAAGCTCCAATTTCGAATCAATACCTTGCGGCAGACTTAGTCCAGGATTGGCCGGATCCGTGGCAATTAATACATTATAACCACTACGACGATATTTCAATAACGTTGGGTATGGTCTATACTCTGACACTAACCGACGACCGATTTAACGATGTTGTTATCAAAGTTCTCAGAGAACCAAGTGGAGAAGTGTTCCACACAGCTTGGTTTGAAAACGGCAAATACATTGTAAACTTTGAATACAACGAAGTTTCCACATTGAAAGATTTGTCTCCGGACTTAACAGTAAAGTATAAATATTCTTACGAAGATTTACATATCAGCATTTACAAATAAGAGAATCATATATGAGCACCATTAACGTCATCAAGCGAGAGGGACATAAGGAATCCCTGGACCTCGAAAAATTACACAAGGTAGTATTCGAAGCAGTAAAGGGCATTACCGGCGTTAGCGCAAGTGAAGTTGAAATCAAAAGCCATATACAGTTTTATGAAGGAATCACAACAGCTGATATCCAAGAAACACTTATCAAAGCGGCCGCTGAACTTATCACAGAAGAAACACCAAATTATCAATTCGTAGCTGGGCGATTAATTAACTATCATCTGCGCAAAGAAGTATATAACCAGTACGAACCTTGGCCGTTACATAAGATTGTCGTTCGCAACGCCGACCTTGGATTCTACGACGCACAAATACTCGAGCAATATACAGAAGAAGAATGGGAGAAGCTAGACTTCTATATCAAACACGCACGTGACGAAGATTTCACATACGCAGCTATGGAACAATGGCGCGGAAAATACCTAGTCCAAAATCGGGTGTCAGGTCTAAAATTAGAGACCCCACAAGTCGCTTATATGATGATAGCGGCTTCACTGTTTGCCGAGTACCCGAAAGAGACACGATTGAAGTGGGTCAAAGACTATTACGATATGGTAAGCTTGGGTTACATCAGTTTACCCACGCCTGTTATGGCAGGTGTACGAACGTCACAGCGACAGTACAGTTCTTGCGTACTAATTGAAACAGGCGACAGCTTAGACAGCATTAACGCAACGAATTCGTCCGTTGTAAAGTACGTATCGCAACGTGCAGGCATTGGTATAGGCGCAGGCAATTTGAGAGCGTTAGGGAGTCCTATACGCGGCGGACAAGCATACCACACAGGAGTTACACCATTTTTTAAGATGTTCCAAAGCGCAGTACTGTCTTGCTCGCAAGGTGGCGTTCGCCGAGGATCAGCAACACTATTCATGCCACTGTGGCATTATGAAATTGAGGACATCCTCGTACTGAAGAATAACAAAGGTACAGACGATAACCGCGTAAGACACATTGATTACGGCATACAATTCAATAAACTGATGTATGAACGTTTAATCAGCGGCGGCGATATTACGCTGTTCAGTCCGAGCGATGTCCCAGGTCTATCCGAAGCGTTTTTTAACGATCAGGATCTCTTTAAGGAATTGTACGAGAAAGCTGAACGTGCAACTAGCATTCGCAAAAAGAAAATACCAGCGATTGATTTATTCACACAGTTTCTTAAAGAGCGCAAGGAAACTGGTCGCTTGTATTTGATGAACGTAGACCACGCAAACACGCACAGTAGCTTTGATGAAAAGGTAGCTCCAATACGCATGTCAAATCTGTGTGTAGAGATTACACTGCCAACCAAGCCGTTGGAAGATATCAACGACGAAAACGGCCGCATAGCCTTGTGTACACTGTCGGCTATAAATTGGGGCTTGATGAAATCTCCAGACGATTTTGAAAAACCGTGCACGCTAGCGGTTCGTGGACTGGACGCACTATTGGATCACCAGCGTTACCCAATGTTAGCAGCAGAATTGGCTACACAAGAATTTCGTCCGCTTGGCGTAGGCATTATAAACCTAGCTTACTTTCTAGCGAAGAACGATCTTAAGTACGACGACGATGCGCTGCCACTAGTAGACGAGTACGCCGAAGCATGGTCGTACCATTTAATCAAAGCAAGCGCAGACTTAGCAAAAGAGCAAGGAGCATGTACACGCAATGAAGCTACGAAATATTCCAAAGGTATTTTGCCAATCGACACGTACAAAAGAGACGTAGATCAATTAGTTGCGCCCAATGAACGTATGCCTTGGCAAGCACTTCGCGATCAGTTAAAGCAATACGGTACTCGCAACGCAACGCTGATGGCACTTATGCCAGCAGAGACGTCAGCACAGATTACTAACAGCACTAACGGCATTGAGCCACCTCGCGGTTTTATTTCCATTAAGCAAAGTAAAGACGGTGTTTTGAAGCAAGTTGTGCCCGAATTTCGGCACTTAAAGAACAAATATCATCTACTTTGGGACCAAAAAGATCCCAAAGGATACCTAAAAATCGTAGCGGTTCTCCAGAAGTACATAGACCAATCTATTAGCACAAATACGAGCTATAATCCAGAACACTACCCGAGCGGCGTGTTGGGAATGAAGGAGATGATTAACGATGTGCTATTTTGCTACAAAATGGGAATTAAAACACTTTATTACTTCAACACGTACGATGGACAAGGTGAACTGGACGTAGACAAATTACAGTCGGATTGCGATAGTTGCACAATATAATGAAAAAGAAACCTGTCACTGTAATGGATTTGTTGCGAAAGAAAATAAACAAGGATTTACGAATCCTCCGCAAAGTAGTAAAACGAAGAATGAACCGAGATAAGATAGATGGAAGAAATTAAAAAAGATTTAACAACAGTGACCGAAGGCATCGTTGCCCACGGCTGTAATTGTTCTGGTGGATTTGGCTCCGGCATCGCGGCTGCAGTCAAAAACAAATGGCCAGTCGTAGCAATACGTTTCCGTGAAAATGGAACAGGTGAAAAATTGCTTGGCACAATTGATGCTGTGGAACTCGCACAGGATTTGATTGTAGTCAATTGCTACACGCAAGAATTCTACGGTCCAGGCGACAAACGCTACGCCGATCCTTGGTCAATTGAAGCATGCTTATATCAACTGCTAGACTTAGCAGTAGAAAAGAACATGGATCTTTATATTGCTAAAATTGGATGCGGTTTAGGCGGGCTATCATGGGAACACGAGGTTAAAGAAATCTACGAAGCAGTACTGGAAGAATACAATGTTAACGTTTACGTATGCGACATATGAGTAACAGGGAAGATTTTATTAATACATGGTTATGCGAGATGCCCGAAAATATTGGGTATATGGAAATGTTTGACATGTATGAGTACAATATACACGATCTTAAAAAACACAATGCATCAATAACAAATATAAAAGACAATTTATATAAAGCCGGAGATAGGGTTATCAATTACTGGTATGAGGACAATAATGACATTTTGCTAGGCATGGAACTAAGAAAAGAATCAGAAGGATTAGTAGTAACATCGGTAGCAAAAAACCCAATGTATAAAGGACGTCCTCCATTTGCATCAGATTTATATAATGAAGTTTTAAAAGATACTAAATATCATCTTCGTATAATAAGCGACGAGCAACTCAGTGAAGAAGGGTTTAACATATGGGCCAAGTTATTACAACAAGGTCACAAAATATCAGTTTATGATCGCGGCAGCGAAACTCCAGGTCAGTCATTAATAACAATAGACTCAGTAGAAGAATTAAAAAAATATCATCAAGAAGATGATACAGATTATCGGGATATACAATATATTTTAAGTGAAAATTCATATATTGCCGAAACTAGAGCATATTTTAACACAAGACGTTTAAGAGAATTAGCAGGAACACTATAATGAGCGTATTCAACAAGAACAATAAGAAGCACCTTACAACAACAATGTTCCTAGGCGAAGAACTAGGCATACAGCGTTACGAAGAAATGAAGTACCCGGTGATTGACAAGCTAACAGAAAAGCAACTGTCATTTTTCTGGTTGCCTCAAGAAATTGAACTGTCCAAGGATTCGAAGGATTTTAAAGATCTTACCGAACACGAAGAGCACATCTTTACGAGCAATCTCAAGCGTCAAACATTGCTTGACAGTGTACAAGGCCGTAGTCCAAACTTAGCACTTTTGCCACTTGTAACGCTGCCAGAACTGGAAGCGTGGATTGAACTGTGGTCGTTTAACGAAACCATCCACAGCAAGTCTTACACATACATTCTGCGTCAAGTGTACGCTGATCCCGGCAAGGTGCTAGATGGCATTATGGACATTAAAGAGATTGTAGATTGTAGCGAAGCGATATCACGTTACTACAATGACCTTATGGAATATGGACGTCTTTACTTGCTGTTCGGCGAAGGTACATTTGAATTTAGACGAGGCGAGACTCAGCAAGAGCGTAACGACTCTCGAATGCAATACAGTGGTTTTAAAGGTGTATGGGATCCAGGCGAGCCCACAGTCGTCATCGACAAGTACGAGCTAAAGAAAAAGATCTGGCTTTGTATCAACGCAATCAACGCACTGGAAGGAATTCGCTTTTATGTGTCCTTTGCTTGCTCTTGGGCATTTGCTGAACTAAAGAAAATGGAAGGCAACGCAAAGATCATCAAACTTATCTGCCGAGACGAGAATCTACATCTTGCGTTTACGCAGACCATGCTTAAGCAGCTTCCGCAAGACGACAAAGATTTCGCAAAAATTAAAGAAGAATGTAAGGACGAAGTCCGCGCTATGTTCTTGGAAGCAGTTCAACAAGAAAAAGATTGGGCGGCATACTTGTTCAAAGACGGCAGTATGATTGGCTTGAACGAGCAATTGCTTGTAGAATACGTTGAGTGGATTGCTCACAAGCGCATGAACGCTGCTGGCATTGACTCTCCGTTTACAGGCGGTAGCAATCCGCTACCGTGGACAGAGAAGTGGATAAGCGGCAGTACAGTACAGGTCGCACCGCAGGAAACCGCGATCAGCAGTTACACAATTGGCGCAGTTGACATGGATGCTAAGTCGGATGACTTTGGAGGCTTTGAACTGTAGTTATCAAAGTTCAAACAAATTATATATATGCCTTTATACCCCGAGAACGTTCTGCTAAATAACCATAGCAAATTAAATGGAGCCGCATCAATGATTAAGATTTTTAGTAAACCGAACTGCCCTTTCTGCGAACAAGCAAAACAATACTTAGACAATTTACAAATAGAATATGATGCGATAGACATCACAAAGAATCCAATGGCTCACAGCTTTTTAGTTAGCGAAGGTCATAGAACAGTACCTCAATTTTATCAAGATGATAACCTACTGTTCGAAGGAGGGTATCAGGAGTTAGTAAAATTCTCCGGAGACCAAATCAACCAACTGATCGAAGGAGATCAAGCAAATGTTACTGAATACCACATCGAGCTTTAAAAAAGACGATATCATCACACTTAAGAATATATTAGGTGAAGAAATCATGTGTAAGTTTGTCGAAGAAGATGATACACATTACACAATCACAGATCCATGGGCATTAGGAATGTCTCAGCAAGGTATGTCACTTATGCCTCCAGTAGTATCGGGCGATATGTCCC
>Ga0307377_10004517_pt1 | contig 15195 bp, 22 predicted proteins | sample TR3MG_FD_202535 | JGI IMG/M metagenome (GOLD analysis project Ga0307377, IMG submission 202535) | Soil microbial communities from Risofladan, Vaasa, Finland - TR-3 | ecosystem: Environmental > Terrestrial > Soil > Coastal area > Acid sulfate soil | place: Finland: Risofladan, Vaasa | collected... | reverse complement strand
TGAAGTTGAGTCCCACGTAATGGGATTCGTCTCATCTCTTTAGTCGCCTTCTCGTAAATCGCTCTTAATTGCGACGATCCTATGATCGAATCTCGACGTTGACGGTTGTATTCATCCCTCATTTCTTCTTCAAATTTTACCACTTCGACAGTGCGATTTTTTGTCTCACACCAGACCGATGATCCGTCAAACCGACAGATACAAAAGTCTTCACTGTGATAAGTTCCAGCCTCTACTCTCGGCCTCACAATAGCTATGCGAGTATCAAATTTATCGTTTCTGAATCGCTGATCTTTAACAGCGAGAGCACACTCTTCAGCGTCAAAAAGTTTTTTGATCTTTTTAACAGCCTTTCCAAATGCAGCTTTATTCCCATTCTCGGGAAGTGCCCCTTCGAATCCCGCATCGATGATCCGATCCGCAGTCGTTTCAAGTGCGGTCTCGATCGATGCCCAAATCACAAATCCTTTTCTTTTCATCATTGTCTCCTAGAAATTTTTTCGTAGAAAAGTTACTCGTCTAAAACCTGGAAGCTTGTTCGCCCATTTATGGACCTCAATAACCGTCATTGGAATTATTGCCGCACAATAGTTGATCTCTTTATTCAAGACCCACTGATCGCTCTCCGAGCCGCGCACCCAATATCGAACTTGCATTCCACGTATTTTCACTTGACCTCCGGTTTATCTGAGATTGACTAGATATCTCTCTTGTTTAGTGTTCTTCTGTTAACTCGGACTCCAACTTGTCAGTCAAGTCCTCACAGCAATCCTCACAAACTATGTATTCAGCACCGTTTATGTCTGAAAATATCTGTGTCGCCTCTTTGTCTCCGCAGTTTTCACAGCGCAGCGTTCGTGTCATTGGTGCCTCCTTAGCGTTTTTGAGAAATTTATAAAGAGTCGTTATCACCGGTCTTTTCCTTAATTGATTCATATAGTGACTTGAGGATTTCATCTCTTTTTGCGATACGAGCATCGACACCACCCAACAACTCTTTTACTTCGGCTTTATTGAGTTTGGGTATATGTCTCAGACAGGCGATTATCGTACTTGCATACTGATCATTGCTCTCAAGAGAGTTGGTTATCGCTTTTTTAAATTCTCTTTTTCTCACTCTACTCATTCTGGTCCTCTCAATATTTCTAGGTTATATCCGTAGTTCCAATGGACAGATCCAGCCGAGTCTTTAAATCCGACCCTCAGTACATCTCGACCGTCGTATGAGGCTTGCTTGATCCAGAATATTTTACCTTCGGTCCCGATTGGCGTTTTACGACCGCTGACGACCCTTACAACACATCCTTTGACGACATCGTCACTCTGATCAGCCGATCGAGTATCGGCCCCAGCGGCCAAATTTCGCGGGTCTGCTGCGGGTTTCATATCGGTAATCTCAAATGGTTTTTCTTTGGCCATATCTCCGCGATCGACACCGTGGTTAATTGGCGATTCTGACGCATCTTCGACCTCAACAGGCATATCGACCGGCTTTACAGGAGAAAGGCCCTTGGCGGCTAAATATGCGACTCTCAGTGCCTTATTTTTCACCGGATCAGCTACATACTCCAATACCGCCCGAGCAAGCAATCTTGGATCTTTCAAACGAGAGTCGACCCACTCTTCTTTTTCTCCATTTACAACCGTCAACATCTCATAAATCGATTGACACTCTTCTGCAATCATCTGAAATGCTTGATTTTTTTCTTGATCTCTTGCCATATCCCGTAACCTCCTAATATTTAAGCATCTCTCTGTCATACATCTCGTCAACACACCGATCTGCCCATTCAGCTTCGTCCTGAGTTTCCATCTCATAGATAACTCGCTGAATTTCACGGTTTAACCACCAATTCAATATTGCCTGTAATTTGCTCAATGTGACCTCCGGTTTTAGCTGAGATTGACTAGATCTCAATTTGCTTACGTAATACGTAACGGCATCTATCTGAAAAAACTTTAGCTTTATTTTTGAGAAATTTATAAAGAGGTGAGATTACAGGTATAATCCGAGAAGAAAAGAGAGCAAACAAGCCGATCCGAAGAAAATCAGATCGAGACATCTATATAGAGGTATAAGCTGGTAGTCAGGATCGTTCGAAAGGTGAGGCATCGCGATATGGTTCCATGATGACACTTTCCAGCTCACCCATCTCGTAAGACCCGGCGTCTCGCCCTGCTGGCAACCTGACAAACCGAACCTTGAAGAATGATTGAAGTGCGGATTGTGCGGCTTTAGCTGAAGACGGCTTCTTAATTTTTCCTTTAAATCTGCCCTTGGTGTAAATTTTCTCATCTGTGTAAGCATCGTCGTCCCATAGAATAATAATAGATTTCGCGTTCGTATTCGTAAGCAACTCAACTTGAGCTGCGTGTAAGACTTTTCCATTTGTCGCAACCGCATTGGGACCGGCCTTTATAGCGTCGATAAAACCCTCGCATAGAATTATCTCTCCGTGAAGTTTCGCGACATCATAGTTATACAATACGCTACGAGCCGAGCACCCCTTCGGATTTAGAACTTTTTTATAATCCTTTGTTCCGTAATCGGGATGGTCATCTTCTAAAACGTCGCGAGCTTGCCAAAATACCAGCCGCTCGTTTACATAGTGAGGGACAACTATTCGATGTTTAACAAATCCAACGTCAGAAAAACCCCAGCCATGCGCTATAGCTATTTCTAAAGGGATTCCGCGACTATCAAGATAGTCGTGATATATGGTGTCAGTTTCGCATGCGAAATCAGCAAACAACTGAAATCCATGTGGAAACTCGATCTCACGTAATTTCTCCTTCTCATCGTTAAAATCAAACTCTTCATGAATAAGCTCAAAGTTTAATAATTCCAAACTCGAAGGCCGATCGCCCTCTAAAATTTTTATCGCTCTTCTCCAGTCGCATTTAGAAAAGGTTTGAACAAGGCGAGTTAAAGGTCCATCCCAACCGCAGTTGTAACAATAGAACGTCCCCTTCTTAGGATTGATCCACAAACGCTTTTTAGTGTCGGGTCTCGCTTCTCCCCGCTTTTTACACTCAGGGCAATTTGTAGCGTATTCGGTGTGATCTTCAGAATCATGTTTGCGAAAGTAGACCTTCTGCTGCTTCAGATAGGAATCCAACGAAAAATTTGGAAATCGTTCTTTTAACAAAGGCATTTTATATGATTATGTGAGGCTTGGAATTATCTTTACGTGTAGTCATAACCGCACTCCTTAGTGATATTATTTTTTCCCTCGTTTTTTTAGAAACCAGGAAGGCAACTCGTCTCGTAATTTATGGCCGTATTTTTTAGTATACAAAATCATGCGTGAAAAATCAGTTATCAAATAAATAGTTTTGTCACATTCGTTCGATCGGTAAAGATCTGCGTGAAGTCGCATAACACCCATTGACTTTTCGTGAGGTGTTTGATTCAGAGTTCCAATAAAATCTGCGATTCGGATCTTGTCATATGAGTCTGCGACAGATCGTGCTCTAAGTAAAGTTTCTTTTTCAGGATCATCCTTTGGACGCTGACTTTGTGTAGCGCTCCACGTTGCCATTTTCTTAGCATAAGAAAGTCTTTTAAGATCTCTAAACACTTCCCTTTGATCATGTCTTGGATCTTTATATGATTCGCGAGGTTTTAAAAGATCGGCATAGTCAACAATTAAAAGGTCTGGTTTTTTGCCTTTACGTTCTAATTCATTAACCTTCGCTTCAAGATCTGATGTCGTGTAATCCCAGTGCTGATTAAATGGTATAAGATCAAGCCGGTCCATAAATCTTTTACCGACCAGCTCCAAAAGCTTACCTTCCGCGTCAGTAAGATTGTTAGCTCTGATCCTGTACTCTGGGATTCCAGTTAATCGAGATTGATACCGAAATATTGTTTGTTCGGTTGACCCTTCAAGAACAACGTGAGCGACCCTGCCAGATAAACTCGTCAGTCCCATAAATCCCATATGAACAAGTGCAATGCTTTTTCCAACTTTAGGTGGAGCCATCAGAACTCCAAATTCTCCTTCAAGTCGAGACAGCCCTCCCATCAAAATATAATCGAGTGGTCCTATCCCAGTAGGGATCTTATCGTGAGCAGCTTCTTTATCAGCTAGAAATTTTTGTCTGTGGTCTTCGAAGTCTTGAATAGACAACATCTGATCATCTCGAAACGATATCGTGTGAAGGTTATTGATCGCTTCAAGTACAAACGTATAGGCATTGTCAACATCACCGCTATTGTAAAGAGTTTGACCGTGTTGAAATAGGTCTGCGAACGATGTTCTTTTCGCGAAGTCTGCAAGCCGGTCGCGAATAAAATCAGGAGACATCGTCGGCATCTCAATTATCTTTTTTGAGAAGGCATTAAATATTCTTCTTTTATGCTTCTCTTCACGTTTTAAAACGTCTTCGATCTCGATTCTGGTAGGTGCTCGTCCGGTCTCTTCGAAGTTGGTTTTAATAATCCCAAACAACCATTTGTGGCTGTCACTGTGAAGGTGATCGGGATCGATATGCTTTATACACTTATCTGCGAACGATAAGTCTTTTAGCATCATGGTTAATATAGTGTCTTGGAATTCAGGTCCGAATGAAAAGGGAATACTCATCTGTTTGCCAATTCCTCCCAGATATCAATTTTATTCTTAATTTTCTCACGGTCAGCTTCAGCTTTTTTTGCGTCTCTCATATTCTCTCGATACATATCTTTTTCATGCTCATACATCTCGTTGAGACCATACCGCCCCATTCGTCGAGCTATATACTTATCGGCTTCTTTTAAAAGTCTTCTGAAGGTTTTATCTTCCATCACTGGTTTTCCATATAATCATCGTGAGCGCGATCAGTATAGACCGCATCATAATAGCGGTCATACCATTCCATCCCATATGCTAAAACATACGATACAGGGACAGAAGCTTTTCTATTCTCATAGGCTTTAAAGGCACAACCGATGAATATGTAAAGATCCGCTTCTCTCTCCTTGACCTTATCTAAAATCGACTCGATACAGCCGATCTGAGAACGGTTCTTAGGGCTCCAGGAATAATGGTCTCCCAGATAATACCGTCCCCAGTCGTTCCAATATTCGAGAAATGGCCGGAGATATTTAAGCCGTTCGTCTGTTTCCCATTCAGCCATGATCCGATCACGACTTTTAGCAGTTGGCTTCTTCTTGAGTAGATTTTTGATTACTATATGTTTGGCAAATTCAGCGTTCCGCTTCCGAACCTTCTCGGCAGCTTTTTTTAGATCGATACCAGTCGGATCGTCTCTTCTAATGTCAATTTTTGCCGTATGCGGTGCAAACATCGAATAACCTTTTTTCTGGCGTATTCCGTAGACACATCTTTAATAGATGCACATTCGTTTATGATCACCTTCAGAGGTTTCCCACCCATGACCTTTTTTAAGATCGACAACTCGTCAGACGACAAGCTGCCAACATTGGTAACGCTTGGATCGATCGGTTGATCATAATGGAAATCTTCAGGTCCATAAAATTCCAGGTCAGGAGTCGATTGCCTGTACGCTTTTTTGTTTAAGTCTTTAAGCCTGTTTGCTATGCAGCGAGCAATGTACGTGCTCAACTTGGTTTGCTTATCACTCTTATACGACACGATCGCTTTCCATGCCGCGATTCTAGCTTCAGCGACAAAATCATCGTAGTCGCTTATATGTCGTGATTTTTTAAATTTTCGAATAACTCTATTGGTTGTGTGTATGATCAATCGTTCATGGTCTTTTAAAATCAATTCTTCCTTGGTCATAGTCTTTCAGCCTTTCCACACGAATATTGAAAGCTCGCTCGCTTTTGTACTGGTTAATTCGCTCAACTGAATGAGACGATAGGTGGCGATTGCCGATCAGTAAAAAGTCGAACACTCTCGCTTTTGCTTTTCCACGTTTCACACTGTCTTCATAAGTCAAAGAGCCATCTGCTAATCTCAAAGCTCGTCCGATCCCCTGCTTAGTTTCAATCTCTCCCTTCTGGAGCCGAACGTTAAAAAGAGAATCGATATTTGGAATATCTTGACCTTCCCCAAATATCGACGTTGCGATAATGCATCGCACTTCTTTATTATTAAATTGACGCTTAACCTCATCTCGGTGTTCGACAGGATCGTCACCGCTAAGATAAACAGCGTCAGGACATAAATTATCTAACATCGATCCGTGTTCTTTTCGTCGAACAAGGACCAGTGTCTGATATCCCATCATGATTTCGTTATTGATAAGCGATCCGACTATACGAGCGAAGTCGTCGTTAAAAACTACCGCTTGATAAGCTTCTCGATAATTGAATTTTGAAAAGCCTTTGAGCTGTAGTCGATAGAAGGTGATATCAGCAGGGACCAAATATCCCTCTTCAATCAGATCTGATGTGGACTTCTCATATATGATATTTGACAGGACCCCACGAAGAACCATCTCAGTTCCATCGGTCCTGACGTTTGTACCGGTAAATCCATATCTCCAATAACAATTTATACAAAGTTTATTAAGTTTTAAATAAGACGATGCTGAACTATGGTGATATTCATCGGTTATTAGAACCTTGAACCTTTTAAAGTATTTTTTATCTTTATTAACAAGTGAGTCGATATTACAAACTATAATCGTCGCATCGCTCGTAACATCCTTGGAGACCTCATCGTCAAACCACTCGTCAAACGACCGGAATAGCTGTTCTCGCAGCCCCACGTCGGGAACACATACGAGAGTATCATTTCCCTTTGAAGCGATTGTAACGGCCATCATGGCCCCTTTGCCAGCCCCTGTCCCGGCTAAGACGATCCCTCGTGGATTTTTATCTGTATATTCTGGCAGACCAGATTGATAGGACCGCAAAGGCCAAGGGAAATTCACTTCGAATTTATCTAATAAGTCTGGAACGATCCGAAGGTCTTCAACTTCGAACTCCATCTTTTCAGTCTGTAAAAAGCTTATTACTTCGGGAAGGAGACCGGTAGGAAACGTGCCGTTTGGTTTTAATAGCCTTGTTCGTCCGTCCCATTTGACCCAGACGGGCATATTTCTTTTTCGATGTTCCATCCCAGGTTGTTCGTAAGACAACACCTGATCTGAAATAATGCGATAAAGATCCCTAGCACACACTAGGCGCGTGCTGATATTTTGCACTTCCAGCTTAATCAAAATCAAATCCCATAATTCTTGAGTTTGGGAAAAATATTTAGATTTTGAGGAAGAGTCAATCGGAAAAATGAAGGAATTTATAATAGGCGAGAAACACAGATATGTTGTTTGTCAAGCGAAAAGTTATTAACAGGTTATCCACACCATTACTTCTTATTTGATCTTTTTTTAATAAGGAGGCTTTTCATCAGTCAACTCCTTGCACCCACACTCGGATAGGTTTTTCTTATACAGGTCTATGATAGTAAGCAGTTTAATCTTCGCTTCTTTGACTTCTTCTTCACAGTTAACTGCACTTTCACAAGGCTCACAAGCGTAACAAGGTTCACAGTCAGGGGTATGGACACAAGACGACGACAGACAAAATAGTGCCAACCATATTGCTGTTAGTAAAAGTCTCATGTCCTACCCCTTTAGTTAACTATTGATTACTTAAAACTCCCCACAAAAATCCACATCCCGCTCTATCAGTCGGGTCTGCACATCCACCAGTACAAGGAGTGGTTGGGTTGAGATCACAACCTGTGCAGGCGTGATTCGCACACCATGCGTACCAATGCGCCTCTACTTTACTATTACGATTTCCGTCTGTATTCGAAAGGTTCTTAAAAGCCACCCACTGTGCAGTTCCTTGATGTCCTTTTCCCATCCCGCCAGCGCCTTTAGCTACGGCACAAGTGTCACCGGCTTCTGTAAAACACGCGCAGTTAATAGTGTCATCTAATGGATCTGGACACGCTAACGCTGCGCTACCGGAATACTTTCCAACTACATTCGCTAGGACGTTGCCTTTTTTGTCCTCACCAGTTCCATCATCGACTGCCGCTTCCATAGCCGCTGTGCTCTCGAAGTCAGCAATTCTAACAAGATACTTGTAAAGAGTTTGGCCTTGGCTACAGCTACCACTATCGCTTGCATTCTCTTTGTAAACCTTATCTATCGCAACATCGAAAGAAATTTTCGACCCGCCTTTTGGTGGCGTGCCAACAAAATACAGAACGGAGTACTTGTTTGCACTGGTAGCATAAGCAATGTTTGAATAGCGCGATGACATTGAGCCAGTAAAAGCCGCGCTCTCTTGGTAAGCCGCGCCGTCATAGTAAGCTCCGCATCCCTGTGCTGTAGTAGATGGTTCAAGGGTAGGGCCGGATTTTCCGGTCACATGAATGGATAAAAGGTCATCGGAGATAACATCTGGAGAGAGAATATAAAAGTCTCCGAATGCTGCCGTTGAAAAGAACATTGCTGCAAAAAATACTGCTAAAAATTTCATTCTAAATTCCTCCGAAAGATTAAAAGATAAAAAATTAAGAACTATGTTAACCGCAATTGCGGATAGTCAAGGAAACTAAGGGTGTGCTACACCTGCTGCGTCATACCAAACAACGTCTTCTACGTGATACCAATATGGCTTATTGGTTACAGTATCGAAGTACTGCATCCCGTCAAACAATCCAGCAGTTGGGACATTCGCCCAGATACCGGCCTTGGGGAATTTGTCAGCGATAACCTGGAAAAGATAATCGCCTTTGGCTTTTTCAGTGCCGTAGAAATACATATCTGAATCGTGTATAGACTTACTGTTAACGTAGTCAACCGTACATTGGACTAACTCAGGAAAGGGCAACTTTTCTTCACCGCATATAAGTAATGGAACTCTGTAAGCCTGTAAAAGATGCTTTTCAAGTTCTTGCCTGAAAAAGTTTTTGATATCTACAGCGTTGTCACTTAGCTGTTTTTTAGGGTTTCCAAAAAAATCATTTTCCCCTGTAGTGTAGGTGTTCTCTGTCTCGTAAGGGATTGGAGTCAGCATTTCCCCCCAAGCACTCGTAGCAAAAAGCATTGCTACAATTAAAACAAAAACATTCATTTTTCTATAACCTCCTTAATCAAAATTAATTTGCGATAAAGCCTCGTTGTAATCATCATCAGTCACTCCAGCATCGGCATTCAGCTTTTCAGCTAAAACATACAACGCTCTCACGACTTGCATAACCATTTCTTTTGGATTGCTCTGAACGTCTTCCACATGTTCTTTAATAGACTTTGATGGCATTATTTACCTCCTATTTGGTGAACCAAATCCAATCAGCCCTGCTGTTTTACTTATTAAATTTATTACTTTACTAAAATTTTTTGCAAATTTATTATCCCATTTCGCATCTGTCTTCAACGCTATAAATCCAAATATTTCTGATAATACTCTTAAAGTTGTTAATACTACAATATATTTCGCACCAAAATCGGTCACAGAAAAAGCGGAAATGTCCATTAAACAACTCCCTTAAGAAATCGCCTAAAAAGATTCATCGAGACACCAGGACAGTCTTTAGATCTCTTAAATTCATAATGTCCCTTCCAGTCGTGCCAATCAATGCCATGCCGTTTTTTGATCTCTTGAAAAAGATTAACGAGCGAATCGATCTGCTGGTCGGTAAAATGTTTTTCTCCAATCCAACATATGCCGATAGAGCCGTTATTGACGCCCTCCGTGTGTGCTCCGACCTCGTCCTCACCTCTCCCAGCTTCGACCTCTCCCGTTCGTCTAACCACCCATTGATAACCATTTCCCTTCCATCCTCTCCGTTTATGCCAGAGATCGACGTCTTCGGCTCCGAAGCGATCGAAGTGAGGATGACTCTCAGGGTAATCGGGAGTATCAGCACAATGTAAAATAACTATTTTTGGCTTCATTCTTTTTCCAACTCAACAAACATTCCGACGAGTTGCTTAATAACTGCGAGAGACGAAGATATGATTTTTGCTCGCTCTTCATCGTCAAGATCCTTCAGTTCATCATCAATTTTACCAGATCCGACAAATGCCGCGATCCCTGCTGGAGTTACCGATATGAGAGCAGAAGCGATCTCTCCTGAGTCGATCTTCCCGTCGTCGGCTTTAGCGGCAGCTAATTTTGTGACGATCTTTTCTGCAAAGTTAATCGCATCCATTGTTTCATCTATTCCGATTTTTTTCTCATTCATCCTTTTCCTCCTTCTTTAGTCCATTGTGTTGAAATAAGCGTTTAAGTTGTCGAGAGACGTGATCCATGATTTTGACGTATTCCATTATTATTTCTGTGTTCTGCTCGACCTTGCCTTCAAGTTTATTTATGTCTTTAGACAGCCCCTCCATTTTTGTAACCACGATCGCCACATCTTTAATCGTTTGGTCTTTAAAATTATCAAGCTTGTCTGTTCGCTTTTCTCGATTGGAAAAGAAGCCCCCTATAAAGTAAATCACCAGGGCAGAACCGAATCCGGCTCCAGATGAAACAGCTATTGTTGTGATATCTAAGCTCATTTCAGTTTCGTATGCGAAATTGGTTATTTGAAATTACCTAATAGTATTGTAGCAGCAAACATGAAGTCAACTCCATGATAGACCTCAAATATATCTGTCAAAGGACACGGGTCCCAATCTGGGTTTACAGATCCGTCTTTAAACTGAGCACGTTGAAACAGGTAGTGAGTGCAATACTGCCTAGTTGTAGGTAGAAAATCGGGAGGGAAGTACAGCTCGTTCATCAAATTCTGATAAGGATCTTGCATGTCTCCATCTAAGAATAAATGATAGACCGCACTATAGAGCCCGTTTACTGGATTGGCTTCAGATTTGGCTTTGAGATATGCAAGTTGAATATCATTTATGCCGCCCATCATTACTCCACGAAGAGCAATGTGAACGACATTTAAATGAGCGGGGAAGTCGTTGGTTGACGGATTCCATATTTGGGGAACCCACATTGAAGGATGACCGTCACCTCCAAGCTGATCGCGCATCTCATAAATGGTGTCCTTTAGATTGAGAGACACCTTGCACCTTGTCAACCAGGATTCATACGGCTCGGCTCCATCACGCCCTCCGCACATATCCCATTTGTGATCTTCCAACCATTGTATACGATGCTCAATATAATCGAGGTCGCGAGCGGTCCACGCACAGACTAGTTCTCCGACAAACATATCCTTCGAGTAGTAAGACCATTTCTCATCTGTACTCTTAGGAGGAGCCCACGTTGGCGATCTGATCATCCTATACTCATCACCAGGGTAATGAGCCGATTTCCAGTCAACATCGCCTCCAGAGGCGAATTTGAGGCATGAGAAGAGCATCCCATCACCGAAGTCGGTAAACCCGTTCATCCCAGTGATCAGCTCTTCTTCTTCGATATAAATGGCAAGTTTGTCCTCAACCGCTTTACGATCGAAGTTGACAGGATCTTGAGGCGAATTATCCTTCTTAAAAGGATTCGCGCACGAAGATAAAAGTATAATTATAAAAATGAATCTCATCAAATCCTCATCTGACAATTGATTCTCGGAATTTAAAATTCAAACTTTAATTTTATTTTTGAGTTTAATAATTACAACAAACAGCAAATGCTTCTACGGTTGCTGTTGCCTGAGTTGAACATCCCCACCCTGCTAAATTATCAAGCGGATAAGATTGCTGGAGAGCTTGACCGCCAGAAACACACCCTCCCCCCATTGCTTTTTTATCGTCAGGGCAGTTGGCATCATCAGAAGCGGTAGTCCCTCCATTATTTCCATCGGTATATTTTTGGCATTGATGGACTATATTACCACCATGCCCACCAGTCCCCTGTATATACATGAAAGGTCCACTTCCACTGCGTCCCATTTCAAGAAGATAGTCATTATTGACACCGACTCTTATATATCCATCAGATGGAAACCAAATACCTGTGTCTTTGTCTGAATAAGTTGAATATAAAGGTGCTCCTTGAGATCCGGTCCCTCCCACGTATTGACCCGTCACAAGCCTGTGACCGACAAATGTATTGTCATTTCTATACTGACCCATATATGTCCCGGCACTATCAGATTCTTTTTGAACCGTGAAGCTTAATTCATATAAACCATCCGCCCACATACCAGACTTTGTACCTGAAAACCCAAAGGTCGGTGCTCCCTGAGCACCATTCGGTCCTAAAAATTTACCACCACTTGTTGTCACATTCCCAGTTAATCCAAGAGTTGTCGCAGTTAATGTCGGAATAAATATTGTATTTTGAATCGCCCCCGAATCGACGGAATCATCTGTAGTAATTTTTCCAGCTTTTAAGTTGACACCACCGACAGTTACACCATTTGTGCCTGTCTGCGATACCGTGTCAGTATTGAGGTCTTCACCAGTAGGAATCGTCGCTCCCTTAGAGAGTTCAACCGGACCTGTTCCAACGCTGTCAGAAATTTTATCTATTTTTAATGTTTTACCGGCGTCGATCTCAACATCTCCACGGATCTTAGCTGTCGATCCTTGAATTACAGTTGACCCGTTCGGATTTCCGATTGGAAGCTCTGCGACTGCAAGCGCATTGGATGAAAAAATAATAAAGATAAAAAGAAATTTATTCATGACCAACCTCAGATCTTATAAGTGAAAGCCCATGTGTGGATATAATTTCTACTTCTGACAATTAGAGAAAAACGAAGGTGGTCTCTTCTCAAACGAGACTCCAAACACATAACAACTACCCGCCTTCCATGACTTCAATTCAGAACCGTGAAAATTCGCGCCACCTATCTCCTTCAACCGAGCGTCTACTGACTCTTCTTTGACCAACTGAAAAAATCCATAAGTACCAAAACTTAACAGCCATACTATCAATATTACTATACTGAGCGGTAACTTCATCTTCATATCACTGAACCCTTATAACCCAAATGACTGGTAAATTTGGAGGTGTGGCTGTTGCTGTATCAAACGATACTGAAGACGTGGAACTCCACGATGCACTACCTGGAGCTGTGTCTCCATGTGAACCATAGCGTGTATGTTCATATTCAGTAGGAGTACTCGACGACGGATTACCAGTTATCATATTAGCTTGGTCAAGTCCGGCGTCATAAGGTGCCCCTATAGCAAGAGTCGAAGACGCACCTGCCCAAGTTCCAGTGGAGACTCCAGAATAATTAAAAACACCGCCAATATAAATGCCACCGGTTCCCATGCCAGCACCAACACCACTAGGACCATAATTATAATCATACAAAGCTATCGCATAATGATGATTATGCGTTGATTGATCATCATTCCAATCCGCTTTACTAACTGTACCAGACAAACCTGCTACATTATTACTTCCTGCTGATACACTACTTGAGGTAGCATTGCCTTTAGCCAATTGGTTAACCATGTTTGGTAACGTAACCCCCTCAAGAGCACAACCTCCACAAGAAGGAACGGTATTACCATCAGCACGCATGAACCCATCTTTAATAAACCCTGATGCTGGAGGTGCCCATGCTCCTGATAAGTGCGACATGACCGCAACCATCCCACCAATAGGAACCAAACCTGGGGGGCCTCTACCAGTGGCGTTTTCTATACTTTCAGTTACTAATTTCTCTCCTGAAGGAATCGTCGCTCCTTTAAACAACTCGACCGCCCCACTCCCAGCCTTATTTGTGATCTTATTAATTTTTAAAGTGTCATCCTCTATATGACCTTTTATGGTAGGAGCACCTTCTCCCGTGTCGCGAGTTACAAACTGAATGCCTTCGCCTTCTTTTGATTCTTTAACTGTATAACCAAAGATGAAGAACGAACAAATAAAAATACAAAATAACTTTTTCATAGAATCCTCATTTGACAATTGATTCTAGCAATGCCTTTTCTAACTCTGTTAACGGTTCTTTCTGTCTCTCATACGCTTCTACCTCGAACGGAATCTTGCAGTACGCCTTCATCCAATTTCGGTAAAACTTCATATTCTTTGCAAAGTCAGCGGCATATTTTATATACCATTTTGCTACTCCACACTTCTTCATCTGTTCAACATGAATTAGCTCATGCTTGAATAACACCAAATCAGCTCTCTTCGCCTTGAAAAAAATAAACGGATAAATAGTCACAGCGTCAACCTTACAAAGCACCGGAATAAAGCTATTATATTTAACCCTTATCTTCATCTACTACCTTAGATAGCTAAACCCAACGTTATATATAATCGCCCCTGATGTTGTCGGAACTATTTGCATCCTTAGATAACCACTTGTGCTACCTGGAACTATCGCACCAAAATTACTACCACTTGCTGTCCTACGAACCGACCCTGAAATACTAATGCTACTAAACCACGAGATCGCTTCTGGAACACTCATATCAATCTCACATATACTTCCACTTGTGTTGTTCTGAGTAGAAATACTGAGCCATCCGAATACTACATTACCAATCACCACGTATCGTCCATTTGACGGAACCGCTGTATTGCAAGTACCTGTTACATAATTAAATGCTGGCGAATTCCACGCTACAGACTTATACATCGCTAAATCTTCATTGCCAAAATTGATACCATTAAGAAACTTCTTTACACCACCAATATCTTGCGCTCCAGTACTTAAAACACCACCGTTAGTTGCTCCGTTAGCCGCTTGCAACTTCGTAGCCAATATTCCTGCGTCACTCTTAATATCAGCGTTGACTATCGAATCATCATCTATCGACGATGAAGTGACTGTACTTGTACCAATCTTACCATCTTTCAATAAAACACTATCAACCGTAACCCCATTATTGCTCCCAAATACTTCGTCTATTGTGTCGGTTGTTAATTTCTTAGTGTCGGGAATTTCTGCTCCGTTGGTGAGTTCAACCGGACCATTGGCACCCCTCAATTTTTCAGCGACTAACGTTGCTAGCTCATCGATAGTTACAGTCATAGCTTCAGCATCAACACTAACGAGTGTTTTTTCTTGAGATGGAATACCAGATAGAACCCTAAACCACATTCCCTCTATACCTGTATTGTAATAGCCGCCGTTCCATGCCTGCACGTTTGTGGAAACTGTTTGAATGTCGGTTTGCAAACCAACTAGGACATGTCCTAAAACGACTGAGATATCCGTAACTACCACAAGATATGTCAAGCCATTACTGGTAGCGACTGGCGAAGAAAACTCCACCAGCGTGGGGGTTCCAAAAGCCACCGGTAAGAGACTAACGTCTAGTACAGTAAACCCTAACTCTGAGACTCCAGTCGAATCGTAAATAGACACCTTGAGTGTCCCTGTGGCGCTATTACTG
>Ga0307377_10004516_pt1 | contig 15197 bp, 11 predicted proteins | sample TR3MG_FD_202535 | JGI IMG/M metagenome (GOLD analysis project Ga0307377, IMG submission 202535) | Soil microbial communities from Risofladan, Vaasa, Finland - TR-3 | ecosystem: Environmental > Terrestrial > Soil > Coastal area > Acid sulfate soil | place: Finland: Risofladan, Vaasa | collected... | reverse complement strand
ACGCCCACATAGCTCAGGTGGCAGAGCGTATCCTTGGTAAGGATAAGGTCCCCGGTTCGAATCCGGGTGTGGGCTCCATCTCCATAGAAGCTGTTTCATAACCTCCAGCGGAGGTTACGAAACAGCATAGCAGGGGCGGCAGGCTTTGTCAGGCGCATTTCATGCCCGCATGTCGGCGGCCAGCCAGCCGATCGAGGGCTATGAAATGCGCTCTAGGACAGGCGGGAGCTTCAGCTCCCGCCTTCGGTCTTCCTGCGGAGTTGTCCGACTCGGCTACCCCTCGTACACCACCTCTCCCCCGACCATCGTCTTCAGGACGTTCAGGTCATCGTCGAGGATGACGATATCCGCATCCTTGCCCGGCTCGAGACTGCCCTTGCGGTCGGCGACGCCGATGGAGCGGGCGGGCGTTAAGGTCGCCATTTGGATGGCCTCCGGCAGCGGGGCGATGGTGAACTCGACGATATTCCGCACCGCCTGATCGAACGTAAGGGCGCTGCCGGCGAGGGTGCCATCGGGGAGGCGGACGGCGCCTTCCTTCACCACGACCGCCTGCCCGCCCAGCTCGTAGTCTCCGTCGGGCATACCCGCGCCGCTGATGGCGTCCGTGATGGCGACAGCCCGCTCGGGACCCTTCAGGCGGACCACCATATCCACGATCGCGGGATGCAGGTGGATGCCGTCCGCGATAAACTCGGCGAAGATCTCATCCAGCAGGAGCACCCCGCCTACGGTGCCCGGCTTTCGGTGGTGCAGACCCTCCATCTGGTTGAAGGTATGGGTGGCGTGGTTCAGGCCATGCTGTACCGCTTCCTCAATATCCTCGTAGGTGGCCGACGAGTGACCGACGACCACAGCCGCGCCCTGGCTGCGAGCAAAGGCAATGAGCGCCTTGTTCCCCTCGATCTCGGGGGCGAGGGTGATGAGCTTGATGTTCCCGAGGGAGAAGAGTTGCTGGTAGTCGATGGCGGCGGCGGTGGTGATATGCTGCTCCGGCTGCGCGCCCTTCTTCTTGGCGTCGATGCAGGGGCCTTCGAGGTGGACGCCGAGGGGCTGGGCCCCGCCCTCGATGGGATTCTCCATGCATTCGTGGACAGCGCGGACGGAGGCCATGATATCGGCCGCAGGCTGAGTGAGGGTGGTGGGGCAGAACGATGTGACGCCGTGCGCGGCGAAGAAGCGGGCCATCCCCTCGATGGCCTCTCGGGTGCCGTCCATGGTGTCGTGGCCGGCGCTGCCATGGACGTGGACGTCGATGTAGCCGGGGGCGACGATGGCGCCCCCGGCGTCTATGACCTCGGCGATTTCGCCGGAGGCGACGCCCGGTCCGACTGCGATAATGGTGCCGTCCTCAATGAGGACATCGGCATCTTCGTAGATCTCGAGCGGCGTGATAAGCGTGCCGCCAGTGATGGCCTTTGTCATGGAGAGTCCCTTTCTCGCGCGGGCTTCGCCCACTCGCGCGTTACCTCTTCTCGTCGAGCGGGCCGACGCCGGAGTAGACGGCGAAGCCGCCATCGATGGGGACGGTGATGCCCTGGAGGAACCGGCCCGCCTCCGAGATCAGGAGAATGATCGGGCCGAGCAGCTCCTCGGGATCCCCGAATCGCCCGAGAGGGGTGTTCGAGATAATGGAGCGGCCGCGCGGGGTGAGGGTCTTGTCGTCTTCCTCGTAGAGGAGCCGATGGTTCTGCGTGGTGTCGAGGAAGCCGGGCGCGATCTCGTTTACGCGGATGTCGGCCTCGGGGTAGTCCACCTTCACCTGAACGGCCAGCCACTGGGTGAAGTTGGTCACCGCGGCCTTCGCGTTGGAGTAGCCCGGCACGTTGGTGAGGGGGGCGATGGAGCACATGGAGGAGGTGTTCACGACGACGCCCTTGCCCTGCTTGGCGAAGTGCTTGCAGAAGATCTGGGTGGGGAGGAACGTGCCCTTGTAGTTGAGGGCGAAGACCTTGTCGACTTCGTCGAGCGAGAGGTCGGTGAAGACGCCGTCGCGGGGGACGACGGCCCCGGCGCGGTTGCCGCCTGCGCCGTTGATGAGGACATCGACGCGGCCATAGGTTTCGATGATGGTGCCGAGCGCGGCCGAGATGCTGTCTGTATCGAGCACATTGCAGGCAACGCCGATGGCGTCACCGCCGGCGGCCTCGATCTCGTCGGCGACCTCTTGCGCCTTGTCGGCCAGCAGGTCGAGGAGGGCGACCTTGGCGCCGCGGGCGGCGAGGCCTTTGGCGATGGCGCCGTAGATGACGCCGGCGGCGCCGGTGATGGCGACCACCGTGCCGGCAACGTTGAAGAGATCATCCTTCGGACGTGTCACAGTGCTACCTTTCCAACTAGGCGACCAAGTATGGCTTGAAGCTCGCCTTGAACTCAGCGAGGGACTGGCGGATGGTTTCGACGTCGCCGGGCTTCTTCAGCTTGCCGACGAGGGCAAGCGGGGCGGACATGCCAAGAATGGGAGTGTAGCCCCGCTTCGTGATGCTCTCCTGGAACTTGGGACCTGTTTCGGCGTTGACGCCGCCGGTGGGCATGATCATGCGGCCCTTGTGCCGATCGCGGACGTACGGGGCCAGAAGGTCCCCCACGCCCTTGGGGCCGTGGACCCCGGCGGGGAAGATCTTGACGCAGTCGGGCTCCAGCTCGTCGTCCCGCTCGATGAAGTACTGAAGCTCGGTGGGCGAGAGGATGCCCGGCGCGGCGAAGACGTTTGCCTCGTGGGCGATGCGGACGAACTCCTTGCCCTCGCCATAGCCGCCCATAACATTGGCGGGGGCAACGATCATGTCGAAGCCCCACTCGACGGCGGCCTCGAGCTCCTTGGGGTTGATGACGCTGCCGACCCCAAGCACGAAGGGCCTATCCGCGGGCGTTTCGGCGCGCCGCTTGGTCAGCTCCTGCATTGCCTCTTTGATGAGGGCCGAGTCGATGCGGAAGGTGCACTCCGCCACCAGGCCGGCCTGGCAGACCTCCCACATGGTGGTAACGAGGTCTTCGGGCTTCTTCACGTGATCGCGGTTCATGACGACCACGACGCCGGAGTCGCGAAGAGCGGTGTCGACGCGGGCGCGGTCTCGTTCGTACGACATCCTAACCTCCACGTATCGATAGGTGGCCGGGGCCCCTGAATCGCGAAAGACGACCGGGGTGGCGGCCGGCACAGCCGGCCTAGACACAAGCCTCTGCCCGACAGTCGTTCGGCCCCACGCTAGCGCAGGGCGCTGACGCCGCCGCCTTTGACGGCGCGCTGGACTTCCTTCTCGACTTCCTTTTGGGTGACCATAGTGGTGTCGCCCGGGGTCTCCTGGACGAGAATGCCGTGGGCGGCGCCCCACTGGACAGCGGTGGCGGCGTCGTTGCCCTTCATCAGGGCGGCCGCGACGCCGGACATGAAGGAGTCCCCGCCGCCGGTGCGGTCGGCGATTTCGATGTTCTCGCGGGTTACCGCGAGGTGCATCGTGTCTTCGCCGACTTCGTACAGGACGGCCCCCCAGTGGATGCGGTCGGCGGTGATGGCGGCGCGGAGCTGAGTGCCGATGAGCTTCAGGTTCGAGTAGTCTTTAGCGACTTGCCGGAGCATGTCCTGGTAGGCGGCGAGCCAGAGGTCGAACTCCTCTTTGGAGTCGACCTTCTTCGTCTCGTACCCGAAGGCGTCGAAGAAGTCGCCCTGGTTGCCGACGAGGAAGTCGGCATGGAGGACGATGCGGCGGTTGATGTCGCGCGCCCGCTCCTTGTCCGGCTCCACTTTCGACCGATAGTTCAGGTCGAAGGAGCGAAAGACGCCGTGCTTGCCGCCGGCCTGCATCGCCTCGAGCGCCAGCTCGGAGGAGGTGGGCGAGAGGAGGGTGTAGATGCCGCCGGTGTGGAACCAGCGGACGCCCGCGCCGAAGATGGAATCCCAGTCGATGTCGCCGGGCTTGAGCTCGCGGATGGGAGTGTGGGCGCGGTAGTATTCGGTGACGGAGGGCAGGACGCCTTTGCCGCTCCAGGTGAAGTGGATGCCGTTGTGCAGCGTGCCCTTGGCGTCGGTGCAGTAAGCGCCCTTGCCGCCGGTGTCGAACCAGATGATGTGGGAGGTGTCGACGCCGGCCTCCCGGAGCTGATTCTCGATGTTCCTGCCGATGCCGTCATCGACGAGAGCGGTGACGACTGCGGTCTTGAGCCCGAAGCAGGCGCTCAGGCCTTCGGCGACGTTGGTCTCGCCGCCGCCGTGCCAAATCCGTGCGGCGCGGGCGCGGCGGGTGGGGACGTCACCGGGGTCGATGCGCATCATGACTTCGCCGAGAGAAACGGCGTCGAGCCCGCTGCCCGCGGGCTTGATCCCAAAGGTGCTCATGAAGCTTGTCCTCCCAGGTCGGTGCGACATGTGCCGTAGTGAGAATTCTGCTCTGCACGCGCATATCCTCCAGCCTTGGCCTGTCGGCGGCCTTGCGGAGAGGCATGACAGCAAGAACTCCGGAACTGGTACCCACACCGTTGCTCGAATTCCGTGCCCGTGAGGGGGGACCTCGGCTCGATGTGTCGAAACGGCATTTGGGAGATAAGGTGTCCTTCATGGGACGCCAGGTGCCTTAGAGGGAGAGCGGCGCCCGGCGCATCGGCCCTCCTTTGCTGCTTGAGCGAGCGCGTTCCCTTTGGCGATTCAATGGAGGAGGATTCACGGGGATTATGGCCAGCCATGCCGATGACCCGCGGCTATCGGTGACGATAGAAGGCGTGACGTTCAGGAATCCGTTCATCTTGGCCTCCGGGCCCACGACGCATTCGCCGGACCAGATCGAGCGCGGGTGCGAGGAGGGGTGGGCGGGGGCCTCCATCAAGCTCACCTTCGACCCCGCTCCGTATATCAACCGAGAGCCGCGGTACAGCTACTTCGATCCCGCCGGGTTGTTCGCATTCACAGCGGAGAAGCGGATCGACCTCGACGAGGCGTTGATGCTGGTCGAGGAGTCGAAGCGGCGTGTTTCCGACGATTTCGTCGTCATGGCGAACTACTCGTACGTGGGGGACAAGGGGACGGAGGGCTGGTTGGCTATGGCTCGGGCCTTCGAGCAGGCGGGCAGCGACGTGCTCGAGGTCAACATGGGCTGCCCCAACATGTCCTTCAACTTGGCTCTTACCGGTGAGGTGCACGAGGATGGTCCGGAGAGCGGCGCCTCGATGGGGATGCAGCCGGAACTCGTGGGGGAGGTGATCGCCGCCACCGTGAAGGCGGTCTCCATCCCGGTCTTCGTCAAGCTGACCCCGGAAGGGGGACGGCTTGGGGATGTGTCCCAGGCCTGCTACCGGGCGGGGGCGGTGGCCGTGGGGTCCAACGCCAACCGACTGGCGTTCGCGCCGGTGGACATCTGGAACCCGAAGCAGTCGGTGATCCACCTGCAGCAGCAGGTGTCGCTGACGTGCATGTCCGGGCCGTGGTGCAAGCCGTTGGCCCTGCGGGATATCTTCGAGATTCGAAAGCGTAACGGCCCCGACGTCCGTGCCTTCGCCACCGGCGGGTGTGAGAGCTGGCAGGACGCGGTGGAGATGGCGTTCTTCGGTGCGGATCTGGTGGGGATCTGCACGGCGGTCCTGGTGCACGGATATGGGATCGTGGACGATATCAAGGAGGGGGTGCTCCGCTACCTGGACCAGATGGGCTATGAGCATTGGGGCGCGCTGCGGGACGTGCTGGCGGATGAGGTGACGTCGTCGGAGAAGCTGACGCTCTATCCGGGTCATGCTCGGGTGAAGGATACCGGCCTCTCGGCGCCGTGCAAATTCGCCTGTCCGAATCAGGTTCCGGCACAGGGCTATGTGAGGAAGGTGGCGGAGGGCGATTTCAAGGAGGCCTACCGGCTGATCACGTCTCGCGATCCGCTGCAGTCCGTGTGCGGATACATCTGCGCGCATCCGTGCGAGAAGGCGTGCACCCGGGGGGAGATGGACGATCCGATTCGGATTCGGGATATCAAGCGTTTCGTGCTGGAGCACGCCGAGGGGCGGGGATGGAAGCCGGAGGTGGATCGACTGCCGGGCACGGGCAAGAAGGTGGCGGTCGTGGGGGCTGGGCCGGCAGGGATCGCCTGCGCCTGGGACCTGCTGAGGGCCGGGCACGAGGTGACGGTGTTCGAGGCGGAGGAGAAGGCCGGCGGGATGCTGCGTTATGGGATTCCGGCGTTCCGGCTGCCCGAGGGGGTCGTAGACAAGGAGGTGGCAGCGCTGGAGGCCCTGGGCGCGAGCCTCGAATGCGGCAAGCGACTGGGACGGGACTTCACGCTGGCAGACCTGCGGGGGCAGGGGTTCGATGCGGCGTTCGTCGGCGTCGGGACGCAGGCCGGGCAGAAGCTCGACGTTCCCGGCGAGGACGCAAAGGGCGTGGTGTCGGCGATTGACTTCCTGCGGGCGGTGCGCCGCGACGGGAACGCGCCCGTGGGGAAGCGGGTGGCGGTGGTCGGAGGGGGCTACACGGCAGTCGACGCGGCAAGGACGGCGGTGCGCTTGGGGGCGGATCATGTATTTTTGTGCTATCGACGGACGAAAGATGAGATGCCGGCGATTCCTGAGGAGGTGTGGGAGGCGGAGGAAGAGGGGGTGCGGGTCATCTATTTGGTGGCGCCGATAGAGGTCGCGACCGAGGGAAAACGGGTCTCAGGGCTGCGTATGCTGATCCACACGCTGGGCGAGAGGGATGCGGGGGGGCGGCGGCGGCCGGAGGCGGTGGGGGAGACGGAGTTCACGCTGGCGTGCGATATGGTTGTAAATGCGATCGGGCAGACGGTCTCGGAGGCCCTGGACGGCATAGCTGTGGGCCCCGACGGCACGGTGAAATGTACCCGGGAAACCGGGGCGACAGACGTGCCCGGCACGTACGTCGGTGGCGATGCGGCGACGGGGACGGAGAGCGTGATCGCGGCGGTGGCGTCGGGCCGGCGGGCGGCGGTGGCGATCGATCAGTATCTGTCGGGCGGCGAGGCGTTCCTGACGTACGATCCGGTGCTGACCGAGGTGTCTCGAGATCAGGTGCTCCGTCGGTCGGGCGAAGTCGAGAGGCAGCCGCGCGTGGCGCTGGAGGCGCGGCCGGCGGAGGAGCGGAGGGGGGATTTCGCGCTGTACACTCGGACGATGACGGAGGATGAGGCGGTAGCGGAGGCGGGCCGGTGCCTGAGCTGCGGGTGCGGGGGGGGGTGTGGGCTGTGCGCGCGGATCTGCGCGCACTTCGCCATCGATCGGGAGGGACCGGACAGCTTCGCGGTGGATGAGGAGAAGTGTGTGGCGTGCGGGATGTGCTTCCGGCGCTGCCCCAATCAGAACATCGAAATGGTGCGGTTGGAAGGCACCATCTAACGAGTTTCGCCCAAGGGAGTAAGGGCGAAACTCGTCAGAAAGCCGGCAAATGCCCGGAAAAAGACGTTCGCCCAATGTTACTTCCTGGGCGAACGTCCGTAGCCGAGCATTCGGGCGAGGAGAGGCAGGGATGAAGGTCCTCATCACAGCGACGTCTTTCGGCGAGGTGACGAAGAAGCCGGAGGAGCGGCTGCTGGAGGCGGGGCACGAGGTCGTGCATAACCCGTACGGGCGCCCGATGACGGCGGAGGAGGTGGCGCCGCTGCTGGAGGGGGTCGATGGGTGCGCGGCGGGGGTGGATGATTTCTCGGCGCCGGCGTTCGCCCGGGCGGACAGGCTGAAGGTGCTCGCCCGACACGGGGCGGGGATCGATCAGGTTGACCTGGGGGAGTGCACGCGCCGCGGGATCGTCGTGACGAATCTGCCCGGGGCGAACGCGGAGGCGGTGGCGGACATGGCGCTGGCGCTGATGCTGTCGGTGGCGCGGCACGTCCCGGAGGGCGACCGGACGACGAAGGCGGGGCAGTGGGTGAACACCTACGGGGTGGATCTGCACCGGGCGACGGTGGGGCTGCTGGGGCTCGGGCGGATCGGCAAAGGGGTGGCGCGACGGTGTCGCGGGTTCGATGCGAGGGTGCTGGCCTACGACCCGTATTTCGACGAAGCGTGGGCGGGCGAGCACGGCGTCGAGCGGGCGGAGTCGCTGGAGCAGGTGATGCGGCAGGGGGACTTCGTCTCCATCCACATGCCCTCGACTGCGGAGACGCGGAAGGTCATCAACGCGGAAAAGATCGGCCTCATGAAGCCGACGGCGATATTGGTCAACACGGCGCGGGGGGCCATCGTGGACGAGGATGCCCTGGCGGAGGCACTGGAGGAGGGGCGGATCTTCGGCGCGGGGCTGGACGTGTACGCGGCGGAGCCGCCTACGGAGAGCCGGCTGCTGAAGTGCGAGCGGGCGGTGACGATGCCGCACGTGTCCTCGAACACGCCGGGGGCGCTGTTGGCGATGGGCAACGGCTGCGTCGATGCCATCATGGCCGTGTTCAAAGGCGAGCGCCCGAACTACGTCGTCAACCCGGACGTCTACAATACGCAATCCTGACACAGCGCCGGGCTCCCCGCCCGGACGATATAGAGAGACATTCCAAGGAGGAGCATCACCTATGGCGCCAGTTCGCGTCGGACTCGTCGGCTGTGGATTCTCGGCCGGTCTGCACATGCGAGGATACAAGAAGCTGTCATCGGCGGATTGCCAAGTGGCGGCCGTCTGCGGCATTCCCAAGCAGATGGCAGAGGAGTTCGCCGCCGAGCACGGCATCCCCGAGGCCTACGGCGGTTTGGATGAGATGCTCGAGAAGGCGAATGTCGACGCGCTCGACGTCGCCGTGCCCAACCACCTGCACGCGCCCTTCATCATCCAAGGCGCCCGGGCCGGCAAGCATATCTTCTGCGAGAAGCCGCTGACGGGGTACTTCGGCCCGGACGACGTCAAGGACGACGACCGTGTCGGCGAGGCGCCCAAGAAGGACATGCTGGAGGTGGCGAAGCGCAACTGCCAGGCGGTCGTGGAGGCCGTCACCTCCGCGGGCGTCACGTTCGGCTATGCCGAGAACTGGATCTACGCCCCGGGATTCCTCAAGCTGTGGAGCATGGCGAAGACCGCCCGAGGTACGATCCTCCGGATCGAGGGAGAGGAGTCCCACTCGGGCTCCCATGCCGACTACGCCAAGCGCTGGCGCTTCTCCGGCGGCGGCTCCCTCATGGTCAAAGGCTGCCACCCGCTCTCGGCGGCCCTTCAGCTCAAGTGGTGGGAAGGCGAAACGAAGTTCGGCAAGCCCATCCGCGCCGAGTCCGTGCTCTGCGAGACGGGGAACTTCACCTGGATGGAGGCCTTCAAGGAAGAGCAGCAGCACTACGTCCGTACCGGCTGGTACGACGTCGAGGACTTCGGCATCATCATCATCAAGTTCGAGGATGGCTGCATCGCCGAAATCAAGGCCGGCGACACGACCCTCGGCGGCATCCGCAACTACCTCGAAGCCCATCTCTCGAACGCCCGCCTCCGCGCGAACCTGAACCCGAACGACGCCTGTGTCGCCTACGCCCCTGCCGCCGATATCTTCGAGCCCGAGTACATCGTGGAGAAGATCGAGACCAAGGGCGGCTGGTCGCAGCCCTCGCCCGATGAGGAGTGGATGCAGGGCCACGAACAGGAAGTCCGCGACTTCGTCCTGGCGATCAAGGAGGATCGCGAACCTCTGGCGGGGATCACCATCGCACAGGAAACGATCCTCGTCCTGTACGCCGCCTACGTGAGTGCTGAGGAAGGTCGCCGTGTCGATATGAAACCTATCCTCGCGGAGTGACGCAGACTGCTTCCGTCGCGGGCGACAGAGGGTTAGCAGACGATGAAGAAGATCAACGTCGGCCTCGTCGGCTACGGAAACGCCGCCCAGTTTCACATGCGGGCGTGGAGGCAGGTAGACCAGGCCGAGGTCGTGGCCGTTTGCGGCCGCTCGGCCGAGCGAGCCGCGGCCTTCGCCCGCGAATATGACATCCCTCAGTCCTTCGCCTCGATGTCAGACATGCTGGCGCAGGTCGCCGTGGACGCCGTGGATCTCACTGTGCCCAACCACCTCCACAGCCCGTTTGCCGTCGAGGCGGCGGCGGCGGGCAAGCACATCATCTGCGAGAAGCACCTGACCGGCTACTTCGGAGAGCCGGACGCCCCCGAAGACGTGCTGATCGGGGAGACGGTTCCGAAGCGGGAGATGCTGGCGAAGGTGAAGGAGGAGTGCGACGCCATCGGCCGGGCGGTGCGAGAGGCGGGCGTCGCCTTCTGCTATGCAGAGAACTGGGTGTACGCGCCTGCGTTCGTGAAGCTTCGGCGGCTGGCCGAGGCTGCGGGCGGGACGATCATCCGGATCCAGGCGGAGGAGTCGCACTCGGGCTCGCCGTCGGTGTATGCGAAGCAGTGGCGGACCGCGGGTGGGGGTTCGCTCGTGCTGAAGGGCTCACACCCGCTTGGCGCGGTGCTTCAGCTCAAGCAGTGGGAGGGGCAGAAACGGGACGGGCGGCCGATCCGGCCGGCCTCGGTGATGTGCGAGGTCGGCAACCTGACCTTCATCGAGTCGGTGAAGCAGGAGCCGAAGCACTACATCAAGATGGACTGGAAGGATGTCGAAGACTGGGGCGTGATGGTCCTGAAGTTCGACGATGGGTCGGTGGCCGAGATCGCGGCGGGGGATACGACGCTGGGTGGGGTCCACAACTACCTGGAGGCCTACCTGTCGAACGCGCGCATCAGGGCGAACATCAACCCGAACGACGCCTGCGTCGCCTACGCGCCGTCGGCGGAGATCTTCGGAGACGAGTACATCACGGAGAAGATCGAGACGAAGGGCGGCTGGACCTTTCCCTCGCCGGAGGAGGACTGGAACCTGGGGTATCCGCAGGAGATGGCGGATTTCGTGTCGGCGATCGTGGAGGAGCGGGAGCCCATGTCCGGGTTCATGCTTGCGCGCGATGTCACCCTTGTCCTATACTCGGCCTACGTCAGCGCGGAGGAAGGCCGTCGGGTCGATCTCACCTCCGTGCTTGCCTGACATCCAGCCGGCGGCCGGCCAGGCGTGGCCCGAAGGGAGGCCCGGCAGTGGCGGAGTCGCAGTTTGCGGTCGATCTCGCCATCGTGGTGGCCGGAGGATTCGTAGGGGCGATAGGGGCCCACGCCCTGCGGCTGCCGGCGGTGGCGGGCTACCTCGCTGCGGGGGTGCTCTTGGGGCCGGGCGTGCTGGGGCTCATCCGCGATTCCGAGATCATCGCCTCCATGGCCGACCTCGGCGTTGCGCTGCTGATGTTCGCCATCGGCGTGGAGCTGTCTCTATCCGTGCTGACGCGGGCCAAGGCGGCGGCGCTCATCGCGGCGCCCCTCCAGATCCTTGCCACCGTGGCGCTGGGCTACGGCCTTGGGCAGGCGATCGGGTGGACCGATGCCGCCTCCATCGTGCTGGGTTTTGCGCTGGCGCTCAGCAGCACCACCGTGGTGGTGAAGCTGCTCTCCGAACGAGGGGAACTGCATACCAGGCACGGGCAGGCGATGGTGGCCATATTGTTGGTGCAAGACCTGGCCGCGGTGTTGATGGTGGCGTCATTCCCGCTGCTGCTGGGGGTGGCGGCCGGGGGCGGCGCCGATCTGATCGACGTCATGGCGAGGGCGCTGGGATTCGTGGCGACCGTCTTCGTTCTGGCTCGCTGGGTGGCCCCGAAGGTGATGCAGGCCGTCGCCCGCAGGTACAGCCGCGAGGTCTTCATCGTCATGTCGGCGATGTTGTGCTTCGTGGGCGCGGCGGCCGCCTCCGCCATGGGGTTCTCCGTTGCGCTCGGCGCCTTCGTAGCGGGGCTGCTGATCAGCGAATCGCACTACCGCTTCCAGATACTGTCCGATGTCACACCGCTGCGGGACCTGTTCGGGATGGTGTTCTTCGTGTCGCTGGGGCTGTTGTGGGAGATCGGCGCGCTGCGGGAGCACGGTCCATGGGCGCTGGCGCTGCTGCTAGCGGTCTTCCTCGGCAAGCCCATCATCGCCGCGGTGAGCGCGCTCGCCGCCCGCTACCATGCGCGGAGCGCGATCGCGACCGGCCTGGGGCTGGCCCAGATAGGGGAGTTCTCTTTCCTCGTGGTCACGCTGGCCTGGCGCGATGGGGTGATAGGGGATGCGGTGTATTCCATGGTGATCCCCATCGCCGGGATCAGCCTCTTCGCCAGCCCGGCGTTGATGAAGCTCGGCGGTCTGCTCTACGATCGCATGAGCGCCACCGGTATCGGAGACCGGGTGATCGCCCGTCAGGAGCAGGGCCATCCGGGGCACGCCGCGAGCCTGGAGAACCATGTGCTCGTGTGCGGATATGGGAGGGTCGGTCGGTTCCTGGGTGAGGCGCTGCAGGATCAGGGGCAAGCGCAGGCCATCATCGACTACGACCACGCCACCATCGCGGACCTGCGCAGGCGCGGGATGGTGGCCGTATATGGGGATGCCAGCCGCCGCAGCGTGTTGTTGGCGGCTGGGGCGGACCGCGCTCGGCTGGCGGTGATCGCGCTGCCGGATGCGGCGACGGCGGTGGCTGCGGTGACCGAGCTGCGCGGCGTTAACCCCGGCCTGAGGATCGTCGCCCGGGCTCACCAGCCGAGTGAGTTGAACGATCTGTTCCGCGCCGGCGTCGCCCGCGTTATCTACGCGGAATACGAGGCCGGACTCGAGATCGTACGGCACGCGCTGCTGCTGCTGGACGTTGGGGTTGAGGATGCGAACGGGCTCGTCGAGAGTCTGCGTGCGAGCCACTACGCGCGCTTCGGGCGGGGGGATGAGTGATCGTCCTGAAGAAGGATGGAGGCGCGCGGGAGCAGAAAGGCCGCAGGCGTGACACCCGCCCGAGAACGAATCCCGGTAAGGGAACTGCGACGGTCGGCGCGGCAGCTCTGGGTTCTGCTGGCGCTGCTGTTGGGAGCGATGGCCGTCGCCGTCTGGTACTACCTCTACATCGAGAGCGGCCACAGTGGAGTGGGGTGGTCACTTGTCGACGCGATCTACATGGCCGTGCTGACGATCACCACGATCGGCTTCGAGGAGGTTCACCCGCTCACCCAGTCCGGCCGGATGTTCACAACAGCGTTTGCCATCACGGGGATCGCACTGGTGGCGCTGGCGGTGCGGAGTGCGGCGCGCCTGCTGGTGGAGCAGCAGCTGAGCGCCGAAGTGCAGCGGAGAAGGAGGCAGCGCACCTTGAACGAGATGCGGGATCACTATATCGTGTGCGGATACGGCCGGATGGGCCGGGAGACGGTGCATCAGCTTCTGCGGAGGGGGCTTCCGGTGGTCGTGATCGAACAGGAGCCGTCGGCCCTGGAGATGCTGCGGGAGGAGGAGGTGGCGTACGTCGAGGGCAATGCGACGCAGGACGAGCAGCTTCAGGCGGCCGGGGTGGATCGAGCGAGGTGCCTCGTCGCGGCGGTGGCGACGGACGAGGACAACCTATTCATCGTGATGAGCGCCCGCCTGCTGAGCCCGAGTCTCTATATCGTGGCGAGGGCGAGCCGCGAGGAGACGGTGAACAAGCTGCAGCGGGCAGGGGCGAACAGCGTGCATTCGCCGTATGTGGGAGGCGGGCGCGATCTGGCCTATGCCGCGGTGGAGCCGGGGGTGGTGCACTTTCTGGAGCAGGTGCTCCACCAGGCGGAGTTCGACGTCGACTTTCGGTCGGTTGCAGTGCCGGACGACTCGGCGGTGCTGGGCAAGGCGATGCTGGGCTCCGGGGTAATGCAGGAGGGGGGCGCGATGATCCTGGCGGTGCTGTCCGCGGACAAGCAACTGCTGACAAACCCGCGCCCGAACCGGACGGTGAACCCCGGAGACACGATCATCGCCATGGGGACGCGGGAGCAGATCGACCGATTGGAGCAGGCGGTCAGAGGTTAGCCGCGCGGTGGTGGACGTCTCGGGTCAACGTTTCCAGGGCGGCACCTGAGGCAGGAGGGCGTCGAACTCCTCGATGAGCTGCTTCTCGTAATCGCCCCCGTACGTTCCCGCGAAGAACCTGTCCAGTGCCTCTTCGTGGAAACGCTCCCAGGATTCGTCCTCGCTCCCGGGCTTGATGGGGTAGAAGAGGAAGTCGTTGGCGCGGGCGGCCTTGAAGTCGCCGGGGGCGTCGCCGATCATGAGGACGTGGTCTTTGGCGTACTTCCCGCCGGCGGCGAGCTGGAGGTGCTCCTTCTTGCTTCCGCGCTCCTGGCCGGCGATCACGGCGCAGTGCTTGGCGATATCGTGCTCTTCCCACTCCCGCTGAAGGGCCTCGCCGGGGGTGGCGGAGACGACGATGGCGTCGGCGCGGGCGCACATCTTCTTCAGCGACTGGCGGACGAATGGGAACGGCGGCACGCCGTAGACCATGTCGGCGATGGCCGCGTTGACGGCCTCGCTCCAGCCGAGGGTCCGCTTGAGGACGGTGTCCGAAGCCTTCTCGACGAGGACCTTGAGGGTGGGGTTGCCGAGCTTGGTCTCGGTCTCGACCCACTGGCGGAGGGTCGGCACCTCGGGCATGGCCACGCCGCGGCGCCGGACTTCCGCGCGCTCGGCGAGGAGGTCGAAGACCATGAGGAGGGCGGGGAAGCGGTTGATGCCGCGCCACTTGGAGTAGAGGTTGACGAACTCGGCCGCCTCGCGGGCGTACTTGGAGACGGGCTGGAGGTCCCAGTGCTTGATGATGTTGGGGATGAAGCACTCTTTGTGCTTGATCTCCATGGTGTCGAAGGCGCAGCCGTCGGAGTCGATGCCGACGAAGAATTCGTGCTGGGGAGCGAAGTCTCTCAACGGGGCCTGCGGGTCGGCGGTCATGCGTTCTTCCTCCGGGATGGGTGTCTCATCGTATGATTACGGGCGCGCCTCGACGAACGGCTCGAGGTGCCGGGCGATGTGGCGGCGCACTATTTCGTAATGGACGTCTTCGTGCTCGGCGAGGGCCTGCATGAGGCGATCCTTGAAGCGCGGCGTGCCGGCGGCCTCGGCGGTGAGCACCGAGCCGAATGTTACGTGAAGGGCCTCGCGCGTGTCAAACTGGTCGAGGATGGCGGGAAGGTCGGCGTCCGCCAGGTCCTGGGGTGCGGGAACCTTGGCGAGGTCGGCGGAGACGTGGTAGGAGGCGCGGTCCTCGGGGTAGCGCTCGATGGCGAAGCCCATGATCTCCCGGAAGAGCGTGGGGTCGATGGTGGCGATGGCGCGAAGGGCCTCCAGGTAGCTCGTGCCGGCGGTCTTGAGGTGGACGAGATCGCCGGCGAGGCGGGCGGCTATCGGGTAGATGCTGAACTTGTCGCTGCCC
>Ga0307377_10004514_pt1 | contig 15204 bp, 14 predicted proteins | sample TR3MG_FD_202535 | JGI IMG/M metagenome (GOLD analysis project Ga0307377, IMG submission 202535) | Soil microbial communities from Risofladan, Vaasa, Finland - TR-3 | ecosystem: Environmental > Terrestrial > Soil > Coastal area > Acid sulfate soil | place: Finland: Risofladan, Vaasa | collected... | reverse complement strand
GTTTTGCCTGTGGCCCTCTTTAATGCTTCACGGGTTTTTTGTTCAGTTTCCGGGAAATGCTTCCATGTTTCCATCACTTCTACATAGAGGCCAAATGAGGTGACACATGAAACGACAAAATTTTCATATCCGGCTTCGTTCATCAAGGCAAACTGGCGTGCAATTACAGTCATTGTTGTTTCCAAAGGAAACAATCCTGAATGGTAGGCAATCCCCGTGCATGTAGTTTGTCGTGCATCATCAAAAATATCTTTTCCCAGTTCATTTCTGAGGATATTCAAATAGAGATTTTCAGCTGCCGGGAAGAAATTTTGTCTGATGCAACTGCGTGCAAAATAGTAATGATCATCAGCTATCTCTTTCTGGTACGCTGCCCAGATCTCATTTTTTCGAGTCTTCATTAAGAGAATTATTTATTCAGGTAGCAAATGCGGTAATTATTCATTATACAGGAACTTGAAGTAGTCATCTTTCCCTTTGTTAAATTCGATGTTAAGTTCGTCTGCTTTTTCAGAGGAGTATTTTTCGATCTTCTCAAAACGTTGAGTGCCCCCGGTTTCATCAAATATCTTTTTAAGATCATCCAGTGATTCCTGTGATGTATTGCGGAGTGTTCCTGATTGATCCTTTTTATAACTGGTTCCCAGGCGTTCCAGCATTGACTCTCTGTTTTTCCTGAGCCATTCCCATACTGGTCCCTGTTCGGGATACATTTCATTGTCAACTTCATCAATATATACACAGTACCCATATTTAAGAATATGGTCTCCCACAGTACGTTTAACAGCCAGTTGTTTCCTGCCCTGTTGGCTCTCAATAAAGAAACCTGTTTCAATGGATAAAGCTCTTAATGCCTGGATAATGTATCCGGGAGTATTTCCACGGGGACATCTGGTTTTACAGGAAAGACATTCGCCACAGTACCAGATAGTATCGCTTTTTAACAGCTTTTCTAATTCATCTTCGTCTTTCTGTTGCACAATATTAACTACCATTCGGGGATCGTAATCATATATCTGGGCTGCAGGACAGATGGCAGTACAAATGCCACAATTGAAACAAGCTTTCAAACCTTCAATATAGCGGACATCCTTTTCAAGTTCTTTGTATAAATCTTTCATCATTTATTCCGGTCGTAATGACCATTATTATATATTAAAATGATATTCCCGCAGATAATATTTGTTATCGTTATAAAGAACCTTTTTAATTAATCGTTGTTTGACAAGAGAGTCAACTATCTGAAAATCAGCATTGTCGTTTTGTAATAGTTCCATCAGCGAATCCTCTCTTAAAGGATGAACTGCTGTAATATTAAGTATATCTTCACATATATTGCCGGTATAACCTGCATCGGTGCCTTCGAAACCTGTCAGTAATTCTGTATTGATATGATTATTAATAAAAATCTGCCATGCTCTGGTAACAATCTCTGCATCAGGCGGTTTTACTGATTTATGTGCAGGGGGTCTTATAGGAATTGACAGATAAGCTTTCAAAGGATTTAATTTCATAATAAAATCAGAGATAGAAGAAATATTTTCAACGGAATCGTTTATGCCTTCAACCAACATTGTCTCTGTGCAAAGGATCCCGGAGAAATCCTTTGAAAAAATCCCGATACCGTTCAAAATGTTTTCAAAATCCAGGTCAGGAGAGGGTTGGTTAACCTCCTGCCATGTGTCTTTATCGCCGGCGTCCATTTTTAAAGATACCCAGTCTGCATGATTAAGATCCTCTCTTACCGGTTCGTTATCTATCAAAGAAGCATTTGTAATAACTGCTATTGGGATACCAATTCTTTTCAACAATTTTATAGATTTCCCCAGATTTATATCAAGAGTAGGCTCTCCGTTTGATACAAAAGTCAGGTAATCGGGCAAATTGTCCTTGTTGAGTTTCTGAATGTGCTGTTCGATTTTTTTTAAAATATTCTCAGGTTTAAAAAATGTTTCTCTTTTAATACTTTTTTTCATTGTGTTTCCGACCTGGCAATAAATACAACCATAGGAGCAGACCTTTGGAGAGACTATATTATTTATTCCAAGGCTTTTACCAAGTCTTCTTGATGGTACAGGACCAAAACTTATCATGATTATTCATAATTTAAGAGTTCTATTTTACTTTTTTGTTTAGCAGGAGGCATTATACACAACAAAGCTGTCTTTTTTAACCTTCATAAATTCTGCCATAACATCACATTTAACCATTAACAGGAAAAAAACGCGATCATCATTCAGCGGGATCAATCCTTCAAGGTTGCCCTGACCTTTAGAAATAATAAGATCAGCATCATTTATGACCGGTGCACCCCTGACCGCATAAGTAAGGTTAGGGTGATTTATGGTTTGAATGAACAATTTATCAAATACAATTTCCCCTGCATTCTCTCCCAGATATAAAACAGAATTGGCACTTTCTAATGCTTTCTTTAATTGTTTCGAATGATCAATTGCAAATTCGGAATTCAAAGCTTTATCGATAGTTACCAATATAATTAATGATCGCAATAATTTGCCCCGGCTGCCAGTGAATTATTCAACAGGTCATTGGCTAACTCTTTATGACTTTTAATCTGTGCACCTACAAAGACATTTATATTTTGTTCATTAAACAAATTTATAGCTCTTTGTCCCATTCCACCGGCAATAACATCGGTTACTCCTTTCTCGGCTAACCATGCAGGAAGTAATCCTGGTTCATGGGGTGGTGGTGTAACTAAAATCTCATCTGAGATTGAGTTGTCTTCTGCATCTATAATTGCAAATTGCTGACAATGGCCAAAATGCGAGCATAATATCCCGTTTTCAAGCGGGATGGCAATACGTTTTTTCATATTTAAATTATAATGATTAATAATATTATTTTATAGATCCGCCGCCTTGTAAGCGTTTACCTAAGCCTGTTCCACCGCCTGATTTACGGCGTTTTCCCTGTCCTAAGCCAAGTTTTGCCAAATCTTCTTCTTTGAGTTCCTTTTTACAGAGTCCCAGTCCGCGACCTGTTTTCGGACCCTTGGATTCAGGTCCTTTCCCATTCAGCTGTGGCATAATTTTTTGTATTATTTATTTAACATAGTGATAATTTCACTTACACTTTTTTCCGGTTCTTTCAGTACAATCATTTGAATTTTAAGACTATCGAGCAAGGATTTAATTTTAATTCCGAATTCCCCTGATATTATCTTTTGAACATTATGCGATGCAACCATTTGTACTGATGCGGGACCGGCCCCATTCTGAGCATCTTTGTTAGGATTGGGAATAAATTCTATTCCTAAGGTTTCTGTATCATAAATCAGAAAAAATGCACAACGCCCAAAGCGTTGATCCAATTTGCTTTCCAGACTGTTTCCGGTACTTGTTATAGCTACTTTCATATTTAATATTTATTAATAACTTTTGGTGTTTCTATTGTAAAGGATTCCTTTTCTTACCATGTTTTTGCTGCATCTGGGGCAAATTTCCTCATTGCATCGCCGTCCAAACTGATGGGGTTGTTCAAATCCACAGCTAAAACAAATACAGATATCATTGCATCGGGTTGGCGATTCTCCCGGCTCATCATTAATCTGCCCGGAATTTGAAAATCCGGTGCTTTTACACAAGGGACATTCTTTAATGGTTTCCTCTTTATCCGGATTGTTAAAATGGCAACCACAATTATTGCAGAAAAACCATTCACTATCAAAATAAATTTTGCCTCCTTCAATAATGATCTTTTTTCCGAGTACAAGCGCTTCTGCAATCTTTTGCCGGGCTTTTGCATAAATGCGAGTCAGCGTCGGTCTTGATACATCCATTATTAAGGAAGCTTTGTGATGATTGAGCATCTCGAAATCACATAGACGTATTGCTTCGTATTCTTCAAGGTGCAGAAACACACTTTCTGTATTTACTGTATTACTTTTGTTGCCATAAGGCTTGAACCCTGATATTATTGGGGGACTGCTTACTTTTCGGAGTCTTATCGGTCTCGGTGACATAAATAATATCAATATTTCACTACAAAGGTAATGAACATATGCTCATAAACAAATTTATTAGATTATTTTTAATGCAACTTTTATTGTGACTGAGGAGTCCGAAGACGGAAGACCGAAGTTGGAAGTTTAATTCAATTGGCTCCCCTTGTGGTGTAGGTGCTTTGTATAAGAAAGCACTAGAAATAAAGCGATCAGATCTAAATAAGAAGAATTATGGACTATCCAAAAGTAGACCAGGCTATATGTACCGGATGCGGAATTTGTATCGAACTATGTCCATTGAATACCATAGTGATGGAAAATGATTCAGCCAGGATAATTAAAGATAATTGCAGTATTTGCAGGTTTTGTGTAGGTACCTGTTCATTTGGTGCAATAAATTAAGAGAACAGATGAATTATTTTATGATTCAAACCTGAACCAATTTAAAAATTCAGATGAATTTTCCTTTGGAGATTTTTTATGATGATATTCATTGGTATGTCTGTCGTAAATGTAATCTTGTTCCCATAAACCGGCATTTTCTGCAGTCTCTTTTATTGCATCAGTGATGAATAATAATTCATCATTAGTCATGGTTGGATGAAGGGATAGTCTGATCCACCCGGGCTTCATGGAGAGATCACCGGCATCTATCATGTCAGTTATCTCTTTTGACATATTGATATCAACATCTAATAAAAAATGACCATAGGTACCTGCGCATGAACAACCGCCTCTTACTTGTATCCCAAACCTGTCGTTTAGAATGCTGGTAAAAAGATTATGATGTACCTTGTCGACATAAAATGAGAAAACTCCAAGTCTTTCTTTGATATCAGTCGCCAGTATATAAAGCCCTTTTATTCGTGATAATTGATTGAAAGTTATATTGATAAGTTCTTTTTCACGATTATGTATCATTGAGATCCCCATTTTCTCTTTCAAGGAGATAGCCAGCGCTGCTTTAATACCCTGAAGAAAGCCAGGAGTACCACCATCTTCCTTTACCTCGATATCACTTATATAGCTATATCCACCCCATCTGTTAGTCCACTTAACAGTGCCTCCACCGGGACTGTCGGGAATATTGTTTTTGTATAGTTTATTATTGAATATTAAGACACCTGCGCTACCAGGTCCACCAAGAAATTTGTGAGGTGAAAAGAAGATAGCATCAAGTTGATGCAACTTGTCTTTAGGATGCATATCGATATCCACATATGGCGCTGAAGCAGCAAAATCAATGAAGCAGTAGCCCTTATGTTCGTGCATGATCTGAGCAAGTTCATAATAGGGTGGCATATATCCGGTAACATTGGAACATGCTGAAAAAGAGCCTATTAGAAGCGAGCGATCTTTGTATTTTACAATCTCTGTTCTTAGTGCTTCAGGATTGACAGTAAGGTTAGTGGAAGGCTCTAAAACAACAACATCTGCAAGGGTCTCAAACCACGACATATGGTTTGAGTGGTGTTCGGTATGAGTCAGAAAAACAACAGGACGTTTTTCATTAGGGATGTCCTTGCATTTATTATAATTTTCATGTGTGAAAGAACAATAGTTGGCGGCCTGTTCAGGTACCTTTAACCCGAGGATCCTTTGGAGCTTGGCAATTGCAGAGGTCATTCCGTTACCGGTAAAGAGAAGAATATCATTTTCATTTGCATGAACATGATGCTTTACTATTTTTTGTGCATGATGATACGCATCTGTCATTGCTTTACCTGTGGCTGTTGACTCTGAATGAGTATTGCCCACCATAGGGCCGATATCATCAGAAATGCGTTTTTCAATTGGAGAATAGAGCCTGCCACTGGCTATCCAGTCAGCATAAACAAGTTTTTTCTTTCCGTATGGCGTTTCAATATCCTTATCAATACCAATAATATTCTTTCGGTATTGATTAAAATAGTTTTCAAGCTCTGTCATAGTTAAGTTTTATAAAACAAAAATAATAACATAATAGGTAACGAATCAGTGTTGAAGGTATTTTAGTCGGGAGTCGGAAGCCAGAAGTCGGAAGTTGAAAAAAATTAACACTATGGTGGAATTTAAATTTGAAAAACTTGTAATTTGGCAAAAAGCAATGGAGTATGGAGAAAGTATTTATCGATTACTTTTTCTTCCGACTTCTGACTTCGAGCTTCCGACTGATTAGGTACCATAATAGTTTTAAATATGTTTTTTGATTATTTTGAAAATAGTTTTTATTTAGGGAAATTGTTTTTATACAAGGGAAACAGACTATATTTGAAAATTACGAACCTATGATCATGAAAGATCAACTTGCTTTACGTATTAAGCTTGGGGATGAACAGGCTTTTGAGTTACTATTTCGAAAGTACTATGTGCGTCTATGTGGATTTGCCAACAAATTTCTTAATGATCCGGAGGAAGCAAGGGAGATTGTTCAGGAAGTTTTTATGAAAATATGGGAAGGGAGAGAAGATATTGATCCTGAGGATTCCTTACAATCATATCTGTTTAAAATAGCTCAGAACAATAGTCTGAACAGGCTTCGCAAGCTTAAGGTAGAATCAAGGTATGTGGAGATTCTTAAATTAGTATATATTGATAACAGCGATTTCTCTTCTTATGAGTCTATCTTCACCCGGGAACTCTCAGATAATATTGCCAGGGCAATTAGTACTATACCTCCAAAATGCAAAAGGGTTTTTGAGCTTAGCAGGATGGAAGGATTAAAATATAGCGAAATTGCCAGGTTATTAAATATCTCTGTTAAAACAGTTGAGGCCCAGATGTCTAAGGCGCTTAATATTTTGAGACTTGAATTAAAAGACTACCTTGAGATTCTTATTCTGGTAGTTATTTTTAGCACTTCCTGACAGCCCCTCACACCTCACACCTCACACCTCACACCTCACACCTCACACCTCGTACTCCATTCCCCAATCCAAAATCCGCAATTTCCATTTACTTTCCATCCGGGCATAAGGGTAAACTAAATGTTGCTTGTATTATATATATGGTTTTTAATAGGTTTAGGTTGAATAAATCTATTTTTTAGGTTAGGGGTTTAATAAGTGAAGTGCTGATTCTTTCAGGTGCTTCACTTATTTTGATTATGGATAATTATTAATAATATCTGGTCAGGATTGTAAGATTCCTCACTAACGTTCGGAATGACAGAGCATTATTGGGTTTTATGGGATAGGTGGAGAAAGTGGGAATCTCCCGCTTTCTCCACCTATCCCCCCCTAAAAAATTATGACTGTCATTCCGAATGAATCCCGCAAAGCGGGAGGAATGAGGAATCTTTATATGCATAACAATTGTAATAAAAAACTAACTTGGGTTATAAAAGTGTATATGTTGTTAACTTATTTGCGATTACGATAGTTCAAAAAAAATTCCACACAATAAGGGTAAAGTCGTTTAACCTTGTATTATCATTTATTTAATAAAAATTTAAAATGCAGGAAGATTTGAATATTGAAGAGTTATCAATTAAATTCTTAGCAGGTGAGATTTCAGATGAGGAGATGGATCTGTTGAAATCAAACCTTGAAAATAGTCCGGAAAACAGGCGGATTTTTGATACCAAAAACGAATTGTGGAGGGAAACAAGTATAAAAAACAAGCTGGAATATTTTAGTGAAGATGACGGATGGAGTAAAATATCATCCTTACTTGGAATTGGGAAAGGCCGGTCAAAGTCTATATTAGTTATAAACAAGAATAAGTTCCGGATGCTTATGGCAGCAGCATCTATAGCTTGTCTGATGACTGTTTCAGCTCTTACATATTGGCTAATTGAAAGGCAGACAGTAAAAAACTCAGTAGTAGCATCGACAATTATACGTACTAATGAGGGAGAGAAGGCTCAGATTTATCTGTCTGATTCTACGCAGGTATATATGAATTCAGGTAGTATTCTAAAATATGATGCTAATTACAATGGTAATGAACGTATAGTGGAATTTTACGGAGAAGCTTTCTTTGATGTCCGTACGAATCCTGAAAAACCTTTTGTTGTTCAATTGGAACAGATGACTGTTTCAGCAACCGGGACAAGGTTTAATGTTTTCTCTTACAGGAGCGAGAATCGGATAGAGACCACTCTGGAGGAAAGAGAGATCCGTGTTGCGATCAAAGGTCAGGAACCTATTGATGTGAAAGCGGGTCAGCAGGTTATTTATAGTACAAAAACAAATAAAGTTGTTGTTAAGGATGTTGTGACGGAAACCTATACATCATGGACAGAGAATAAACTTCGGCTTATTGACACTCCATTTGAAGATGCATTGAGGAAAATTGGAAGAAGATACAATGTAATTTTTGAAATAGGGGACCGAAAGCTGCTTGATCTGAAATATACAGCCACATTTATTGACGAGTCGATTGAGGAGGTTATGCAAATGTTAAAGGTAGTAACTCCTATAAGATATAAAATTTATTACCGCACGGGGGTCAAAGATAAAAAATATCTAAAACCTAAGATTGTCGTGTTTGGTTCTAAATCTTAGTTTATTATAGTCATTGTAATTATTCAGTATTAATGGAATTAAATTGAAAGTCGGAAGTCGGAAGTCCGAAGTCGGAAGATGAAAAGAAATAAATAGAACGATGGTGGAATTTAAATTTGAAAAACTTGTGATTTGGCAAAAAGCAATGGAGTATGGCGAAAGTATTTATCTATTGTCAAATAAGTTTCCTATAGAAGAAATTATATTTCTGAAAATGAATTCAGGGAACATTATGAATTTGCATTCAATTTAATGAATATGATGGTAGCATTTAAAGATAAAATTAAGTAAGTCAGAAGTCAATTGACCGTAGTGCAAAGTATATTTTGGTAGTACTTCGGTCTTCCGACTTCGGACTTCCGACTGTTTAGGCACTAATTAAACCTTAAATAATAATGATTAATAACTCTTATACCTAATTACATACCTAAAACAAAGCCTATGGAAAATGTTTAAAATTACTATTTAATTAAAAAAGCAGGAAGGTCCTGACCGACCTCCCCGCAGTGTTTTAAAAGTATTAATACCCACAATGTTGTTGGTATAATACGATTTAGTTATAAAATTGTCTAAATCATTCAAATTTATGAAAAAAATATTTGATTTACAAGGAACTGTTTTATTTAAGATATGTTCGAAAAAAACCCTGAAAATAATGAAACTAACCAGCTTTTTATTATTTGTTACAATGTTCTCTGTATTTGGGAGTAAAACATACTCACAGTATGCCCGTCTGAATCTTAACATGACGGATGCTTCTATACAGAATGTGCTCACAGCTATTGAGGAACAGAGTGAATTCTTCTTTCTCTATAGTTCCAGGATGATCGATGTATCACAGAAAGTGAACATCCATGTCGAAAGCAAAAATGTAAATGAAGTATTGGATGAGATGCTTTCCAGTACTAATATTAAATACGATATAAATGACCGGCAAATTCTGTTAGTAAATAAGGAGTCGGATTTTGCTAAAAAAATCCAGCAGAAAACAATATCAGGGGTTGTTAGCGACAAAAATGGCCCTATACCGGGTGCAAACGTAGTTGCTACCGGCACCACAACAGGAACGATTACTGATTCTAACGGTAAATACACTCTTGCTATTCCACAGGGAGCAGAGAGTCTGACATTCACATTTATTGGTATGGAATCCCAGGAAATCACTATCGGGACTTTGACTCAGATAGATTTACTTATGGTTGAATCGGCAATAGGATTGGATGAAGTTGTTGTTGTTGGATATGGTACTCAAAAAAAGGTGAATTTAACCGGTTCTGTATCTTCTGTGGGAAATGATATAATTTCAAAGGCTAAGAATTCAGACATAGTGAATATGGTGGCTGGTAAACTACCGGGCCTGCGCGTTAAACAATCAAACAGTGAACCCGGGCAATATAATACGCATTTTGATATTCGTGGATGGGATAGTCCCCTTATCATTGTGGATGGAGTAGAACGTCCAAATTGGAATAGAATGAGTGCAAATGAAATTGAAAGCATCAATATTCTAAAAGATGCATCAGCAGCTATTTATGGAGTAAAAGCCGCCAATGGTGTAATTTTAGTTACCACTAAAAGTGGAACGAAAAATCAAAGTAATATAGTATACACAAGTAGTTTTGGCACAAAAAAAATGACAAATTTTCCAAAAACTCTCAGTCTTTACGAATTTGCCACATTAACTAATGAAAATAGTGTAAACCTCGGAAATCCTCCGGGATTTTCAGAAGAACTTCTACAGCAATACAAAGATGGAACTATACAAGGAGCAGATTGGGGGGCGTCTGTAATGAGAGACTTATCACCTATGACTGAACATAATTTAACTTTTTCAGGGGGAACAGAAAAAGTAACCTATTTCGCTACAGGGGCATATATGTATGAGCAAGGGTTATGGAAAACCGGAGATTTAAATTATAAACGTTATAATTTGCGTTCAAACGTAACGGCAGAAATTACCAATAATTTAAAAGCCTCATTACAAATTTCCGGGATATCAGATGTTAAAAAAAGGCCCAGTGGGGGTAGAGGTACAAGTACAATTATTAGATCAATATGGTTTCAGCAACCAACATTGTCAATTTATGCAAATGATAATCCTGATTATTTGAGCGTTTGTTACGATGGTACTCATCCTGTGGCTTTAACCAATTCAGCAATATCAGGTTACAACAATATCTATTATAAATCGTTTACCTCTAATTTTAATTTGGATTACAATATTCCATTCGTGGATGGATTAATGGCCAAAATGTTGTTTGCTTTCGATTATGATGAGACTTATACGAAAAATTGGAGAAAAAAGTTTAAATTATACACATACGATGCAGTGAATGATATTTATAATTCTAAATTTACTGATTCTCCTTCTCAACTAACTGAGAGTAACCAAGCTTTAAATAAAACTACATTACAATTATCATTGAATTATCAGAGAACTTTCAATAATAAGCATAATGTAAAAGTATTGGGACTTTTCGAACAGAGACAATTTGCTATAAATAATTTCTCTAGTCAAAGAGAGTTTTCTATGGATGCTTTAGACGAACTATATGCAGGGAGTTCTAGTAATCAGGTGTCTTACGCTGATCCAAATAATATTTATGAACTTGCGAATCAAGGTTTTGTTGGAAGATTTAATTATGATTATAAGGGGAATTATTTGGTTGAGGCTGGTTTTAGATACGATGGATCATCCAAATTCGCCCAAGGAGCCCGATGGGGATTTTTCCCATATGCTTCCGCTGGATGGCGGATTTCGGAAGAAAATTTCATGGATTTCTTAGATGCACTTGATGACCTTAAATTAAGAGTATCTCATGGAATTTTGGGTGACGACGCTGCTTCTCGATTTCAATTTCTTTCAGGATATAGTTATCCTTCTTCGGGATATGTTATTAATAGTGAATTTATTTCAGGACTTGGTTTTCTTGGAATGCCAAATCCAAACATTACATGGTTCACGTCTGCAACGACTAATATTGGATTAGATGCAAGTTTATGGAAAAGGAAACTATATTTTAATTTAGATGTATTCCGGCGTTTTAGAGATGGATTATTAGCCACCCGCTTGTTGAGCCTCCCAGGAAGTGTGGGATCTAATCTATCGGAGGAAAATCTTGAAAGTGATTTGAGCAGTGGGTATGAAATTGTTCTCGGTCATAAGAATACTATTAACGATTTCACTTATGATATTTCTGTTAATTATGCTTTTACACGAACTAAATGGGTTGATAAGGAAGAGCCAGTGTCGGGAAATTCTTACCTAAATTGGCAAAACAGCCAAGTAGACCGCTATAAGGATATATGGTGGGGATATAATCAAATTGGACAGTTTACTTCACAAGAAGATATCTATAACTCACCTATACAGGATAATAATGGGAATAGAGATATATTACCAGGTGATTTTAAATATTTGGATTTGAATGAGGATGGTATTATTAATGAGATGGATAGGGAACCGGTGGGATATGGTACTATTCCTGATATAAATTATGGAATTAATATTACAATGTCTTGGAAAGGCCTTGATTTCTATGCACTTTTCCAGGGATTGAGCCACTTTAATTCAAGATATGGTGAGATGCTGACTTATCCTTTACCCTGGGGGCAAAATGGATTGTCTATATTCATGGATAGATGGCATAGAAGTGATCCTTTTGATCCGGAAAGCGAATGGATTTCAGGTAAATACCCTTCTACTCGTATTCCCACTTCTGTTCCATGGAACTATTATGATTCAAATTTTTGGATTAATAATGCAACATTTCTTCGGTTGAAAAGTGTGGAATTAGGATATTCATTTCCGGAAAATTGGATCAAAAATTTAGGTATTCAAAATCTTAGAGTCTATGCTAATGGGTATAATGTTTTTCTTTTATCAAAAATATTATCTGGTATTGATCCGGAGGTTCCGAGTTCTGGTAGCCCTTACCCCATTTTCAAAAATTTCAATTTTGGGATAACTATTAATTTTTAAAATAGAATTAAAAATGAAAAAATATATATATATATTAAGTTTGGTAATTGGAGCATTATTATATTCATGTGAAGAAACATTGAATGTGGCTCCAAAAAACATTATGCAGGATGAAGCTATTTTTAATTCGGATGCTGGAATTGAAGCTTATTTAGCGAGTCTTTATAATTCCATTCCTATGTATTCCTTCGAATCAACTGGTATTAGCTGGGGCAATGGAGGACTACCAGCACCGGAATATGTATCTGAAATGTTGTCGGCTTGCTTTTGGGTTGAACTACAAAATTTTTCAGCGTTTTTTTCTCAAGTAGGTAAATGGAATGAGGCCTATAAGGGTATAAGAAATACGACCAATTTTATTAGTAAAATTGAATCTGCTTCCATATCTCAAAATGATATACCAAAATATTTGGCGGAAGCAAAAGTTATTCGAGCATGGTATAATAACGAGTTGGTAAGACTTTATGGAGGTGTTCCGATAATAACTGAAGTACTGAATTTCACAGGAGACAATTTAGCAGATTTGCAAGTTCCACGTAATACAGAAAAGGAGGTTTATGATTTTATTCTAAAGGACATCGATGAAGCTCTTCCGAATTTGAATGAAACTTCCGGAGGAGGAAGGATTAACAAATATGTAGCTTTAGCTCTTAAATCAAGAGCTATGCTTTATGCTGCATCAAGTGCAGAATTCGCTCCTGTGCAGTTGGATGGATTGGTTGGGATACCTTCTTCGGAAGCTATCCGTTATTACCAGGCTGCTTATGATGCTGCTCAGGCTATTATTGATGCAGGCAAATATTCTTTATACAATTCGAATCCCGATAAGGCACAGAATTTTACGGACCTTTTTTTAAATACTGCCGGTAATCCGGAGGTAATCTTTTTAAAAATGTATAAATATCCTGAAAGATGTCATGTATGGGATTTGGCTATGTTGCCTTATAGCCAACGCTCTCCACGAACATATAGTTCTAATTCTTGTCCAACCCTGGAAATAGTTGAAGAATATGAATATATCGATGGTTCAGATGGCAAGTTAAAAATAGCAGACGATACCGGAGAACCAATTGAATATCAAGATCCTGCTGCTGTGTTTGAAAATAAGGATCCTCGTTTTTTTGGAACAATTTTATATCCTGGTTCAACGTGGCGTGGTAATCCAATAGAAATTCAAAGAGGTATTATTGATGGAGATCAAACACTTATCTCTGGTGTAGAAAACGATTTGTATAAAGGGATACCCATCATGGGAGAGGATGGACCTGGAAATAACAATGGGTTAGGTACATTAAGTGGATTTTATTTAAGAAAATATTTAGATCCTACAATGTCACCGTCAGATGTGGCTTATAATTCTGATCAGGATTGGATTGTTTTCAGGTATGCAGAGGTTCTTCTTAATTATGCAGAAGCCGCTTTTAAATTAAACAAGACGGCGGATGCATTGTGGGCTATAAATGAAATTCGTCGAAGAGCAGGTATCGTTGAACTATCGGAAATAACAGAGGATAAAATTCGACATGAGAGAATGATTGAGTTGGCATTTGAAAATCATCGATTTTTTGATATTAAAAGATGGCATGTTGCACACGAAATACTCAGTAGTATAAAAATACATGGATTGATGCCCTTTCTTGTATATCATGAAGGTGGAGATCCTGGATACATTTTTAAAGCAGAGGGAATCGGATATATTAGAACATTCCATCAAGAAACTGATTATTCTCTAAAAATAAGTGATTCTGAAATAAATGCTAATCCTAATTTAGTGCAGAATCCAGGACATTAATCACTTATAATAAAAATATTAGAGTTATGAAAAAATTAAATATCATTATAATAATAGCTGGAATAATGCTGACATTTGGTTGTTCTAAGATTGACAATTACAATACTCCTGATTCAGGTATTTATGGAGAAGTAATTGATAATATTACTGGCAAGCCCATTCAAACTGAACAACCTAATGGATTTCGCATCAAAATAATTGAAAAAGGTTATGAAAATCCAATCCCCATATTTATTTGGGGAAAGGAAGATGGATCATTCAGAAATACTAAAATGTTTCCTAATCAATACGAAATCTTGCCAGTTGAGGGCGCATTTTTTGAACCTAGTTCTCAGACAGTAAATCTAAATGGTCTCGCTGAGGTGAATTTTACAGTAACTCCCTTTCTTGGAATATCAGCCAGTGTTAAGACGGAAGGGAATAGTATAATTACTAGTTATACACTCAGTCGTACCCAAATTGGAGATAAGATAACTACACGTATATCTATTGTTTCTGAGAATCCGCATCTAAACAAGAATGTTTATGAGAAAAAAGTATCATCTTCTCTATCTGCAATTAGTGATGATATAATTTTAGCAACACAATTCAGTGATACAATAACAGGTCTGGACTTAACTAAAACATATTATGTACGAGTTGGAGCATGTATCTCATCGGGATGTTATAACTATAGTGAAAAGTTTGAAGCGAAGTAGTTAAAAAAGATATGTTTTATTGTTTATCACTTTTCACGTTGCGGGGAAAAATCCCGGCAACGTGAAACTAAAATTAGGTGTTATATAAATATTAATTTTGAGATTATGGCCTATAATGTTAAAATGGAGGGTTTTGAATTTATTGGCAAGACCGTTGATGAAGATTTTTATTATATATCCGAATCATGGATTTCATCCATTTTATTCATAATGAATCTGACCAAACTGATTAAAGTGGTAGGAGAGTATGTTATTTTTTGGCCTTTTCTGTTTTTGGA
>Ga0307377_10004513_pt1 | contig 15206 bp, 29 predicted proteins | sample TR3MG_FD_202535 | JGI IMG/M metagenome (GOLD analysis project Ga0307377, IMG submission 202535) | Soil microbial communities from Risofladan, Vaasa, Finland - TR-3 | ecosystem: Environmental > Terrestrial > Soil > Coastal area > Acid sulfate soil | place: Finland: Risofladan, Vaasa | collected... | reverse complement strand
TTAAAAAGGTTGGTAGAATTATTTTTGATTAAACCCAAGGCTGTCAAATTAATTGAAACGGGTAAGTCTTGGTCAAGGGGAGAAAATCTTCCCTTGTACATGAATAAAAATAATTGAATATGAATATATTTGGAAAAGTATCAGAAGATACTGTTAGAAAATTACAAAAAAAATATGGAGAGGGAACATGGGACGCATGTAACGGGACAATGATTGGTCGTTTTACTAAATACCCATACCTTAAACTCCAAGGTAAATACATTAGAGAAGATATAATCACAGGTGAAGCACGTCATAAAATGCCTGCCGAATTCTTTAGTCTTAAAGAAGAAGATTATTTCGAAAGAAAAAATAATAATAAAAATGATATATACCATGATGAGGAAATCCCTTTTGAGCAATGGGTGAAATGGTATGACGAAAATAAATAAAAAAATTAATGATGAATAAATTTATTAAAAGATATTTAGTTATTATAATAGTTTATATAACAATTATTTTTATTCCAACAATTATTTTGTTAAATAAATTACCTGAAAATGAAAGAATTTTTCTTATTATGATAATGATGATTTGTTGGATTTTTGGTTTATTATTAACACCTTGGACATATCGTAAAGTATTTAATAAAAATAAATTTTAAAAAAAGTATAGGAATTTTGTAACATTTTTGTATCTTTGTCGTATAATAAGAAAAGAATAAGTATTTATAATTTTAAACTAAATTAAAAACAATTATCATGAAGTAGGTAAAATTAGTAACGATTACAAGAGAAGACCTCTCAGAAGGTCAACAACTCGTGCAGACTGGACATTCAATTGCCGAATTCGCACACAAACAACCCAATCGTTTCCAAGATTGGATGAGAGATAGTAATTATCTTATTTCATTATCAGTTGATAATGAAGAAAAACTCCAAAGACTATATTATAAATTACAGGACAATGGTGCTGATGTTGTTGCGTTCAATGAACCCGATATCGACAACCAGTTGACTGCTATTTGCTATTATGGTACTCCTGAATTAAGAAAATTAACAGATAAATTAGATTTAGCACTTAAAACAAATTAATCATGGAAGATAAATGGAAAATGTTTAAAAACTACATGCATAATGAACTTGGTATTACTAAAGAAGATATTCGCCAATGGATTGAAGATGCTGTAAAAGAACAAGCAGAAAGAATGGTAAAAAATGAATTCGATTCTTTCGATGTTCGAGATATCGTAAAGAAAATAATAACTGATGATTCATATTATGGTTCAAAATCATTAAAAAGAGAAATTACTGATGAACTTGGTAAACAAATTATGAATCGAATTAAATTTGACTAACTATGAAAGACACGTAGATAAATATTAGACCTCCATAACATTGATGTTTATTAGGATTAACAAATCGCAATATGCGACATCAAATTAAAATAATTTAAACAAATTTAATAAACAATATTATGGAAACAATAGATAAAGTAAATGTAATAAAAATGAAGTCTGACATTAAAGAAATGGCAGAAAAACAAAGATTTTATAAGAATCAAAGAAGAACAACTAAATTAGTGGGTGATAGAAAATTAGACCCTTGGAAAGCAACATGTTCACATCAACTTAATCGAGAAAATTTACGTGTGATGTATGCTGCTTATGGTATAGCAAGAGGTAAGAGTTTCAATCAAATTGAAAATCATTATCCAGAAGATGGTCATCCACTTAATAAGTTTCAAGGTTCTATTGATAGATTATTAAAACTTTACACTGATAAGGTTGAAGTCGAAATTGAGACAGAAATTTAATTAAATAGGGAGTTCGCTCCCTTTTTTCTTGTTTTCTATTTTATTTTTTTGTAGTTTTACTGAAAATAATTTTATGTCAAAAGTAGTCAATGTCAAAAAAGAAAAATAAATGGATAGTATATCCAGATGTTGAACCAACAATAGACGAGTTAAAACAATATCTTAATATGCAAGAAAATGAAAATGTTAATCCAGAAGAACTACAAAATGTAAACTTAATAACACTACCTGACGTTAAAGAAGTATCTGAAACTACAATAACAGAAGGACTTGAAGAAGTTGAAGCAAAAATAAACGAAGAGGTTGATGAAAAAGAAGAACTTAGTGAAGAAGAATTAAAAGCGATTTATATTCAACAACTTAAAGATTCAAGAAAACGTTTTAAACCACTTAGTCATCCAACAAAAGTCGTTGAAACAGAAACAGTCGTTAGTCCTTTTGGTAGAAAACGCAAAATAAAAGTAAAGACTGTTCAAACAAACGTAATTGTAAATAAGTTCGACACTGCGTATAAAGAAAAACGTAAGCGCAAGAACAAACTTGCTAAAGCAAGTCGTAAAGCAAATAGATAATGGCAGTAGAATTCGTTAATGGAAGTGGTCTTGAATTCAAAGACATCTCCGCAGAAAAATTTAGGGAATATATATTTCCTAATGGAAACAAATTATTAATAAAAAACCCAACACATTTAAATGTAAGTGCAAGTGGTGGTCATCGTTTATTCGATGCCCAAGGAACTGCATGGTATGTTCAACCACAAGAAGGTTGGTCAATAAAATGGAAAGTTGAAGTAGGAAAACCTAATTTTTTATTATAATGGGAAGTGGTGCAAAATATACACAAGTTGTTCCAGATTCACATTTCTGGACAGACTTAGAACAACTATTAGAGTTTTTCAAACATCAAGATATGAGTAAAGAATATTTACTAACTGGTTTGGAAAATACCAAGAAGAATGGTTATGAAATTCAAGAACTAAAAACAGTTAGTGGACAATTATCACCATCTTTTATTGATGTAGATTCTATGATTAAATACGTTAAAGAATATTACAATGTCGATGTATTCATTTTAAGTTTAAAAAATACTATTGCTAATGGTTTTGATTTAATGGAAACAAAAATGATTTTAAAAATTCCTGTTAATGGTATTGAAGAAGACGAGATTGAAGATTATATCCGTAATGTAGCAATACAATTTAAGAAAAGTATATCTATGGAAAGAAAATATGTGTATCAATGTCTTGATACTGAAAGAGATTATCAAGACCTTAGATGGAGTCCACGCAGAGAAAAGAATGATACCCCTGATGAACAAAAACCACCAGCAGAATGGATAAATTATATCGAATATCATTTAAATAAAGCAAAAACTGAAGTTTATTTACTTAATGATGAATTAGCACTTGCTGAACTACGTAAAGTTGCTGCTCTGGCAGTAAGATGTCTTGAATTACATGGTTGTCCTGAAAGAATTATACCAAAAGAAGTAAAATAACTGTTAAAACGGTAAAAACAATGGATATGGATTTAAAAAAAAGGAAATCTAATATAAAAAATCCCAAAACTAACTATATTAGATTAAGAATTGATAAAAAATGTCTTCAACAACTTGAAGAATTATGTGGGTATGGTGATGATGGAAATGGTAAGAAAATGAAAATGTCTGCAATGATTCGAAGTTTAATTGGTGATAAACATACTGAAGTGTTTAATAATATAAATTATGGATATAAATTTAAATAACACATATTGGGACAGACTTAGAGGATTTGTAAGTGAACACCGAGTTGATGCACGTTGGGTTTTAAGAGAAAATGAATCAGAAAGACCTCTGGGTTCATTAAGAATTGTTTCACATCCTGATTTACCACCGGGGCATTTACATGCAATATTCACATACATGATAAGTATTCGTGAAAAAAGTCAAGAAGAAAAACTCAAAACAATCGAAGATTATCAAATGGAAATCGAAGAACTTGAAGTATATTCTGTTCATGATGATATTAAAACAGATACTAAAGAAATTAAAGATACATATCCAGTTCTTGAAGAAATGTTTGATGTGAAAATTTTTGAATAATGGGTAGGAAAAAAGAATATAAATGGAATTACAAAAGTCCTAAAGACACACCATATTATTTTGATTGGAATCAAACAATTGTGAGTACTCTAAATAGAATTCATGGTGAAAATAAGAAAAAACTAAATGTTTTGATTGGAATCAAAGTACCAATTAAATTTGAGAACATTATTAAAAGTCTTTATTATTATAATAGTATTAATAAAACAATTGGTGATGTTTTTTTAATTGAATTCATTGATGATGATTTAGATTATATGGATATTGAAGGAATTAAATTAAAAATTGTAAATTATGAATAACATATTTAGTGATTTTGTTATTGTCGATGAACTACATGTAAAAGAAGATGATTGGTCAGATATTGTTAACAACAATTCTCAAGAATTTATCATTCAGCAGATTTCAGATGCAGTTAGAGATTTTGGAATTACATTACCTTACAGAGAAATTAGTTTAGATGACGTACATTCTGAATACCAAGCATTATTAAATAAAAATGATTTAATTCAAGAAGGTAAATGGGGAACTAAATTCGATTATAAATACCACTTCCAAGATAAGTATATTGGAATATCAAATGTCGGTAATAAAGCCAGCGATTATTTCCATCAAGAAGAACGTTGGAAATGTGATGCAACAGGATATCCTTCACCTAAAAAGACATGGGAAAATGAGAAATTCCGTTTAACGCTATTTAAGGCACTTTTTAGTCTTAAAGTAAAGGAAATAAACCCACAAGTATTAAAGAACATAATATCGCTTAGAAAGTATATTGCAGCACAATTTAGACCAAGTGCTGCAAAGGCAATATATGATTATTTTCAAGCTGAAACCGTTTTAGATTTTAGTATGGGTTGGGGTGATAGAATACTTGGTGCTCATGCCAGTGAATATGTAAAAAAATATGTTGGTTTCGACCCTAATCATGATTTATATAAAGGATATTCTGACCAAATAACAACGTATCAGAAATTAGGTACTCCAATGAAATATAAATTATATCCTTGGGGTGCTGAAGAACAAGGTATCGAGTTACAAGATAAATTTGATTTAATATTTACATCTCCACCATATTTTGATAAAGAAAAATATAATCAAAGTCCATTACAATCATATCAGATGTATAAAAAATTTGATGACTGGATGGAAAAGTTTTTATTTAAAACTATTGAACTTAGAAGTCAGAATCTTAAAAGTGGTGGACATCTTGTTATTAATGTAAGTGATATATATACAAGAAAGAAATTATATAAAATCTGTGATGGCATGAATGATTATATTGCAAGTACTGGTCAATTTGAATATCAAGGAGCAATTGGATTACGCATGCCTAAAAGACCAATGAGTAAATCATCTGGTACTGTCGGAATTTATGGAGAACCAATTTGGATATGGAAAAATAAATAATATGGATAAAAGAAAACCACATTCATTACACCATTTTGCACCAGAAGGATTTGATGCAGAAGAAGAATTAATTAAGTTTCTACAGACTGAATTAAATGAATTGAAAGAAGACCAACCCTCTAAAGACATTAGTGACAAAACATTTAAGGAACAAATTAAAGAAATTAATAAAATTATCATAAACAAAACAAGAAAAATGGAAAAAAATTCAGAAAATACCAATATGGTAATTGATACCATTATTGAAAGACAAGATGAAGAACAAAAGAAAAAAAATTATAAACTATTAATTATTGGTCATATGCGACATGGTAAAGATACTGTTGCAGAAATGATTGAAGAATTTACTGGAATGTCATTTAAAAGTTCTTCAGAAATGGCAGCAGAAATTTTTATTTATGATGAATTAAAAGAAAAATATGGTTACACATCTTTTATTGAATGTTATGAAGACCGTATGAATCATCGTGCAGAATGGCATAATTTGATTTGTGATTATAATATTCCTGATAAAGCAAAATTAGCAAAGGAAATATTAAAACTTAATGACATGTATGTTGGAATGCGAAGTCAATATGAAATTCAAAAATGTATTGATGATAATGTTTTTGATATGATTATAGGTGTTTATGATGAAAGAAAACCATTAGAACCAAAAGATTCGTTTGATATTGATTTATGGAAATCAAGCGATATTGTTATTCCAAATAATAGTAGTTTGGATGATTTGAAATCAAAAGTAGAAAAAATCTGTAAATATTTATTAAATTAAAATATGATGAACACAACAAATAAACCTAATATTGGATTAGATATTGATGGCGTACTTGCTGATTTTACATTAGCATGGCATAATGCATATCCAGAAATTAGTTCAAAACCAACTACATGGTATTTAGATAAAAAAATTGGTGAAAGATTTAAGAAAATGAAAAAAGATAATGTTCTTGATGATTTTTATTTAAACATCCCACCATTACTAAAACCAGAAGAAATACCATTTGAACCTTGTTGTTATATTACAGCAAGACCTGTTGACACTAAAATTACTGAACAATGGTTAAAACTACATGGATTTCCAACAAAACCAGTAATAACAGTAGGAATTAGTATTAGCAAAATTGAGGCTGCGAAGCAAAATAATGTTGACATATTTATTGATGACCATTACGAAAATTTTACCGAATTAAATAAAGCAGGTATTTTCTGTTATTTATATTCTGCATCTTGGAATATGAATTATGATGTTGGTCACATGAGACTCAATTCGTTAAAAGAATTATCAATATTAACTTAATGTTTGGAGCAATTATTGCTGTCTTAATATACTATTATTAGTATTTATTAAAGTAAATAAATTTAAGGAATAATGGGAAATATAGTTAATGATATTGTTGATGAAATCAATATCAAACCAAATAAAACAAAGTTAATTTTAAAATGGACATTAAGTATTGCTGGTAGTTTAATTGCCATTGCATTTATACTTGGTCAATTCAAATCGTCCTTTTTTAATAGAATGGATAGTTTTGAAACCAGTTTAAATCAACAAACAATTTTAGTTAACGAATTACAAGTTAATGTTAATAATGGTTTTGATGATGTTGATAAGAGAATTGATAAAATATATACTGATGGTTTTAATTCATTTAAAGAGTATCAAGAATTTAATAAACAACAATTATTATTAGTTCTTGATTATGGTCAAGAAAATAAAGAATTATTAAGAAGAATGCTTGAATTAAATGCTGATGAACAAAGGAGAGATGTTGAAACACAAATATTACAAGCAAAAAATGGTGTAGAAAGACAAGAAGGTCAAATTATTGTTAAACAAAAATTAACTGGAATTGATTATGTTAAATTAACACATATGATTGAAGTTGAAACAGGTGATACAATTTTTAATTTAACTGCAACAACAAAAGAATATATAAATAATATCGACACAAATAAATACAAAATAGGCACAATGATTGAAAATCAGAATTATTCTAATTTGTATGATGTTAGTTATCGTAATAAATAAATATGGGCGTATATCCGAAAAAATTTAGTAAAGAGGAATTTTTAAAATTTCTTGAAAAAAATAATGTCAGCGATTCAATAATCAATAAATTTTTAATATTACCAGAAATTGTTAAACGTAGTGGTGATATTTTTAAATTAGACATAAATATTACTTGGTATAATATTGGTAATACTTTTTATAATTTTGAATTAAATTATTATTCAGAAGAACTTGTTGAATATCTTTTTAGTTCTAAAGTATTTAATGATATTGATATTAGCGTCAAATATCTACAATGTGAATTAATCGCTAATAATAATATTAAATGAAAGAATAATTAATGAAAATTTGTATAATTTCTGATACACACGGGAAACACAAACAATTAGAATTACCAGATGCAGACATGATTATCCATTGTGGTGATAGTACTAGTGTTGGTAAAGAACATGAGATACATAATTTCATGAAATGGTATTCAGGTTTAGACCAATATAAATATAAAATTATTATTGCTGGTAATCATGATTGGTTATTTGAAAGAAATCGTAGTCTTGCTAAAACACATATTCCTGATAACATTCATTATTTAGAAGATAGTGAAGTTATTATTGAAGATTTTAAATTCTATGGTTCGCCAGTTCAAAAGATATTTTTTAATTGGGCATTTAATCGTTCAGAAGCAATACTTGCTAATCATTGGTCAGCAATTCCTGATGACACAGATGTATTAATAACACATAGTCCACCATATGGTATTGGTGATTATGTTTCTAATGGTTACAGCACTGATGGATGTCAAGGTTCACCATCTCTTTATATGGAAGTAGTAAAAAGAATCAAACCCAAAATTCATTGTTTCGGACATATCCATGAAGGTTATGGTATTAAAATAATTGATGACATTACATTTATTAATGCAAGTAATTTAGATGGTGAATATCGATGTGTGAATAAACCAATTGTAATTGAAATTTAATAAAAATTTTCCATTAAAATCTCTTTATTATCGATTGTTTGATAATATTTTCCACTAATAATTGCCTTTTCATAAATAATTTCTATTTATGGTAAAAATTATTTTATCATAAATATATTTATATATGAATATTAATGAATTATTTGAAACAATTCAAAACGAATTTCACCCAGAAGAATTACATGGAGAATATTTATTGCATGGAAACGTAATAATATGGTCATATAACCTTACCGATGATAGTGAAGGAACAAACTATTTAAATGAAGACGATGATGACGAACCGTTTGATTTTGAAACCACGAGTTTAGAAGAACTCTTACAAGAAGCCTATCAAGTCGATTTTGATAAATTACAAGAATTTCTTGACAACATTGAAGAAGTTGATAATTGGACTTTTTCAGATAGTGAAATCGTTGATGACGTAATTGTTTTTAAAATATTTTAGATAAAGCGTAACAAATCCGATTTGTTTTCGTATAATTGTAAAATATTGAAAAGAAAGGAAAACAAATGGGAGGAAAAGCATTAAACAAATATGGTGTAACTACCGATAGGAAGAACACCGAAGAATTTCTACGTATTGGAAAAGAGATTCAGGATAGAATTACTGAAGATTTATCAGTGACCACTGCTATTGTTAGATGTTATCATACAAAAGCAGACCACGGTGATTTAGATTTATTAATTAAAATTGATGATGAGTTTCATAATTCAGGAACTGATTTAAAAAAATATATTGCAGACACGTTTAATCCACGTGCTATTCATAACAATGGTGGCGTGTATTCATTCGATTATCAAAATTTCCAAATTGATTTTATTCCAGTTAGACAATCTAAATGGGATATTGCTAATACATATTATTCTTATGACCCTCTTGGTAATATCATGGGTAAGACATTCCATAAGTTTGGATTATCATATGGTTGGGATGGTTTGTTTTATAAGTTTAGAAATTTTAATGGTAGAAATTCACAAGATATTTTAATTACCACTGACGCAAGAAAAATTTTTGAATTCGGTGGTTATAATTATGACAGATATCTTCAAGGATTTGAAACACTGGAAGACATTTTAAAATTTACTATCAATAGCAAGTATTTCGATACTGAAATTTTCCAAATGGATAATCTTAAAAGTATTGATAAGAAAAGAAATCGTAAACGTGGTTCATATCATATTTTTCTAAAATACTTGAAAGACAATGAAATCACAACAAGATATAATTTCAATAAAGAAAAGGAATTGTATTTGCCGACAATTAACCAATATTTTCCAGAAGCAAAACTATTGGAAAAACTATCAGAATTAAAGAGAATCGACAGTCTGAACAAAATTATGTCACAAAAATTTAATGGTGATATTGTAATGTCATGGTTACCAAAATTACAAGGTAAAGAATTAGGACATGCAATTAGTAAGTTTAAAGAATCTTTTGATGATGATGAAGATTATAGAGAATTTATTTTAAATGCAAATTACATTGCCATTAAAGAAAGATTTATGAGTACATATAATGACAGATTTGAGTAAAAATAGAGCAAGAACTAACATATTAAAAGTTGGAAGTAAAAATCTTAATGCCGAAAATTGGGAAGTTTATCATCCTAATGGAACACATATGTTCACTTGTGGTGAAAAAAAAGCTACTTGGTATCTTGAAAGAGATTTGGCAGTTAGAACTACCGATGGAAAAATTATGTTGACTTTTGAACCTAAAGGAACTGGTTTTGAGGACGATGAAGTTTTTGGTAAAAGTGTTAGAGAAACAATATGTGTCGTTACAGGGATTCCTGATGACTTGCAACGACACCATATTGTTCCTTATTGTTATCGCACATATTTCCCTGAACAATATAAATCTAAAAATCATCATGATGTGGTTTTAATTAATCATGAGAACCATTCGGAATACGAACAAGAAGCAACACGATATAAAGACATAATCGCTGGAATATATGGTGTTAAAACAATCAATGAATTAAATGTAGAATACACAGGAAAACTACGTGAAATAGGTAGAAACAATGCTATCTTATTAAATAACATACACTCCATATTTAAAACATATGGAAAAGTTTCTGATAAAGTAAGACTTGAAAAACTTAGACAAATTTCTAAAACAATTAAAATACCTTTTGAAACAATTTGTACTTATAATTATATTCAACTTTATAAATTATATACATTATTAAGTGATGACCATGTAAAAAAACAAACTGATTTTAAACAAAATTATCGTATGTTATATGACCACGGATATCATATAGTACAAAAATTAGATACTGAAGAAAAAATTATGGAGTTTGTAAAATTATGGAGAACTCATTTCATCGAAACAATGAATCCAGAATTTATGCCGAACGGTTGGTCAATTGATTTTAGAGTTAAAACTAATATTTAAAATCCTTGCATTTCCAATAAATTATTCATAATATTGCCTAATAAATATTAAATTATGAAACTATACAAAGCATTAAAATTAAAAAAGAATTTAATTGGTGAAATAACCAAATTAAAACAACAAATAAGGGATAAAAATTCATATCTCGAAGGTTCTAAAAACGGTGAGAAATTCGATGTCGAAAAAGCATATGAAGACCTTCTTTCAAAAATCGATGAACTTACTGGATTAAAATTTGTCATCAATGAAGCTAATCATGAGATTCAAGCAAAAATATATGTGATTGGTGAATATAAGGCATTAATTGCTTTCTGGAATGAAGTCAGCGTAGTTGAAGGTAGTCAAGTGATAGGATACACAGATAAGGTTCAGAATTACGTTGCTCAAGTTGATGAAGAAAAACGAAATAAACTTGTTAGTGATTTTCAGAAAAGAGTTGATGCACTTCAAGACGAACTTGATGTCTACAATTTTAATACTGAAATTCCTTGGGGCGACATGACTGAAGGGGAATTAGATATATTGGATGCCAGTGTTGCAAAAAAAGATTGTGACTGTGCTGGAAACTGTAGTCCTGTTGACTCTAAAGAATAACAATATTGGGTGTGTGTTCGAGTATTTTAGAAAAACGTGTTTAGTTCTACTACATATGGGAAAAGATAGAGATTTGAATGTTCAAGAATTCTGCTATTCATGCTATAAAGTGTTAAGACTAAAGAGTTAAGACTTATTTACTTCACAAATTTCTTTAAGAAAGACATACACCCTTCTCATTTTTAAATAGATATGAAAGATTTAAAACCATTATTTGATTTCGATGATATTCTCATAGTACCTAAAGTCAAAACACATATAGCAAGTAGATATAAAGATATTATTTTACCAAGAACACTACCATTATTTACTGCACCAATGGACACTGTTGTCGATTTAGATAACATGTTTGATTTCTTAGAAAATAATATTGGTGTCACGCTTCCCAGAACAATTAAACGAGATGATTATCATTTAGTGCCTAAAGATGTTTTTGTTAGCATGGGATTTGAAGATATTGATTTCGAATTAAAAACAAGTTTAAGAAACTTACAAACTGATTTACATATTGTAATTGATGTCGCTAATGGACATATGCAAAAACTTTTTGATTATTGCCGAGAAATAAAAAGATTGAGACCAGATATAGTATTAATGATTGGTAATATTGGTAATCCAGAAACATATATGTGGTATGCAAAAAATACTGATGTTGATTATATCAGAGTTGGTATTGGTAATGGTGGTGGTTGTCTAACAACAAAACAATCTGGAATCGGTTACCCAATGGCATCTTTAATTCATGAAACTTATGAAGTAAAGAAAAAATTCCTAAAAGATAATCCTGATAGTAAAGCACCTGCAATAGTTGCTGACGGTGGAATGAAAGACCATTCAGATATTATTAAAGCACTTGCACTTGGAGCAGATTATGTTATGATTGGTTCGATATTTAATAAAGCATTAGAAAGTTGTGCTCAGAACTATTTATATGGAATTAAAATTGGAAAGAAATATGCTAAGATGTTATTTAATAATGGTAAACCAGTTAAAAAATATTTTAGAGGCATGAGTACTAAGGGTGCTCAAAAAGCAATGGGGAAGACCAGTTTTAAGACATCTGAAGGTGTCGTGAGATACAGGAAAGTAGAATATCATCTTACTGGCTGGGTTGAAAATTTCAAGCATTATTTAAAGAATGCAATGAGTTATAACAACGCTAATTCATTAGATGAGTTTGTTGGCGATGTAAAGATTTGCCAAATTACAACGAAAGCATATGACAGATTTAATAAATAAAGTTGATAGAATAATTAATGACGATATAAATTCAATACAAATATTAATTACTAAATTTACTTCAGTTTTACAAGAAACAAAAATTGAGAAAAATATACCATATCTTGCATATATAATTGATGCAAGTATTAATCATATTAATAATAATCATAAAGACTTATCAAAGGATTTGAAAACATGGTCAGTTCTTGTTGTAAAAAATTTATTTCTTGATGGTAAAATAATAAATGATGAAGATATTCCGAATATAATTGATGACTTCATAGGATACTATACTGCCGAATATGAAAAATATAGTGAAGACATTATTTCAGGAACAGAATTTGACAGAGATAATGGATTTATGTTCCGATATATTAGAAATAAAAAACGGTAGTTATTAACTACCGTTTTTGTTTTATGCGAATTGTAATTCAGCTAATTGGTCTTCATACCTTAGTTTCCTCATTTCTAAATCAAGTTTCTTTTTCTCATCGATTTTATATTTTTCGAAGTTAATGATTTTGTTTTCAAGTTCAATAATCTTGTGTTCTAAAATCTGAATGTCTCGTTCTTTGCTCATAATACTAAGTATTTACTTTAAATTAATTTATTATAAATACTAAAACAATTGCTTTTTAGGTCGAATTGAACTATATTTGTTCAAATAAATTATTATGGAAAGATACATAAAATACAAAAGAATTAGTAAAGTTTTTATTCTATCTGATAATGACCATCAAGAAGATTTTTTTGATGATTTAATTTTTGAAGGATGGGAAATCATTTTTTATAATGAAAAAGAAACTAATGGTGATGGTGGAATCCCTGAACTTGAAATAACAGTTGTTGTTGGTAGAAAACAAAAGATTGATTTATGAGCAAAAATAGTGGATATTTAGTTGAGACTAAAACAGGTAAAGTTGGAAGGACTTATCATATCGAAGGTCTTGTAAATAAAAAAATGGTGGTGCATGTCGAAGTAAATGACAAAATACTAAAGATGCTTTGTGACCCGAAGTCAATTAAAATAACAGGATTTATAGAGTAAAAATTATGGAAGAAATTAAATTAGAAAAAGGTAAATGGTTTTTAATTAAAAACATGTACTTATCAAGTGGAAATGTACGTGAAATTTTTGTAAATTATATTTCAGAAATAGCAATTAATATTGTATGGAAACGTAGTGATGGTACAACTTATTATGAATGGAAAGAAATTAAAGAATTTAATAATCAATATAAAGTAATTGAAGTCTTACCAGAATCAATACAACCAATTAAATATGATGTAAATGAAAACAAAATAATTGATAGTATTGTTAATAAATTAACACCATGCACTGTTTGTGGTGGTTCAGGACAAGTTCATGATGAAACATCTACATCAGCTAAAAAATTATGTCCAGCATGTTTAGGTAATAAAACCAATTTTCATTAGTATTTATATATCTATGAAAAAAATTATTATATTATTATTCACATTAGTATTAAGCATTTCAGCATTCTCACAAACAAGTATTAATGTCTGGGGTGGTTACTCTTGGTTAAATGGAATTATAGGTGCTGAAGTACAATTAGAACATTTCGGTATCAGTGCTGGATATTATCCTGCAAAAATGCCTGATACTAAAGAAAATATTCCATCATTTAGTGCTGCCGTCACTTATTATACAAAATCTAATAAACTGCTTAAATCAAAGGATATGTGCTATTATGGGTCATTAGGAATGGCATCAGCAGGTTATCGTCACGATGGTGATGTTGACCCAATATATATCGGAATGACAGGTTTAAGATTTAATATCAATAAACTACAATTAAAAGTAGGTGGTGGATATGGATTTAATAACATAGAAAATAAATGGATGTTTGAAGCAGGAATTAGTTATGGATTATTCACAAATCGCTAATATTCAACAAAATAATAAAAGCCGTAATCCACAAGGGTTACGGCTTATTTTTTCTAATTTTTCTTAATTATTCATTGATTATCAGATACATTATAATTTATCGAATTCAGGTATCCAACGTTTAGGTAATCTCTTAAATTTAAATGTTTTTTCTATAATTTCATTTTCATCAGGAGCATCTCTAAGCCAACTACCACTATATGGTCTAACCATAATTTTCTCACCTTTTCTTCTTTCACGAGGTGATGGTTTAAAAATGCCAATACTGTCTTTCCAGAAGTGCCAAATATCTCTATTGAATCCATTATTCCATAAACTAAAATTACAGAAGTAATGTGTATAATTCTTTTTTAAATATTCTTCAACTTCTCTCATATAACCACTAAGAACAAAATTTCCTTTGTATTTTGAATATACAAAACAAAGAGTAAAACCACCACCATTCATTCCTGATTTTCCTGATGCAGGAATATCAATTACTGAATATTTTTTATTTAATAATGCTTTTTGTTTTTTCTCGTAGATTTCAATTGCTTTTTCTCTGTAGTAATCATACTCTGGAACATCAGTAATTTTTTTCTTTTGCTCTGGAGTAAGTTCACTTTTGAATTTAAGTCTTAATTTGTTTTGAAATACCTGCCAAGCAATCTTTTCGATTTCTTGTTCTCTCTCAACATTTACGATTGTAATACCTCTTTCTTTTTCCATAGTTTTAATTTAAAAATTTGGTGAGACAAAGGAGCATATCGGCATAGTTAAGCGTTCTATATAAATACCAGACTCCTGAGTCTCTGGGTTA
>Ga0307377_10004512_pt1 | contig 15207 bp, 28 predicted proteins | sample TR3MG_FD_202535 | JGI IMG/M metagenome (GOLD analysis project Ga0307377, IMG submission 202535) | Soil microbial communities from Risofladan, Vaasa, Finland - TR-3 | ecosystem: Environmental > Terrestrial > Soil > Coastal area > Acid sulfate soil | place: Finland: Risofladan, Vaasa | collected... | reverse complement strand
TGGTGACGCTGATTGCGCCGATCGCGATGGAGCAGGGCTTGCGCTTTGCCATCCGCGAGGGCGGGCGCACCGTGGGTGCGGGCGTCGTCGCCAAGGTGATCGAGTAAGGATTACAGACTGGAGGTCAGAGGTCGGCACTATACAGCAGGCCCGGCAATGCCGATGCCTGATGCCAAAACCCCTGGATTCCTCAAAGGAAAATCATGCAAAGCACGAAAATCAGAATTCGTCTCAAGGCATTCGACTACCGGCTGATCGATCAGTCGGCGCTGGAGATCGTCGACACTGCAAAGCGCACCGGCGCCGTGGTCAAAGGGCCCGTGCCTTTGCCTACCCGTATCGAGCGTTTCGACGTGCTGCGTTCCCCGCACGTAAACAAGACCTCGCGCGACCAATTCGAGATTCGTACCCACCTGCGCCTGATGGACATTATCGACCCCACCGACAAGACCGTGGATGCGTTGATGAAGCTGGACCTGCCGGCCGGAGTGGACGTGGAGATCAAGCTGTAGCGGATGATTGAAGTGCCGCGCGTACCGGCAGCGAAACGTCGGGCGCGACGGATAATTGCCGGCCAATTGTAGTCGGCGCCTTTTAACAAAGGGAAAGAAGATGAGCTTAGGATTAGTCGGTCGTAAGGTCGGCATGACCCGCGTGTTCACGGACGAAGGCGATTCCGTTCCGGTGACCGTGGTGGATGTGTCCGACAACCGTGTGACCCAGATCAAGACCGCGAAGACCGACGGCTATACGGCCGTTCAGGTGACGTTCGGCAAGCGCCGTCCCTCTCGCGTGAACAAGTCGGCGGCCGGCCATTTCGCCAAAGCCGCCGTCGAGGCCGGGCATACGCTGAAGGAATTCCGCGTCGCCGAAGACCAGCTCGCCAATCTTAAGCTTGGCGGCAAGGTGGGTGTCGACCTGTTCCAGGTGGGGCAGATGGTGGATGTTACGGGCACCTCGCAGGGTAAGGGTTTCTCCGGCGTCATCAAACGCCACCATTTTTCCTCCAACCGCGCCAGCCACGGGAATTCTCGCTCACATAACACTCCCGGTTCGACCGGCCAGGCGCAGGATCCGGGCCGCATATTTCCGGGCAAGCGGATGGCGGGCCAGCTCGGCAACGTCAAGCGCACCGCCCAGAGCCTGGAGATCGTGCGCATCGATGCGGAACGCCAGTTGCTGCTGATCAAGGGCTCGATCCCCGGCAGCAAAGGCGGCGACTTGCTGGTGCACCCGGCGATCAAGGCGCGGCCGAAAAAGGTCGTTGCCGCGCCGGCCAAGGGAGGCAAGAAATAATGGATCTGAAACTGATTGACGCCAAAGGGCAGGCAGCCTCTACTATGGCCGTTTCCGACGCGCTGTTCGGCCGCGACTACAACGAACCGCTGATTCATCAGGTAGTGACGGCGTATCAGGCCAATGCGCGCCAAGGCACGCGCGCGCAGAAGGGGCGCAGCCAGATCGCCAAGTCCACGCGCAAGCCGTGGCGGCAGAAGGGAACAGGACGCGCGCGTGCCGGCATGGCCTCGAGCCCGCTGTGGCGCGGCGGCGGCAGGATCTTCCCGTCCAGCCCGGACGAAAACTTCACGCAAAAGCTGAACAAGAAGATGTACCGCGCCGGCGTTGCGTCGATCCTGTCGCAGCTGGCGCGCGAAGACCGTTTGAAGGTGGTCGAGAGTTTCGTTTTGGACGCGCCGAAGACCAAGCTGTTCCTGCAGAAGGTAATGGACATGGGCGTTTCCGATTCGCTCCTGCTGATCACCGATGAGCTCGATGACAATCTTATTCTGTCCTCGAGAAACCTGCCCAACGTGCTGGTGCTGGAAGTGGCCGAGGCCGATCCTGTGTCGCTCATCCGCTATCAAAACGTGATCCTGACCCGCAAGGCGGTCGGCAAATTCGAGGAGATGCTGGGATGAGCGCGCCACAGACAAGCAAGACGCCAGCGAAAACGGCGGTAAAAAATCCGCAACGCTTAATGCAGGTGCTGCTCGCACCGCAGGTATCCGAAAAGAGTACCTATGTCGCGGAGAAGAACGAGCAGGTGGTGTTTCGCGTCGTTGGTAATGCGACCAAGCCGGAGATCAAGGCGGCGGTCGAGTTGCTGTTTAAGGTCGAGGTCGAAAGCGTGCAAGTTGCCAACGTCAAGGGCAAAAAAAAGCGCTTCGGCAAGCTTACTGGCCGGCGCAAGGACTGGAAAAAGGCGTATGTGTGCCTGAAGCCCGGTCAAGAAATCAACTTTCATGCGGTGGGTTAGAACATGGCACTCGTCAAGGTAAAACCAACTTCACCCGGCCGCCGCTCTCTGGTCAAGGTCGTGAACGCCGATCTGCACAAGGGCAAGCCCCACGCCCCCCTGCTCGAACCGCAGTCGCGACGCGCCGGACGCAACAACAGCGGCCATATCACCATGCGCCACCAGGGTGGTGGGCACAAGCAGCATTACCGCATCGTCGATTTCAAGCGCGCCAAGGATGGTGTCGTCGCCAAGGTCGAGCGACTGGAATACGATCCCAACCGCAGCGCCAATCTTGCGCTGCTGTGTTACCTGGACGGCGAGCGCCGCTACATTATTGCGCCCAAGGGCGTCGCAGTGGGCGCGCAGCTCATGTCGGGCGCAGAAGCGCCGATTAAGGCCGGCAATACCCTGCCGCTGCGCAATATCCCGGTGGGGACCACCGTGCACTGCGTCGAGATGCTGCCGGGCAAGGGCGCGCAGATAGCGCGCGCGGCTGGCACCTCGGTGCAAGTGCTCGCGCGCGAAGGCAGTTACGCCCAGCTGCGCCTGCGTTCGGGCGAAGTGCGCAAGGTGCATATCGAGTGCCGCGCCACCATCGGTGAGGTCGGCAATGAAGAGCATTCGCTGGAATCGGTGGGCAAGGCGGGCCGTATGCGCTGGCGCGGCGTGCGCCCGACGGTGCGCGGCGTGGCCATGAACCCGGTCGATCACCCGCATGGTGGCGGCGAAGGCAAGACTGCCGCCGGCCGGCATCCGGTCAGCCCCTGGGGCACGCTCACCAAGGGCTACCGCACGCGCAACAACAAACGCACTAACGGCATGATCATCAATCGCCGTAACAAGAAATAGAGGATAGGACATGGGACGTTCAGTCAAGAAAGGCCCGTTCGTTGACCACCATCTTGTGGGCAAAGTGGAGAAGGTGCGCGGCACCGGCGACAAGCGCCCGATCAAGACCTGGTCGCGCCGCTCTACCATACTGCCGGATTTCGTCGGCCTGACCATTGCGGTGCATAACGGCAAGCAGCATATCCCGGTCTATATTTCCGAGAACATGGTGGGCCACAAGCTGGGTGAGTTTGCGCTCACTCGCACGTTCAAGGGCCACTCGGCCGATAGAAAATCCGCAGCGCCCGGCGGCGGGACTCCCTCGCCGGCTGCGGCGAAGAAATAGGAGTGACAGCCATGCAAACAAGAGCCAGCTTGCGCGGTGTCCGCCTGTCGGCGCAGAAAGGACGGCTCGTTGCCGACCAGATCCGCGGCCTGGCGGTGGACAAGGCGCTCAATGTCCTCGCGTTTAGCCCAAAGAAGGGCGCCAAGATCATCAAGAAGGTACTAGAGTCGGCCATCGCCAATGCCGAGCACAACGACGGTGCCGACATCGACGAGCTGAAGGTGCAGATCATTTACGTCGAGCAGGGCTCGATGCTCAAGCGCTTTCACGCGCGCGCCAAGGGCCGCGGCAACCGTGTCAACAAGCACTCCTGCCATATTTTCATCACGGTGGGCGACGAGGTCAAAGCAAAACGCAGCGCGGCCAAACCCGCAGTTAAAGTACGCGCGGCGGATGCCGCGGCGAAAAATTAAGGGACAGTCATGGGACAGAAAATCCACCCGATCGGGTTCCGCCTCGCAGTCAACAAGAACTGGGGTTCGCGCTGGTTCGCCAACAGCAAAAACTTCGGCGCCATGCTCAACGAAGACCTGAAGGTACGTGACTACCTGAAGAAAAAGCTCGCGCACGCTTCGGTTGGCCGTGTGGTGATCGAGCGTCCGGCCAAGGACGCGCGCATCACCATCCACAGTGCCCGTCCCGGCGTAGTTATTGGCAAGAAGGGAGAGGACATCGAGGTGCTCAAGGCCGAGCTGCGCAAGATGCTGGGCGTGCAGATGGTGCACGTCAATATCGAGGAGATCAGGAAGCCGGAGATCGACGCCCAACTCATCGCGGATTCCATCGCGCAGCAGTTGGAGAAACGCATCATGTTCCGCCGTGCGATGAAGCGCGCCATGCAGAACGCGATGCGGCTGGGCGCGCAGGGCATCAAAATCGCGAGTTCGGGCAGACTGAACGGCATTGAGATCGCGCGCAACGAGTGGTACCGCGAGGGGCGTGTGCCCCTGCATACGCTGCGCGCCGACATCGATTATGGTTTTGGCGAAGCCAAAACCACTTACGGTGTTATCGGCATCAAGGTGTGGGTGTACAAGGGCGAGACCGTGGGCAAGAACGAACAGCCCGTAGCCTTGCCCGGGTCCGCACCCGAGGAAATGCCGTCTCCGAGAAAGGCGAGAAAGGCGCCGGTCCCTGCGGCTAAAACCGAAGCTTCAGCGGCGAAGCCGGACAGCGAAGCCAAACCCAAGGCGGCGACGCGCGCGCGCAAGAAGCCCGCCACGGCCGACGCTGCCGAAGGCGGCGATGCACCGAGTACCGAAGCCACGGCCGAGGGATCGACCGGCGAACCCGCCAAACCCGCGGCCAAGGCCAAGACTACGGTCAGGCGCGTGACGAAGAAGACAGGAGCTTAAGATGCTTCAACCAGCAAGGTCAAAATACCGCAAACAGCAAAAAGGCCGCAACAAGGGCATCGCAACGCGCGGCAACAAGGTTGCGTTTGGCGAATTCGGGCTCAAGGCGACAGCCCGGGGCCGGCTGACCGCGCGCCAAATCGAGGCCGCGCGCCGTGCCATGACCCGCCACATCAAGCGCGGCGGTCGCATCTGGATCCGGATTTTTCCGGACAAGCCGATTTCGCAGAAACCGGCCGAGGTGCGCATGGGCAACGGTAAGGGCAATCCCGAGTATTTTGTGGCGGAAATCGTTCCCGGAAAAGTGCTGTATGAAATGGACGGCGTGGACGAAGTGCTGGCACGGCAGGCTTTCCGCCTGGCCGCGGCCAAACTGCCCATCGCCACGACGTTTGTCCACCGTTTAGTGGGGTAGACCGATGAAACCGAGCGAACTGCGCGCCCAGGACATGGCGCAACTGAACCAGGAACTGAACGACCTGCTGAAGGCGCAATTCGGCCTTCGCATGCAGATTGCGACCCAGCAACTGAGCAACAACAGCCAGCTGAAGAAGACCCGCCGCGATATTGCACGGGTGCGCACCATCATTGCACAGAAGGCGGCAAACAAATGAGCGATACCCCTACAGTCAAGGCAGGCAAGGTTGTGCGCGCCCTAACCGGCCGCGTGGTCAGCGACAAGATGGACAAAACCGTGACGGTGCTGATCGAACGCCGTGTGCGCCACCCCTTGGTTGGCAAAATCGTGACCCAGTCGAAGAAATATCATGCGCATGCGGAGAACAACGAGTACAAGCTCGGCGATCTGGTAATGATCGAAGAGACACGGCCGGTTTCCAAGACCAAGGCGTGGAAGGTCACCAAACTGGTCGAGAAGGCCAAGAATATTTAAGCTGCATAATAACCCTTGATCCGCCAGTTGGGGCCGGGTATAATTTAACGCTTTTCGCGTAACCGCTTCGCCTTTGGCTGAAGCGGCTCAAACCCAAGCGGGTTCCAAGACTGGCCGCAACGCGTCGCACGCACGTGACGGTGCTAATGCAAGCGGTTCAAGTTGGAGAGGAAACAAATCATGATTCAGATGCAAAGCGTATTGGATGTGGCTGACAACACGGGCGCGCGCGCCGTCATGTGCATCAAGGTATTGGGCGGCTCCAAGCGGCGCTACGCCGGCATCGGCGACGTGATCAAGGTCAGCATCAAGGATTGCGCTCCGCGCGGCCGCGTGAAAAAGGGTGAGATCTACAGCGCCGTGGTGGTGCGTACCGCCAAAGGCGTGCGCCGCACGGACGGCTCGCTGATCAAGTTCGACAGCAATGCCGCGGTGCTGCTCAACGCCAAGCTGGAACCGATCGGAACGCGCATATTCGGACCGGTAACGCGCGAACTGCGCAATGAGCGCTTCATGAAGATCGTGTCGCTCGCGCCCGAAGTTTTGTAAGAGACGGAGTCGGCGGAACGAGGCGGTCTAGGCAAGGGTTGGGACCCTGCCTACCGGGACCCGCGCAGTTCCACAAGTCAGGAATATAGGAATCGAAGGCCATGCAAAAGATCCGAAAAGGCGACGACGTGATAGTCACTACAGGCAAGGATAAGGGCAAACGCGGTATGGTCCTGCGCCGCGTCGATGACAGACACCTTCTGGTTGAGGGCGTCAACCGCGCGAAGAAGCACCAGAAGCCGAACCCGATGAAGAACCAGACCGGCGGCATCGTCGACGTGGATATGGCGATCGACATCTCCAACGTTGCGCTATTCAATCCGCAGACGCAGAAGGGCGACCGCGTCGGGTTCAAGACCCTCGAGGACGGACGCAAGGTGCGAATTTTCAAGTCCAACGGCGAAGTCGTGGACGCCTGAGAGAGAAAACCCCATGGCACGCTTATACGACTATTACAAAGAGACGGTGGTACCTGAGTTGGTCAAGAAATTCGGGTACAAGACGGCGATGCAGGTTCCGCGCATCGAAAAGATCACGCTCAACATGGGCGTGGGCGAAGCTGTCAACGACAAGAAAATCATGGACAACGCGGTAGGCGACATGACCAAGATTGCCGGGCAAAAACCGGTGGTCACCTTGTCAAAAAAGCCGATTGCCGGCTTCAAGATCCGCAAAGGTCTGGCGATCGGCTGCATGGTGACACTGCGCGGGGTGCGTATGTATGAGTTTCTTGACCGCCTGGTCAGCATTGCGATACCGCGGATCCGCGATTTCCGCGGCCTCTCACAGCGCGCCTTCGACGGACGCGGCAATTACAACCTCGGCGTGAAAGAGCAGATCATTTTTCCCGAAGTCGAATACGACAAGATCGATGCCCTGCGTGGCATGAACATCAGTATCACCACCACTGCGAAGACCGACGAGGAAGCCAAAGCGCTGCTCGCGGCCTTCAAATTTCCGTTCAAGACCTGAAGGATTGCGCCATGGCGAAAACCGCAGTCATCAACCGCAACGACAAGCGCCGCAAGACGGTGAAGAAATTCGCCGCCAAACGCGATGCGCTGCTGGCCATCATCAACGATTTCAAGCAGCCGGAGGACGAGCGCATGGCGGCGCGCATGCAGTTGCAGCAGTTGCCGCGAAACGCGTCCCCGACGCGCGTCCGTAACCGCTGCAAGCTGACGGGCCGCCCGCGCGGCGTATACCGGAAGTTCGGCCTGGGGCGCAACAAGCTGCGCGAGATCGCCATGCGCGGCGAAATCCCCGGCATGACCAAAGCCAGCTGGTGAGAGGAGACAGAGCATGAGCATGAGTGATCCGATCGCTGATATGCTGACCCGCATCCGCAATGCGCAACTTGCGGAAAAGCTGTCGGTGGCGATGCCTTCCTCCCGCGTAAAAGCGTCTATCGCTCAGGTACTGAAGGACGAGGGCTACATTGAGGAATTCAAGGTACGCGATGAGGATGGCAAGCCCACCCTCGAGATCGCGCTGAAGTATTACGCAGGCGAGCCGGTGATAGAGAAGATCGAGCGCGTCAGCCGCCCTGGGCTGCGGATTTACAAAGGCCGCGACGACATTCCAAAAATCATGAATGGCCTGGGAATCGCCATCGTCTCCACCTCGAAAGGCGTGATGACCGACAGAAAAGCGCGCGCCACCGGGATCGGCGGCGAAGTGTTGTGCATCGTGGCTTAAGGGGGCGAAATCATGTCGCGAATCGGAAAAAACCCCATTCCTGTACCCAAGGGCGTCGAAGTGACGTTGTCGCCCGAGCAGGTCGCGGTGAAAGGGCCGCTGGGCACGCTGACGCAGCGTCTTAGCAGTGATATCAAGATTGAACGCGATGGCGACAATCTTTTGTGCGTGGTCAACAATGACTCGACGCGGGCCAATGCGATGTCTGGCACCATCCGGGCCCTCGTGGCCAATATGGTCGAGGGCGTGAGCAAGGGTTTCGAAAAGAAACTGACCCTGGTCGGCGTTGGCTACCGCGCGCAGGCGCAGGGCGACAAGCTCAACCTTGCGCTCGGCTTTTCGCACCCCGTGGTGCACCAGATGCCCCAAGGTGTCAAGGTCGAGACCCCGACACAGACTGAAATTATTCTTCGCGGTAACGACAAACAGCAGGTCGGCCAAGTGGCCGCTGAGGTGCGCGCCTATCGCAGTCCTGAGCCGTACAAAGGCAAGGGCGTGCGCTATACGGGCGAGAAGGTAGTCTTGAAAGAGACTAAGAAGAAGTAAGCGGAGCTAAAGCCATGATAGATAAAAAGCAGGCGCGGCTGCGCCGGGCGCGCAGATCGCGGGTCAAGATCGCCGAACTCAAGGCGGTGCGCTTGGCGGTGCATCGCACCAACAGCCACATTTACGCCCAGGTGATTTCCGCCTGCGGCACCAAAGTTTTGACTGCAGCCTCCACGCTGGAGAAAGAAGTGCGTGCGACTGTGCCCAATGGCGGCAATGTAAAGGCAGCCGAGGCCGTCGGCAAGCGCATCGCCGCCAAAGCCAAGGAGCTCGGCATCGAGAAAGTGGCATTCGACCGCGGCGGCCTGCAGTATCACGGCCGCATCAAGGCGCTGGCCGAAGCCGCGCGCGAAGCCGGGTTGAAGTTTTAGGGACGCCTGACGGAATCATCTTCAGGCGGCAGAAATTGTGGAGCACGAGGGGAGGTTTCCCCTCGTATCGTTAGACCTCGAATCGGGGACGAATATGGCGAAAATGCAGGGCAGGATGCAGGGCAAGATGGGTCAGGACGACCGCGGCGATGGCATGCGCGAGAAAATGGTCGCGATCAACCGCGTCACCAAGGTGGTGAAGGGCGGCCGGATCCTCAGCTTTGCGGCGCTCACGGTAGTTGGTGACGGCGATGGCGGGGTCGGCATGGGCAAGGGTAAATCGCGCGAAGTTCCGGTGGCGGTGCAGAAAGCCATGGAAGAAGCGCGGAAGAAGTTGTTCCGCGTCAGCCTGAAGAATGGCACGCTGCACCACGCAGTAATGGGCCGCCATGGTGCGGCCAAGGTCTACATGCAGCCGGCGTCAGAAGGCACGGGCATCATTGCCGGTGGCGCCATGCGCGCGGTGTTCGAGGTCATGGGCGTGACCAACGTGCTTGCCAAGTGCATCGGTTCTGGCAGTCCCTACAACGTGGTGCGCGCCACGCTTCAGGGATTGAAATCCATGAACACGCCGTCCGAGATCGCCGCCAAGCGCGGCAAGACGGTTGAAGAAATCACCGGTTGAGGATGATCATGGCGGACAAGATACTCAAGGTTACCCTGGTTAAAAGCGTGATCGGCTGCAAGGCCGCACACCGGGCCACGGTGCGTGGGCTGGGTCTGAAGCGCATCAACCACACCGTGGAGTTGCAGGACACACCTGCCGTCCGCGGCATGATCAACAAGGTGTACTACCTGGTGAAGTGCGAGGCATAGATGCAGCTCAATACGATCAAGCCTGCCACAGGCGCTAAACACCCGCACCGCCGTGTCGGCCGCGGCATTGGTTCTGGCCTGGGCAAGACCGCGGGGCGCGGCCACAAAGGACAGAAGGCGCGTTCCGGCGGCTTTCACAAAGTCGGTTTCGAGGGCGGCCAGATGCCACTGCAGCGGCGCCTGCCAAAACGCGGTTTTAATTCGCTCGCGCACGGGCTGACCGCCGAAGTGCGCCTGTCCGACCTACAGAAAATGCAGCTTGTAGATATCGATCTGAAGGCGCTCAAGGCGGCCGGCATCGTACCAGCAGCAACTGAAACCGTCAAAGTCATCCTGTCCGGTAAGATCGAGCGCAAGGTTAGCCTGAGCGGACTGCGGGTCACCAAGGGCGCCCGGGCCGCTATCGAGGCGGCAGGCGGCAGTATCGCTCCGTTGGAAGAGAAAGCACCCGTAGGCAAGGGCAAGAAGGCCAAGGCCAGGGCTGAAGCCGTTGCCAAGGCCAAAGCCAGGGCTGAGGCGCCCAAGCACGTTAAAGCCGAACCCGCCGACAAGGCGAAGGCCAAAGCGAAGGCGCCGAAGGCGGCCAAGGGCGCCACCGAGCCCGCTTCCAAAGACGCGTCAAAATCCAAGACAAAGGGCAAGAAGGCGTAATCGCCGTTCAACGAGATGGCTACCCCCGCTCAAAATATCGGCAAGACCGGCAAGTTCGGCGACCTGAAAAAGCGTCTGCTGTTTCTGCTCGGCGCGCTGGTCGTGTTCCGCATCGGCGCCCACATTCCAGTGCCTGGGATCGACGCGAAAGTGCTCGCAGATCTGTTCAGCTCGCAGCAAGGCGGGATCCTCGGCATGTTCAACATGTTCTCCGGCGGCGCTTTGCGGCGCTTTACCATCTTTGCCCTCGGGATCATGCCGTATATTTCGTCCTCAATCATCATCCAACTCATGACGACGGTGTCACCGCAGCTCGAGCAGTTGAAGAAGGAAGGCCAGTCGGGGCAGCGCAAGATCACTCAGTACACACGATACGGGACCGTGTTCCTCGCCTTGTTTCAGGCGACCGGCATCTCCATCGCCCTGGAATCGCAGCCGGGCTTGGTACTTGATCCCGGTCTCATGTTCCGCCTGGTTACTGTGACCACGCTGGTAACCGGCACCATGTTCCTGATGTGGCTGGGCGAGCAGATCACTGAGCGCGGTCTTGGCAACGGCATCTCCATCATCATTTTCGCGGGCATTGCGGCGGGCTTGCCGAATGCCGTCGGCGGTACCTTGGAGTTGGTGCGCACCGGCGCCATGCATCCGCTCACCGCGCTGCTGGTTGCGGCGGCCGTGATGCTCGTGACCTGGGCAGTTTGTTTCGTCGAACGCGGCCAGCGCAAGATACTGGTGAACTACGCCAAACGCCAGGTCGGAAACAAGATCTACGGCGGCCAGGCTTCGCATCTTCCGTTCAAGCTCAATATGGCCGGCGTGATCCCGCCTATATTCGCTTCGAGCATCATCCTGTTTCCGGCGACGCTGGCTGGCTGGTTCGGCCGCAGCGATAGCATGAGCTGGCTGCGCGACATTTCCAGCACGCTCTCGCCGGGCCAGCCGATTTATGTCCTATTGTATTCAGGCGCCATTATCTTCTTTTGTTTTTTCTATACCGCGCTGCAATACAACCCGAAGGAAACCGCGGATAACCTGAAGAAGAGTGGTGCGTTCGTACCAGGTATCCGTCCGGGCGATCAGACAGCGCGCTATCTGGAGAAGATCCTCACGCGGCTTACCCTGGCTGGCGCGGTGTATGTAACTCTGGTCTGCCTGCTGCCGGAATTTCTGATTCTCAAGTGGAACGTACCGTTTTATTTCGGCGGAACCTCGCTCTTGATCATCGTGGTGGTGACCATGGACTTCATGTCGCAGGTGCAGGCCTACATTATGTCGCACCAGTATGAAAGCCTGTTGAAGAAGGCCAATTTTAAGGGCGCAGGCTTCCCCACACGCTGATGGCGAAAGAAGACGTTATCGAGATGCAGGGGGAAATAATGGAGAACCTTCCCAACGCGACTTTCAGGGTGAAGCTGGAAAATGGCCACATGGTGTTGGGGCATATCTCGGGCAAGATGCGCATGCACTATATCCGCATCCTGCCGGGCGACAAGGTGACGGTGGAGTTGACGCCGTATGATTTGACTAGGGCGCGGATCGTCTTCCGCGCGAAGTAGCCCGGGTGCGGGCGTAACAGCGCGAACCGGAGCGGAGCAGGAGAGCATCATGAAAGTACAGGCATCAGTGAAAAAGATGTGCCGCAACTGTAAGGTCATTCGCAGGAAGAGGGTGGTGCGCGTGATCTGCACCAATCCGCGGCATAAACAGCGTCAAGGCTAATTGGCTGGCATAGAAGATGATATCAAGCTATAATATTCGGTTTCGCATTCTTGGGGTGAGCTAATGGCCCGTATTGCAGGCGTCAACATTCCAAACCACCAACACGCTGAGATTGCGTTGACCGCAATCTTCGGGATCGGGCGGGCGCGGGCGCGGGCGATATGCGTTGCCGCCAAAGTCGGATCGTCGGCCAAGATCAAGGACCTGTCGGACTCCGACATGGAACGCTTGCGCGAAGAGGTGGCTAAATTCACGGTCGAAGGCGACCTGCGGCGCGAGGTGTCGATGTCAGTCAAGCGCCTGATGGACTTGGGCTGCTATCGCGGCTCGCGCCACCGCAAGGGTCTGCCGGTGCGCGGGCAGCGCACGCGCACCAACGCGCGCACGCGCAAGGGCCCGCGCAAGGCCGCGATCAAAATGAAATCCGTGGCGAGCAAGACCTAAGCCCCGGATCAACGGATACGTAGAGGAAAGCATAAATGGCCAAACCCCCGAGCGCCAGCGCCACAGCGGCACGCGTACGCAAGAAGGTGAAAAAGAACGTCGCCGAAGGCATCGCGCATATCCATGCGTCGTTCAACAACACCATCATCACCATCACCGACCGCCAGGGCAACTCGCTCTCGTGGGCGACCTCCGGTGCCGCCGGTTTCAAGGGTTCGCGCAAATCGACTCCGTTCGCGGCGCAGATCGCCGCCGAGCAGGCAGGCAAGGCGGCGCAGGAATGCGGCGTGAAGAACGTCGAAGTGCGCATCAAGGGCCCCGGGCCCGGGCGCGAGTCGGCGGTGCGCGCGCTGAACGCGATCGGACTGAAGATTACCAGCATCAGCGACGTAACGCCGGTGCCGCACAATGGCTGCCGCCCGCCCAAGCGTCGGCGCATCTAAGGAGACTGGAAAGTGGCCCGCAACCTAGACCCAAAATGCCGCCAGTGCCGCCGCGAGGGCGAGAAGCTGTTCCTCAAAGGCGAGAAGTGCTTTACCGACAAATGCGCGGTCGAGCGCCGCGCTTATGCACCGGGCCAGCATGGCCAGAAGAGCGGCCAGCGCCTGTCTGACTACGGCAAGCAGCTGCGCGAGAAGCAGAAAATTCGCCGCATCTATGGCATTCTCGAACGGCAGTTCCGCGGCATCTATGCGGCGGCCGCGCGCGGCAAAGGCATTACCGGTGAGAGCCTGCTGCAGTTGCTCGAGTCGCGCCTGGATACGGTGTGCTTCCGCATGGGCTTCGGCGCTTCGCGCAACGAGGCCCGCCAGATCGTGCGTCACAACGGCATCACGGTGAACGGCAGGCGCGTCAACATTCCCTCGTACCACGTACGCACCGGCGATACGATCGAGGTAGCGGCGGGAGCCAAGGACCAGTTGCGCATCAAGGGCGCATCCACGGCGGCCGCCTCGCGCGGCATACCCGAATGGCTGGAAGTCGATACCACGGCGATGAAGGGCATGTTCAAAGCCAAACCGCAGCGCACCGAGCTGCCTTCGACCATCAACGAAAGCCTGGTTGTCGAACTGTATTCCAAGTAATCGTCAAAGTTTTCCAGAGGAACCTCCATGCAAAGCAGTGGATTTCTGAAACCGCGCATCATCGACGTGCAGAGCATCGCTCCCAATCATGCCAAAGTGGTGATGGAGCCGTTCGAGCGTGGCTACGGTCACACGCTGGGCAACGCGCTGCGGCGCGTACTGTTGTCCTCGATGCCGGGTTTCGCTCCGACCGAAGTGCAGATTTCCGGCGTGCTGCACGAGTATTCGACCATCGACGGCGTGCAGGAGGACGTGGTCGATATCCTGCTCAACCTCAAGGGCGTGGTGTTGAAAGTGCACAACCGCAGCGAAGCCCTGTTGACGCTGAAGAAAAAAGGCGAAGGCGCGGTGACCGCTGCGGACATCGAAGTCTCGCACGACGTCGAGATCATCAATCCCGAGCACGTGATCGCGCACCTTTCGCCCGGCGGCAAGCTGGAAATGCAGATCAAGGTCGAGCGTGGCCGCGGCTACGAGCCCGGCAATGTGCGTGTAATGCCGGAAGAAACGAGGGGCATAGGCAAAATAATTCTTGATGCTTCGTTCTCGCCGGTGCGTCGGGTCAGCTACGCGGTCGAGTCGGCGCGGGTGGAACAGCGCACGGACCTGGACAAGCTGATCATGGATATCGAGACCAACGGCGTGGTCGAGCCCGAGGAAGCGATACGGTACGCCGCTCGTGTGCTGGTGGACCAACTGTCGGTGTTCGCCGCGCTCGAGGGTACGCCGATCGCGAGCGAGCCAGTCAAGGCGCCGCAGGTCGATCCCATTCTGCTGCGCCCGGTGGACGACCTGGAACTCACGGTGCGTTCTGCAAACTGCCTGAAGGCGGAGAACATCTATTACATCGGCGATCTGATTCAACGCACCGAGACCGAACTGCTGAAAACACCGAATCTGGGCCGCAAATCGCTTAACGAGATCAAGGAAGTGCTGGCTTCGCGCGGGTTGACCCTCGGAATGAAGCTGGAAAACTGGCCGCCCGCCGGGCTGGAAGTCGCGCGCGTCTGAGACAAGCGCGCCCGCGGCGAGCCGCGGGCGAGGCAAGGAATATGGCCCTCGAAACCGGGGGGGAACAGAAGAGGCAAGAACATGCGTCACCGCTTAGGACTGAGAAAACTCAACCGCACCAGCAGCCATCGCCTGGCGATGCTGCGCAACATGACCAATTCGCTGCTCAAACACGAGGTCATCTCGACTACGTTGCCCAAGGCGAAGGAGTTGCGCCGCGTGGTCGAGCCGATGATCACGCTGGGCAAGATCGCCACCGTCGCCAACCGTCGCCTGGCGTTCAACCGACTGCGCGACCGCGACATGGTCAGCAAATTGTTCAATGAGCTGGGGCCGCGTTACGCCAAGAGGAACGGTGGCTACCTGCGTATCCTCAAGCATGGGTTCCGCCAGGGTGACAACGCGCCCATGGCGCTGGTCGAACTCATGGACCGCCCCGAGGATGCGGAAGATTCTGCCGAGGCAAAAGCCAAGTCCTAAGAGCGCCTGTACACATCGGATAAGCCGGCCACGCGCCGGCTTTTTTATGGGTGCGCCCGGCAGGGCGCACATACTTGGGGGTGGAAGTCCCCTACATGCCCGGCAAGGGGAAGTGTTAGCCGAACGGCAAGGGTGTCGCGGGCGACTGCGAATCTGAAGGAAGCTGAAGGCAAA
>Ga0307377_10004511_pt1 | contig 15209 bp, 16 predicted proteins | sample TR3MG_FD_202535 | JGI IMG/M metagenome (GOLD analysis project Ga0307377, IMG submission 202535) | Soil microbial communities from Risofladan, Vaasa, Finland - TR-3 | ecosystem: Environmental > Terrestrial > Soil > Coastal area > Acid sulfate soil | place: Finland: Risofladan, Vaasa | collected... | reverse complement strand
TACCTGGCCGATCAGGGCGTTTCCTCAGATTTCATAGAGCAGTTACCTTTGCTGGGCATCTCCAGCGTGGCCAATATGCTTTCCTCGGTCAAGTTCGCCAAATATTACGAATTAGGCCCCGAGGATATCGTCCTGACCATCGCTACGGACTCCATGGAGATGTACCAGAGTCGACTGGTTGAGTTAACCGAAGAAAATGGCGAGTTCAGCGAACTGGACGCGGCCGGTGTTTACCATCGCTGGCTGAAGGGGACGACTATCGATTATGTGCAAGAGTTAAGCTATTACGATCGCCAACGCATCCACAACCTGAAATATTTCACCTGGGTTGAGCAGCAAGGCAAAAGCTACGAGGAGATCCAGAACCAGTGGTATGAGCCCGAATATTGGACCGGTATCCAGCCCCAAACTGAACAGATCGACGAGCTAATCGACGCCTTCAATGAGCGGGTAGGTTTGCTTTAAATCGGTTACCGTTGATAAATCTCGAGGTGTAAAATTCGAAGAGCCAGATTTCGGAAATCCGAAATCTGGCTCTTTTCTATTACGACGGATTAAGATCAACGAGACCAACAGTGATGGCGACGGCCTTGGAGCACGGACTAATAAACCGGTAGATCCGTATCGATCTCCATAGCCCACTGGTTTATCCCACCATCCAGGTTGTGCAGCTTAGTAAAGCCATGCTCTTGAAGAAGCATGACAATTTCTGCGCTACGGCCACCGGTCCGGCATTGGACAACGATTTCCTGGGCCGTATCCAGTTCGCCCATGCGCTCCAATACCTGGCCTTTGGGGATCAATCGCGCTCCCAAATGGCCGAGATTGGAAATATCCCATTCATGGACCTCGCGTACATCGAGGATATCGAGATGATCGCCGGCATCCAGCCGCTCCTTCAACTCTCTGGGCGACATCTGGGGAACCCTGGCCAAGGCATCGCCATTGACACCGGCCGTATAGTGACTGTTATCATGGGCGGGCACGCCGCAGAATTGTTCGTAATCGATCAATTCGGTCACCGTCGGGTTTTCTCCGCAGACCGGGCACTTGGGATTTTTGCGCAGGCGAACTTCGTCAAATTCCATATTCAGGGCATCGTACAAAAGCAACCGGCCTTTGAGGGAGTTCCCGCTGCCCAGGATTAACTTGATCGCTTCCGTCGCCTGGATGGCGCCCACTGTTCCGGGCAAAACACCTAAAACCCCGCCTTCGGCGCAACTAGGCACCAGGCCGGGCGGCGGCGGTTCGGGGAAAAGGCAACGGTAGCAGGGACCATCAGTTGCATCAAAAACCGAGGCCTGCCCCTCAAAGCGGAAGATGCTGCCGTAAACATTGGGTTTACCCAGAAGCACGCAAGCATCATTAGTCAGGTAGCGCGTGGGGAAGTTGTCCGTTCCATCGATGATGACGTCGTAGGGTTCCAGGATCTCCAGGGCATTGTCCGAGGTCAAAGGCACCTCGTACGTATCGACCTGGACGAAGGGATTGATGTCGACGATACGGTCCCTGGCGCTGTCTAGCTTTTTCCGGCCGACGTCAGCCGTACCATGAATTACCTGGCGTTGCAGATTCGAATAGGAAACCGTGTCATAATCAACCAGGCCGATGCGGCCGATGCCGGCCGCGGCCAGGTACATGGCCAGGGGGGACCCCAAGCCACCCGCCCCGATGAGCAAGACGCTGGCAGCCTTCAGCTTAAGCTGACCGGCCATGCCCACCTCAGGCATGATTAGGTGGCGACTATACCTTTGGACTTCTTCCTTGGACAGGGATATCGCTTCGGGGGCGATGAGATCCCTCGCACTTATGCTCATATGACCTTCTCCATCTGTTGGGCGAGTTTGGTGGTGGCCGTCAGCCCATAATTTATGTATTGAACCACCCCGCTCCTATCCAGGATAAGGGTAGTCGGTAAGGTAAAGACGCCATAAAGACCGGTCAGCTCCTTTTGCACGTCGGCATCTATCTTCTGGATGGCCAGGCGAGAACCATAGGACTCTTCGAGGGTTTGTAAGTAGTGGGCCTGGGTTTGGCAGGGGGCACAACTATCGCTGCGAAAATACATCACAGTCGGCCGGTCTGAGATAGTGGCGGTCACCAGGGCTAACTTCCGCACCCGGCGCAAATGCCAAAAACGAAAGGCCAAAAATACGGCCAGGCCAAACACAATCAGAAACAGTGCCAGGATTAATCGTTCGATCATCATACTTTCTCTACTTTTTGGTCACGATTGCCGCAGCGGGCTGCGTTCAAAACCGGGAACATTCAAGCGATTTAACTGGTAGTAGAGGAAACAACCAAAACAAAAACCCAGGAAAAGGTTGAGTCCGGCCAGGGTCATCACCACCCAAACCAGGGCCCAGCCGGCGAAGGCCTGACCCAATAACAGGGTCGCCACCGCTACGGCAAGCACCACACCGCCGAAACCCTGGGCAAAACGATGGGGTTCGGGGTTGTCGGGAACCACATGGGCTTTAACCAAATTTGCCGGCCGTAGGATCCCTTTGTAAATCCCCTGGAACAAGGCCAATCGGGGCACGGCTGTGCCGAGCAGCATAACCAGGCTGACAAAAGTTACCAGCAGCCAGCTGTCCAGCAAGAATGCCGCGATTAGCAGGGTGATTATAAAGGCCTGGTTCACCTTGAGCGCCGACTGGTCAACCATTCGTGTCGCTTTTTGCTCAGTCATCTTTGTTTTTCTCCATGCAAGAGTCAAAACTATCTGGCCAATCGTTAAGGGCGATCAACTTTTCTTATGTCATCATGGAACCACCCTGTCCGTCGCCCATGTTCAGCCGAGGATGGGGTTTTTGGTTCCAGGGTTAGCCGCCGGCGATAGACGGGATAATCATTAACGTATCATTGGTCTCGACGGCCGTATTGACGCCATCAACATAGCGGATATCTTCCTGATTCAGATAAATATTGACGAAACTGCGTAGCTGCTGCCCATCGTACAGGTGTTGGCGTAACTCCGGATATTGGGTGGTCAAATCATCCAACGCAGATCCCACGGTTTCACCCGTGACTTCTACCTGACTATTGCCTCCAGAATACGGCCGGAGGGGCGTTGGAATGCGGAATGAAGGCATTCTTGAATCTCCTCTTTCTTCCAAGTTTATAATTTCAGCTTGCCGAATTGGCAAAATCGCCAATCTCGACAGTTTCTTCTTTAAAGCCTGAGCGATCAATCAACAATTGCCAGGAGCGGCTGCGGCCAGGTTGACCCTGTCGGACTTCTGTGATGAGATAGGAATACCCTGACCAGGCCGCCCAGGCCAAATCCCGCAGGGAGGCATCAGGCGGATGATCGGGGTGGCTGTGGAAAATGCCGATAACGTCGAGATCCTGGGCGGCCGCGGCCAGTTCGACCTGGAGCATATCCTGGTCATGGATGAGAAAGCGGTAGCTCTTCTCCTCCTCGTTTTCCCAACGATTGGGCACTGGAAAGATAGCTACGGCCACATTTTCCCCATACTCGGCCCGGCCCAATAGTAGGCCGCACCCTTCGTGAGGATAAGAGGCGGACCCATGGGCCTGGATCTCTTTTAAAGTGTGTTCTGTCAACTTAAGCATCTTCCACCAAGAGATATACAATGACCGTTAGTCTTACGCCTACCAAAACCGTTCGCTTAGATATTTGAAACCATTATCGGGCAGGATAGTTACGATATTACCTTCTTCCACTTGTTGGGCCAGTTCAACGGCAGCGGCCACAGCCGCAGCGGCGGAAATACCCACCAATAACCCTTCCAGTCGGGCCAGTTCACGGGCCATTTTGTAAGCCGTTTCCGTCTTGACAGTCGTGGTCTCATCAGCCAGGTAGGGATCATAAATCCCAGGTTTGATAGCCGTATCCATGTGTTTTAGGCCTTCGAGACCGTTAAAGGGGCTTTCGGGTTGCATCGAAATGCAGCGGATAAAGGGGTTCAACTCTTTTAATCGTCGGGTGGTCCCTACAAAGGTACCGCTGGTACCCAAGCCGGCAATAAAATGAGTGACCAGACCGCTACTCTGTCGCCAGATTTCATTTGCCGTTGTGAAATAGTGGGCTTGCCAGTTGGCGGGGTTGTTATATTGACTGGCGTAGTAGTGGTCCGGCGCTGCGGTCGCCAGGCGCTGGGCTTCGATCAAGGCGCCATCAGTACCCTCCAGGGGATCGCTAAAAATCAATTGCACCCCATACGCTTTCAGAATGGTGGTGCGCTCCCGGCTGACGTTCTCGGGCAAAACCAGCTTAATCCGGTAGCCACGGGCTGCGCCCAGAGTGGCGTAGGCAATTCCCATATTGCCCGAGGTCGAATCCAGCAAGGTCATGCCCGGACGCAACAATCCCTGTCTTTCGGCAGTGCGAATGATATTCAGCGCCGGTCGATCTTTGACTGACCCGCTAGGATTGAACCACTCTGCCTTGGCGTAAAGGTTTACCTTATCAGGCAGATTCGCGGCCGCGGCGATGTGTCGCAGATGAAGAAGTGGGGTGTCGCCAACCTGGGATTCCAGGCTATTCATGGGGACGAAGTCCGGATCATCAATAAAGTTATTGGTTATTTCAACTGTCTGTAACATGATACAAATGTCCCTAAAACAAATTCTTCAAAACGTGCTAGAAAACAAAAAACGGTGGCTGTTTTTCATACCAGCTCGCAAGTGCGAGGGAAGCTGCCACCGTCTGTTTATCTAAGATCTTGTCTTTGGGTCTGAGACGATAGCTATTTCCCTCGCCTCATACACATGCATTGTTCTAACATGAATTAACCTTAACTTTTTGATAAAAACTAATTTGAGAGGAGTATAGCAGACGCATTTTAACTGTCAAGTAATTAAGCTTCCAAAACATCGTTCGCTGCGGCAAACAAAGTAAATCGGCATCTTCGGTAGCTTAATGGTCATGCTTCACTGGCAATTATTTGATAATCTCCAGGGACCAAGCTTGAATAACGTCACAAATAACAGGTACAATCATCTTATGAGCAACGGTTCTGAGGACCAGATCAGTGGTTCTGTCGAACGAATCACTTACTATAACAAGGAAAACGGCTACACAGTCTTGCGTCTCAAACCCGATTCGCGCGGGATGTTACCTTTCCCTTATGTCAGCGGCCGCCAGGCCCTAATCACCGTAGTCGGAAACCTGCCCGAATTGAATCTTGGCGAATGGGTTAAGCTGACCGGCCGCTGGGTGAACCATGCCAAACACGGTCGCCAGTTCCAGGCTGAGATGTGCGAGCAGTCGGCGCCGGCGACGACAGAAGGCATCAAGCGCTACCTGGGTTCTGGACTCATCCGCGGCATTGGCCCGGTGATGGCCGAACGCATAGTCGATAGGTTCGGTGAACAGGCCCTGGACGTAATCGAATTGGAACCGGGCCGGTTGCGGGAAGTAGACGGCATCGGACCCAAAAGGATCGGCGGCATAACAAAGGCCTGGGACGAACAACGAGCCATTAAAGATGTGATGTTGTTCCTGCAATCCCACGGCGTATCCACCAACCTGGCAATTAAGATATACAAGAAATATGGTGACGACTCGCTGACCGTCGTCCAAAACACCCCTTATAAACTGGTCCAGGATGTGTATGGCATCGGCTTCAAAACGGCCGACAAGATCGCCCAGGCCCTTGGCCTGGAGCATGACGATCCCGCCCGGATCGAAGCCGGCATCGCCTATACCCTTAGCCACATGGCCGAGGAAGGGCATGTTTACGTTCCCCAGGAAGAACTCGAACCCCAGGCAGCTGAAATATTGGGCGTGGAAGTAGAAAAAGTAACCACAGTCATCGGAACTTTGGAACGTAGCCAATTGATCAAACGTGAAACATTGACCTACGACATCCCCTCATCCGGCGTTGGTGCGGCCACTCTCAGAGAAGAAAAAGCGGTCTATTTAATGCCCTTCTATTATTCGGAGATCGGGGTCAGTAAACGTATTCAGGCCATCGTCGAACATCCGACAAGCCGCTTGACGAGGTTACAATCAACGTTGGCAAAGCCAGCACTCCCGGCTCTTGGCTCCAGGCAAGCCGGCAGCATCGAATTGTCCGAGCAGCAGAGATTGGTTATTCGAACAGCCGTTAGCAGCAAAGTGACTGTTCTGACCGGAGGCCCGGGTACAGGCAAGACCACCACTATGCGAGCCCTGATAGACCTGCTTGACAGCGGCAGACATTCCTATGTTCTTGGCTCGCCCACCGGCCGAGCCGCCAAACGATTGGCCGAGGCAACCGGCCGGCCGGCAAAAACCGTCCACCGATTAATAGAATACAAACCGGGTGAAGGTTTTGGGCGGAACGAAGATAATCCCTTAGAAGCCGATATGGTGATCATCGACGAAGCGTCGATGCTTGACCTTGTCCTGGCCAACAGCTTACTCAAAGCCATCAGCCCGGACAGCCATCTGTTGCTAGTGGGTGATGTGGACCAATTACCATCAGTTGGCGCCGGTGATGTTCTGCGCGACCTGATCGCTTCTGGTATAACGGCCGTTATTCGCCTGGAGACGATCTTCCGCCAGGCAGCCGATAGCCTCATCATCAGTAACGCTCACCGGATAAATCAGGGTCGGATACCCGAGACACCCCCGGATGCCGACGATTTTTTTCTCTTTATAAAGAGTGATCCAGACGAGGCCGCCGAACTCCTGGTTGATGTAGTCAAAAAGCGGATTCCTCACCGCTTTGGTCTGGACCCCTTCGACGATATCCAGGTTTTGAGCCCGATGTATAATGGCAGCACCGGTGTATCCAATTTGAATCACCTATTGCAACAAGCCTTAAACCCACCCGGAAATCGTTTAGAACGACGGATTGGCGGTCGTGTCCTTCGAGTGGGCGACAAGGTGATGCAGACAGTAAACAACTATGATAAGAATGTCTACAATGGTGATATTGGTCGAATCCTGTCGATGGACCCGGTCCAACAAACATTAACCTTAACTATCGACGGGGCGCCGGTGGTCTATGATTTCCTGGAGACTGACGAACTCATGCATGCCTTTGCGATCAGCGTCCACAAGAGCCAGGGCTCGGAATACCCCTGCGTGGTGATGCCGGTTATGACCCAGCATTACCTGATGTTACAACGCAACCTGTTGTACACGGCCATCACCCGGGCAAAAAAATTGGTAATCCTGGTTGGCACCCGCAAAGCGCTGGCCATCGCCGTCAAGAACGATAGAGTTGCCAACCGCTACACAGCTTTGGATTGGCGACTGAAACATTAAGCGGCGATCGGGAAGAGCAGCTAGGTCCGGCCGGTTAAGATTATTTCGGTGTCGGGTCCGGCCAGGAGGGCAGCCCGTTTTGATCCTCAGCCGAAGTGAAGATGGCCGCCTCCTGCCGCAAACGGTAAAGAAATTCAATCGATCTGAGATTATGTTCCAATACATAGCGGAGGTAATGGTGCATTAATCCTTCCAATTCCTGGTGAAGGTTTCCGCGCAAACGCAGAACATGCACGGTCTCCCAATCGCGAGTTTGCAGATAGCGAAGCAACTTGACGGCCGCGGCCGTGACGGGCCGGGCACGACGATCCTGTTCCCGGGAATCTGGGCACAATATCCCCCCTAATTCGGCGCTAAAAAATTGATCTTGCTCGATGATTTTTTCATTGCAGCTAACACAGTGAAATAATTGGGGCTGATATCCGGCGAGGGATAAGAGACGTAATTCATAATACCGGGCTGCCAATCGCAGATTTTCACTTTTGGCAACCCAGTCCAAGGCGCTGGCAAGTAAAGTGTATTTACGCACATCAGGATCGGCATCTGCGGTCAGGCTATCCAGCAATTCTGCGCAATAAGCGGCATAAGTCGTTCGGACCAGGTCTTCTCGCAAAGCCGGATAAGCCTCGACCAACTCGGCCTGGGTAATGATGTCTATGTTTTTCCCCTGAGCAAACATGAAAGCCGTGCGCATGAATAGTTCGACGTGTCCAGTCTTGCGCGTCTGGGGTTTTCTTGCCCCTTTGGCCAGGGCCTTGATCTTGCCATTCTCGCGACTGTATAATGTCAACAAACGATCGGCTTCGCCAAAGTTAGTACGGCGGAGGACGATGGCTTCGCTGCGATAGGTTCGTTCTCTACTCATTAAATTCAATTACGCCGGATGGCCTTTATTACTCGGCTAAATGCTTGGGGCCTGATGCATCAGTCTTCGGCAGATGCTCCGGTCCGAATTGATCGGGGAAGAGGATTAGTAAATTGGTCTCACGAACATGTCCTTGTGTATCACTCATCAATACCAGCATGTCACCGCCAAATTCGCTAAGGACCTGTCGGCAGCCCCCACAAGGAGAACCGGCATTTTCCGTACATACAGCGACAGCCACAATGCGCTGCACGCCGGCCGCTACGGCCGAGAAGACGGCCGATTGTTCGGCGCAAATACCCAATCCATAGACAGCATTCTCGACATTAACGCCGGTGAAGATCTGGCCTTCTGCGGTCAGGATTGCCGCCCCAACTGGATAGTTCGAATAAGGCGCGTAGGCCCTCTCCCGGACCTGACAGGCAGCCAGTAACAACTGTTGTTTTTGATCTTCGGTCACCATAACCTTCTCCAATCGGTCTCAGGGCAACAATGCCCGGGATAAATGAAATTTCTCATGGTTTGGCGTTTCTCGCGGTCGCCTGCTGCCCCATTAAATGATTAAAAGGGTGGATTTCACTGCCATCGTTCAAGATGCTGCCTTCCACCACGGCTTGCTCAATTCGGCAACCACGTCCGATGAGAGAATTGCGTACAATACTATTTGGCCCCAGGCAGCAATCCTCGCCGATGGTTGTATCGCCTTGAAGGAAGGTGTTGGGCCAAATCGTTGTATCGCGCCCGATGATAACCGTCTGGTCAATGTAAATAGTCTCGGGATCTATCAGAGTGACGCCGGCTGCCAGCCAGCGCTCATTCGCCCTTCGGCGAAAGGCTTTCTCAACCGCCACCAGTTCGCTGCGAGTTCCGGCTCCCAGGGATTCATCGGCATCAGCAATAGTCAAGGTCGCCACCAGGCGGCCCTGGGCGACGGCCAGAGCAATCATGTCCGTCAGGTAATATTCCGGCCCGGTTCGCGCCTGGCGTACTGGCAATTCTGGCAAATGATCCCATAACCACTCCGCGGCGAAACAGTATACGCCAGCATTATGCTCAGCTACTGCCAATAGTTCTTCCCCGTTGGGCCGCCGGCGGGCCTCGGCCACTTCAATTATCTCGGTCACGCGCCCGGATTCATCACGAATCACCCGGCCAAAAGTTGAAGACAGATCACCCATCACGGTTAGGATGGCTACAGCCGCATTACTCTCGGCTTGAATCTGGGCCAGCCGGCTGAGCGATTCCACGCGAAGCAAAGGCATATCGCCATAGGTGACCAAAACTTGATCGAAACCACCACGCAAAATGGACTCGGCCATCCTTGTCGCATGTCCGGTACCCAACTGCTCCGCCTGGACAACATATTCAGCCCGGTCACCAAAGAGTTGATGGACGCCCTTGTCACCCGGGCCAACAACTAACAGCGGGGGTCGATCCGCTACGGACAGGGCGGTTTCAAAGACATGGGCTACCATCGGCCGGCCGCCGACATCATGCAGGATCTTCTGTTTCTTAGATTGCATCCGGGTCCCTTGCCCGGCGGCGAGGATGATAACTGCCAGGGTTGTCATTTATCCTCAAAAATTTATGAAGTGACGTTAGAAACATCGAGGACTGAGATCCTCTCTGATACTCAGCCCTCGATGTTCTCGCCATCTACCTAAGAAGCTGGGGCGGGAGGATTCGAACCCCCGAATGGCGGATTCAAAGTCCGCTGCCTTACCACTTGGCGACGCCCCAATATTTGTGGCAAATGCTAACACAAGCCAGGTCAACCGGCAAACAAAGAGATTCCGGCTATTATTGGCCAAAGTCCAGTCGATAATAGGCCGGTTCAAGTGTCATTGGCGCTGATGCAGCAACGATTAGGATCGCTTCACCGCCGCTGGTCAAAAGAGCCACACGGCGTGATACAGTCTGCTCTGATGACAAAGGCAGCGATTCTACTTGCGGAATACCATCAAGAAAGGTGATGAGTTGTAAGTGCCATTGTTGGGGGATGGCGGCCGTTACCCGTTCAAAACCCAGGCTGGTCCAACCGGCGTTCAATGTTTCCACGTCATCGAAGAAGTCGATTTCTGGGATGGCGATATTGTCAATAGCGATGCCGCCCAAAGTCAGGATGGGGTCGGTTACGTAAGCGAAGCGGATTAAGATTTCTTGGCCCGCATAAGGCGTCAGGTCAACCTGCTCGGCCAACCACTGCTCGCTCCGGCCGGTATAAAAGTGATCGGCCAGGGCTGATTCGGCCGGATCTTCATCAGTTCCGGCCATATTCTGGGCTACCAGGGGCTGCCAGGTCTGGCCATCGTCTTCTGAAATAAAAAGATAGGCAAAGTCATAACCAGCTTCGATATCATGATAGACCTGATAACTTAATGTCGCCCCATCCACGCCGGTCAGATCGACCGGCCGGGTCAGGCTGGCATGGCTGTAATTAGCCCGGTTAGCGGCCCACATCCATTGCCCCGAAGCAGGAACTGTATGCATCACTGGCGCCAGGGCGCTACCGCTAAAATTAAGGCTAACATCGTCGTTGCCATCGAGATAATAATAATCGGCGGCATACTGTTGGACCGTCTCGGCAAAGGCGGCCGGTAAACCGTCGACCACCGTCATTGCCGCGCTGTCCAGACCGGTCACACCAAATCGATACATTTCTGGAGACTCTCGGTGATTGTGTAGAGCCAGGGCCACTAACCACTCCAGCCACAATTGCTCGCCTGTAAGATCGAGGTTGTTTATCTGGGCAATGGCGTCGATCGCTTGAAGTCCGTACTCTGGGCTGGCGCCAAATTGAGCATATATATCACGACCTAAGCGATCATAAATGTACCTGTTGAGCAAATAGCCCTGGCCATAATGAGGGCTACGGTTCACATCGGTCCAGCTATTTAGCTGCTGATCGGGTTGCAATAAGAATAGATTGGCTCTAAATATGGCTTCGTCCTGATAACCCAGCAAATCTTCTGCCAGGGTGGCGGCGCCTTCTGCCTCCCAATCAGCATCCCCGCTATCGTAATTTTCCTCAATCATGTGTCGTAGTTCATGGGTCAATACGTTTAGATAGAATTCGCTACCAAAGTTATTCATTTCCATAACAAACATCTCGCGGGCGTTGGATTCAGGATCAACAGCGACAGGAATGCCATCGGCAGCGCTAAAATAACCCGCTATGCTGCAGGTTTGGCTGGGGTCACAGAGGGCCCCAGGCGCAGCGTTCACGAGATGAATGCGGGGATCGCCATCCACGCCGGGATTGTTTTCCGACCCAAACAGGGCAACACTCTCTTCGTAGATGCGGTCAAATTCCTGGCCAACCTGGGCCAATTTTTCTTGTGATGGTCTGAATGAACCCGGACCCGTGTCAAACCAGAAGTATGCGTGGTCGCTCACAGCCAACAATTCGGCCTTGATGGGGTCGATGGTGATTGAACTATGGTTTAACACATTCAAATGTTCAATGGTGCCAAGCGGGAGTGGCCCATCAATGGGCTCGACTGGTGGGAGTAAGCCATCCCAACCCTCATAGAGTCGCGCCAACTCTATGTCATCCCGTTCTGGTAGGCGAGCCCCATTCAATAAAGCAAAAGTGGCCTCTTCGTCTGCGGTAACGGCCGTGCGAGCGAAGGGCACGAAGGGGGCGATGGAACCCGGCCAATCTGGAGCAGCGCCTGCATCCTGGACCGGCGCCGGCTCGTTTCGACCTGTCTCCGCCGGCAGGGAACCGTCTACTGGTGGGGCATCCCCTCCCTGAGTCAACATAGGATCCTCAATATCCGGCAAGGTTGGATCGTCAATCGAGTCCTTCTGAATGGCTGGCAATCCGGGCGAAGACTCTGTCGTAGGAGGATTGCTCGAAGTTAGAGCATCTGTCACAAAAGAACAAGCCATAACCGGAAGCGACAAAAGAAACAAGAATAATAAATAACGTAGCCATTGTTTCATCCTATACTCTGCACCTTTCAAAATTGTTTTTCCAGATTTGTTGATGGTGTAATCGTACCCCAGCAAGAAATCTGAATCACCCTATTCACAGCCTGCCTTAATATCATCCGGTCAGTATTGCCACCCAGAGCGGCCCGAGCTATAAATTGACCCCATGCTATCGTTAGACCGGCAAAATCGACTGCGCCAACGTTTCCGCCTGACGAACCCAGAATGGCAGCCAGCCACGGAGATCTATGCCGGGTTGGTAGGCCAGCATCTTCAACCTGGCAGCCGTATATTGGATCTGGGATGTGGTCGAGGCGGCCTGCTTGAGCAGTTAGCCCATCCCCTGGAAAAGTGTACCGGGCTAGACCCAGACCTGGAGTCATTACACCAGCACAGGCTGCGTGACGGCACACCGCCACTATCCCGCGTCGCCGGCCTTAGCCAGCATCTGCCGTTTAGCGGTCAAGCATTTGACCTGATATTCACCAGTTGGGTCCTGGAGCACCTCATCCAACCGGAGGATGATTGGCGACAGATCGGCCGGGTGCTACGACCAGGGGGCGTATTTATCTTTATCACGCCCAACAAACGCCACCCACTGGCCTCGCTGAACCGCTCCCTTGGTCGATTCTCCCGGCTACAGGGGCAGCTCGTTTACCGCTTTTACGGCCGGCAGGCCGTTGATTCTTTCCCAACCTATTACCGGGCAAATACAATGGCTGACCTGAAAAGTCTGGCCACTATGGCCGGGATGCGTCTCGCCCAGTTACAGACTATTCCTGATCCCACATACCTGACCATCAATCCAGCACTGTTTCGCCTGTCATGTTGGCTTGAAGCGCGACTGCCGGTTGAACGGCACATCCATCTGGTAGGTGTCGCCGAAAAAAACAGGCCCTGAACCACGAAGTTTACTGGGCCATGATCAGCTGATGAATATTGTTCGGGGTTGAATTTGCCTTGCCTCCAGGCACGAGTTAGTATCCCCCACTCAGGAATCTCAGATGGCACAATCCGATTATAGCGATACTTTAGCCGACCGGATTATCGGTTCACTTTACGCTCTGCTCTATCACACAGAGCAGAAGCGACTACTGGGCTTTGCCGTCGCCGGATGGCTAAAGAATCTGCCCTGGTTATTTGCCTCGTTTGCCTGGCCCTTCGGATTAGATCTAGTATGGATTGTCGCCGGGATAGCCCTGGCGATTATCCTCCGTTTTCTGTATTGGCGTGGCAAGCGGGCCGGTTACATCAGATTTGTCTCGGAAGAAGACCGGCAGTTGTCGCCCGGTACTGATAGTTCCGTCGTCAACCAGAAAGTGCCTGTTCGGGCCAGTGGAACCTTTAGTGTCAAGTCCTGGGAAAAATATGTCAGACAATATCCCGCCGAGTACTGGCGGGTAGGCATGGGTGATCACGCTTTGATGGTCAACTATTCATCTGGGCTTTTTTTGTATCAGTTTATCCAGCCCAGCGGTTTGGAAACAGTGATTCCAGGCAAGTTATGCACCGGTCGAAAGTCCGAACCAACTCTGGAGATTACTTATCTCAGCAATTGGGGACCAGAATCGACTGAAATCAGCTTCAATTTCTTCGCCCGGGAAAATAGTAGCACACCGGCAAAGTCTCGGCGAAAGATCTACCTGGCCTTTGACAGCCTGGAACAAAGAGGCCGGGTTTGGAAAAGTCTGACCAATGGCTTAGACCATTTTATTATGAAGGACGGTTAATGGATCAACCCAAACAGCAAAAAATCAAGGCTATCATTTTTGATTTTGGTGACGTTTTGACCGCGCCGGAAGATCGGGCTGCAAATGAAGCTCACCGGGAAATGTTGGCCCAAATACTAAACGTTCCCCCTGATGAGTTGTGGACATACCTTTTTGAAGGTGAACCTTCTCGCAAATGGATGACCGGTCTGATCGATTGGGAAACATTTTGGAGTGAAGTATTGGCGCCCAAGGGCATCACCGACCCTGTAGAGGTTGAAGCGTTTGCCAATATCGTTTTTTCCGGCACGGACAAACTTAATCCCGAGATGATGGTGCTGCTGAAGGAACTCCACGGCCGGTATATGTTGGCTGTTTTAAGTAATGCCAGTTGGACTGCTAAAGAGCTGGAGGAACTGCTTTATACCAATCACGCGGTGCCAAAGGGATTATTCGACGTGGTTGTCACTTCAACCTCGGCCGGCGCTGTCAAACCCGACCGGGAGATTTTTCATTCGGTCTTAACTGCCCTTAACGTTCATCCGGACGAAGCCGTTTTCACCGATGACTTACCTAACTTTGTTGATGCCGCTAACGAGTTGGGCATCCACGCTCGGGTGTTTACCTCGCCGGACAATTTCCGCTCCTTTCTTCATGAGCTGGGAGTCCTCTAATTAGAACATCAGCGCAGGCATCCTGTTCAGGGGGCTTGAAATGGTTAAGCGTTTCGAACTCCAGACCATGCTCCAGTACTTTCGGCTTCAGCGGTAAGGCGCGCCCGACGGATTGCCTATTCCCCCACGGAAGCTGATTGTCCTCGTTGCCGGCAACGCCAATATCACCTATTTCCTTCATGGCGGGCAGCTAGCAGCCCAGAGCATTCGAGAAACCTTACAGAGAAATAATGTGCCGATGGAGAGTTTTCACACGATGCTAGATTTCGGATGTGGCTGCGGCCGTGTAATCCGTAACTGGCGATCGTTAGATAGGACGGATATTTATGGCAGTGACTATAACCATGAGTTGATCGCCGAGTGTGGAAGAAATCTCCATTTTGCCCATTTTGAATCTAATGATCTGGCGCCACCTCTTCGCCATGAGAGTGATAAATTCGATCTCATTTTTGCGCTTTCAGTTTTTACTCACCTGCCAGGTGAACTTTAACAGCCCTGGATGCAGGAATTGACTCGAGTTCTGCGACCAGGCGGCTTTCTCTTGTTCTCGACTCATGGTGATCATTATCTCAATATGTTATCGGTTCAAGAGCGAGAGCGATATGATAGAGGCCAACTAATTGTCCATTTCGAGCAAGTAGCCGGAAGCAACATGTGTAGCGCCTTTCACCCTGAGGCTTATGTTCGCGACGAGTTAGCAATCGGTTTGGAAGTGATCGATTTTGTTCCCCAAGGAGCCATTGGCAATCCCCATCAGGATCTTCACCTACTGAAGAAGCCTGACGATTGAGCCACTGATT
>Ga0307377_10004509_pt1 | contig 15211 bp, 11 predicted proteins | sample TR3MG_FD_202535 | JGI IMG/M metagenome (GOLD analysis project Ga0307377, IMG submission 202535) | Soil microbial communities from Risofladan, Vaasa, Finland - TR-3 | ecosystem: Environmental > Terrestrial > Soil > Coastal area > Acid sulfate soil | place: Finland: Risofladan, Vaasa | collected... | reverse complement strand
CGTCCTTCCCCTGAGCAGCGTCAGGCCACTCAGGACCGCCTGTTCGATGACATGGCCACGAGGCGTAAGTCGATGGGGCGGCCGCTGCCGCTCTCGACTGCCCAGCTCGCCCAGTTCACCCGCTATGACGTGAGCCAGACCTCGTGGGAAGCCGAGCTCGGTGATCGCCTCAAGGCTGACCACCCCGAGCTCGACAAGTTCTTCACCAGCTACGCCACCAAGCCGAACTGCTCCTGCAAGACGGACATCGCCATCGGTCTCGGAGCTGCCGGTGAGCCCTTGGAGCGTACCCAGGCACTGATCGACGAGGTCTTCGGGGCAGAGCAGTACACTATCACAGGTGTGGCCAGCCGTGAGGAGCGCAAGGCGAACCGCCCCAACGTCGCTGCACAACCCAGTGGTGCGCCTTCTATCGAAGGACTGACCAAGCCTGACGCAGCATGGCTGGTCGAAGTCATCGAGCCCAACGCCAACTCCTACGTTCACGCGGTCAGCACCCGCCCTGCTGGGCGTGGTAAGCCCTATCAGGTCATCACCGACTACTCGGTCATGGTGGACGGCGTGCCCCAGAAGCGCTGGCTGATCCTCTTCAGTTAGCGCCTCTAGCGTAAGCCCAGTCATGGTCTAGAATGGTCCTCGCAGGGTAACTCCCCGCGAGGACCGTTTTCATGGCCAAGCATCCCGTCAACGACCCTAAGAACCAAGGCGCACAGCGGTTCGATACCAGCACCGCTGCTGGTCCGGCCGATGAGTTCAGCTCGCAGGTTACGATCAACCCGACTGGGGTGATCAGCCGGGTAAGCAACAACGGCACCCAGCGTTTCCAGGTATACGGTGACGGGCGCCTCTGGGTCCCCATCCAAGGCAGTACCCCAGCCAGCCCTGTACCTGGGCAGTTCTGGATCGAGACGGTCCTCGGTATCGAGGAGTTCCGCTTCGTCGACGCAGGCGGCATCATCCAGTCACTGTCGGGCGGTGGTGGCTCTGCGGTTGTCCCGACGATCACCGCACTCAACGTCCTTCCGACCGAGAATGTGATCGCAACGGTCAACGTTGACACGGTTCTGGTCGTCGAGTGGACGGTCTCCCTCTATCAGCGGATCGCCGCCAACCGCTTTATGTACCGGATCATGGCCAGCCACGACGGTACGACAGGCGCGGATGCAACGGTGACGCAGATGTCCCAAGTCAGCGGTATCGCCATCGGCGCCCCTGCCGTGACACTCTCCCTAGGCCTCAGCGGTGCTGGTGTGGCCCAGGTGATGGAGCTCAAGGCCAACACCAACGACCCTAACTGGTATGCGGCCATTGTGCCCGAGCGGATGGTGGCCGGATGACTGATGTAAGCGTACTCGCCGTCCTGGGCCTTCGGTCCGGTACCCTAGGAACCTCCGGGTCGCTGGCTATTGCCGCCCCGTTGAGTGAGGGCGACCCTAGCATCGCGGCTCATACTGATGCCAGCCGCATCGGTTGGTACTTCGATCGGACCGGTGCGGCCGAGAAGATCGGACTTGTTGTGATGGGGGCGGAGGTGTTCTCCGCTGGTGCGGCTGGCGTTTTCGCCGGGGTCAATCAGGTCTGGGACGCAGGCAACCTCGTCAACCCAGAGGTGCAGGCCAACAAGGGCATGGCCAACGGGTATGCCAGCCTGGACGGTACTGGCAAGGTCCCTGCCGCGCAGCTACCAGCTGGTTTCGGTGGTGGGCTGACCTACCAGGGCGCGTGGAACGCTAACACCAACGCACCAGTCCTGGCCTCAGGTGTCGGTACAGCGGGCGACTACTACGTCGTCTCGGTGGCTGGCACAACCAACCTGGACGGCATCTCGGACTGGCAGGAGGGCGACGTCGCTGCCTTCAACGGCACGACGTGGGACAAGTTCGACAACACGGACAGCTTCACGGTCAAGGCGAGCCTCACCGACGCAACGCCAGGGTTCCTGGACGCGAAGGTCGACGGCACCACCATCGCTGTGGTCGCGGATCAGCTCAGCGTCGTGCTGGGTGGGATCACTATCCCGTCGACTCAAGCCACGTTGGACACCACAGGCTTCAACAACATCCTCAGCGGTGCTGACACCAACGTGCAGCTGGCGATGGATACGCTGGACGACCACACCCATGCCCTGGGCCAGCTCAGTGACGTCTTCCGTGGCACCGCTATCTCTACGCCGGATTCGACCCCGACCGTCATCGACACTACTACCGATGCGACGGTGCAGTGGCTGCTGCGTATGGATAACGGCAGCGGCGTGACCGTCGCGCTAACGATCCTGACCTCGGCGGATGGTGCCAACAACACCAAGACGACACTGCTGCCCGGTACCGATGCGTTCCCCCATACGGTGACAGTCGATCGTACGGGTGGCAGCACCACTCTGTCCATCACCGCATCGGGTGTCGGTTACGACGCTTCGTATATCCGCTACTCGATCCCGTGAGAGTAATGCATGGCTAATCAGGCTCTCTTCGCGTATCTCGGTCTCCAGTCCGTCCCGGAAGGTGCGGCTGCGACGCTGTCGATCTCGGTCGGCACCGCGCAGACTGGTAGTGGGCGCATCGGCCTCTACTCGAACACCTCGGGCACTGAGCTCCTGGGTGTCGTGGTGGCCGGTACGAGCATCGCCCAGTTCAACAACGACGTGGTCAACGCTGCTTTGGCGGTTGCTGGCCCAATCACCTCGACCAAGAACATCAAGGTCGCTGACATCGACGGTGGCTACACCCCGACGGGCGGCGAGATCCGCTTCGCCGGTGGCGACCTTGAAGGCTACGCAGGTGGTTCCTGGAAGTCCCTGACCGCGGCTGGTGGCGCAACCAGCCCAGGCGGAGCCGACACCAACGTCCAGTACAACGACTCCGGCGTCTTCGCTGGATCGACTGATTTCACCTGGAGCGACACCACTCGCGTCCTGACACTCACGCATGCCAATGCCGCAGGCGGCGTTCCAGGTGTTGTTCTCGTTGGATCGAACGGCGACAACTCGACCACGTCGGGCACTATCGCTTCGTTCCAGCGCGACACCTCGGTAGTCACTACCGACTTCGGTGTCGTGCTCACTGCTACCGACCAGTTCAGGCTCAACGCGTTCACGCGTGACGTCATGGTCGTCAGCGGCCAGGAGCAGCTCACCTTCGGCCCGTTGGCGCCGCTGGTGAGCGGCGACTACCCGCTGCAGCAGACCTTCAACACCCGGGCGTTCGCTATCCGTACTGCCGCTGCTGGGGCTCAGTTCGACTTCACGTCGGGTGGTCTTCAGCTGGGAGGTGCCGGGCCGATCGTCGACACACTGACCGTGGACGTCGACGGTGGTTCTGTGGATACCGAGCTCCCGACTGCGAAGGGGGTTTACGATGCGATTCAGGCAGCGGTCGGCACGATTGACGGCGATCCTTCCCAGGGCGAGGTCTCGACGGACGTGGTTGATCGTACGACTTCCTCGACGTCGTTCGCTGCGCTGCCGCTCACAGTAACGATCACCCCGAGGCTGACCGACGCACTGATCGAGCTCGACATCCCGCTGCTCGGTACGGACGGGCTCGGTACCGCTACTGCCGAGTTCCGCATCCTGCGTGGGGCAACCCCGATCGCTACATGGCAGACCCCTCCGGAGCCTGTCCGTTACATCATCAAGGATACCGGGGCCACAGCTCTGGCAGCCAACGTCTACACCGTCGAGTGGCGGCGCGTCTCAGGAACGGTCCCGCTGCTTATTGCCAACTCGGCACAGCGGTCGTTCCTGAAGGGACTCGAGGTTTCCTAGACCCCCTCCGGCTCATAAGGTATGCACAATGTCGTATGTTGATCCTAACTGGGGGCCGCAGGACCAAGGCAAGCGTTTCCTAACGCTGCTCAAGTTCTACACCCTCGAACAGCCCTTCCAGAACGGCGCCCCTCCGACCGGGCCCGCTGGTGGGGACCTGACCGGCACCTACCCCAACCCCCTGGTGGTGGGTCTGCAGGGTGCCATGTTCGGCAACCTGCCTACGGCGGGTGCCGTACCGGCGTACAACGCAGCTACCGGTGAGATCGTCTGGCACGTCGTTCAGGTCTACGACACGCTTGCTGATGCTGCGCTGGATCAGGCCAACCAGATCGTTGGTCAGAACATCATCATCGCAGCTACCCCGGACTTGGGCGACAACGGTACCTACCGCCTCACGGTGAAGACCGGCTCCACCGGGGACTACCTGTTCCTGAGCAACAGCATCACGCTCGCTTCCGAGGTGAACCTCGACGCCCCGATCCCGCCCCTGACTGCCTCGGACGTCCAGGCGGCGCTGCAGGAGATCGTTGGCATCACGTCGGGTACGACCACGACGGCGCTGCCCGACGATACCCCGACCGTATGCAAGACGGTCACCGTCGACAGCCGTGACTCGATCGTGTGGGGCCTGACCCTGCGCAATGGTACCACGAAGAGCTCGTGGCAGATCCACGCGCAACACGACGGCGACAGCGGCAACGACGCGACTGACGCTGACTACACCGTCTACGGCGTCGGGCCCGACCTGCCCGACATCACCAACATCTCGGTCGACGTGGCTGGAGCGGGTTCATCCCAGCTCATGCGCCTGATCGTCGAGATGAACACTCCCGGCTGGGAAGCCATCGTAAGGCCCCCGGCAACATAGTGTCCGCGAGGACACTTTACTCTAGCGCCAGCGAGGACAGTGAATCATGGCAGCTATGCATACCCTGAACGTAACCCGAGGAGGTCTCATCCTCCTCCAGCAGACGCTAGCCCGTACCGAGTGGTACGAAGGCAAGCCGATGTACATCCCGATCAAGGCGGCGGATGTGCTTGAGGAGTTGGCTGACCCGGCCAAGTACGACCTCAAGGTCCCCACGGACGCCAAGACCAACGCTGACATCGAGGAGTGGGCTGGGTTGCCTATGTCCTTTGAGTGCACCGAGAAGCAGCGCGAGGCCATCAAGGTCAACGTGCAGTTCTGCCTCACCAAGGCTATCCTCTCTCCCAGCAAGCACGTGAAGGCGCTGGCGGAGCAGGTTGGCCTCGTCGAGGACTGACGGTAACGTAATGCCGGACCGGGCTTCCCCGGTCCGGCTTTGAGAGGTTAGAACATGGCCCCCAATCCCTTCTTCGCCCGTCTGGGTCTCGTCAGCTCTCCAGCTGGTAGCCTCTCCAACCTCTCGGTTGGTGTAGGTACGGCTCTCGACGCGACCAACCGCACCGGCTTCTACTTCGACAGCGTCGGGGAAGACCTCCACATCGTGGCCAACGCAATCGATGCGGTGGTTATCGACGAGGCGGGGGTCACGTTCAACGTGCCCATCACGGTAGACGGTGGTGGTCCAACCACACTGAATGCCCCGCTCATCCTCGAGCAGACCACGAGTGGACAGGACTGGCTCCAGTTCAGCGACGGCACCACTACCCTGGCCAACTTCCAGCGGGCGGGCACCGATGTCGTCTTCGAGGTAGATGGTACGATCTGGGAGATCTACTCGGAGAGCCAGAGCCTGCAGATGTGGCAGCTGGCTGCTTTCTCCTTCCAGGCTAGCAACGGCCCGATTCCTGTCGCGGCCGCTGCAGCCCCCTTCTTCGTTGGTTACTCGGCCCCCAACGGTGTCACCTCCATCAACGGTATCGAAGCGGCGGCAGTCCGTGCAGGTACGGATGAGAGCCCCTACCTCGCTGGCGTCAGCGCTCGGGCAGACAATCAGGTTGGTACGGCTGGCGGCCGTACCGTCGGTGTCTACGGTGCTGCCAACGCGCTCACCGCCGCAGTGGCGATCGCCCCGACCTTCGGTGTCTTGGGCACGAACACCCCAGGCTCCAACCTGAGCGCCATCTACGCTGGCATCGCCGTGACTGGCCGTGTGGGTGTGGGCGGCTTCGCTACCCAGGCTGGCTCGGTCAACTACGGCGTCTACGGTCGTGCTGCTAACGGTACGACCAACTACGCTGGTTACTTCGACGGCGATACAGTAACGATTGGCACCCACGGGATCGACACCGGCTCCGCAGCGGAGCCGTCGCTTTACTTCAACGGCGACACTAACACCGGCATCTACTCGTCCGCTAACAACGTCGTCAACTTCTCTGCCGACAACGGCAACCGGATGCAGGTGGAGGCTGGGAAGATCCGCGTGTTCCAGCCGCTCGTCGTTACCACGGATGGGGAGAGTGACCCAGGTGGCGGCGCTGGTCCCTTCTCGAATGCGTTCGTCCGCATGGTCACGGATGACAGCGGCACCAGTGGTATCCTGATGCAGAACAGCAACTCAGGCAGCTCGGCGGACTTCCGGTTCGCCTTGTTCGAGGACGGCAACATCAACAACGTCGGGTATCTGGCCTTCTCGATGCCATCGACGAACAATACCGCGACGACGCTGTTCGGGCTCGCCCGCAAGGACGGCGCGTTCCTGTTCTACAACAAGTCCAGTGGGAGCGACCGTACGCTGGCGCTCGGTACGTTAGACCAGGGCTCGCTTCTTCTGGGCACGAACAACACCGCCCGGTTCAAGATCAGCCTTACGGAGATCATCAACGAGCTACCGACCTACTTCCAGGACGGTGTCGTTGGGGCGCCCGGTATCGCTTTCGAGGCTGACACCGATACCGGCCTCTACCGCCCCGCGGCGAACACCCTGGCTATTACCGCAGGTGGCGTCGAAGCGGCGCGCTTCAGTTCGGCCGGGCTTGCACTCGCTACCGGAGCTTTCCGGTCTGGGTCAGGAGCGGCAGGAGCCCCCGCCTACAGCTTCTCTGCCGACACCAACACCGGCATGTACAACCCCGGCGCCGACCAGCTTGGTTTCGCGGTCAATGGTGTTGCCGCCTGGACCGTCACGACAGCTGGCGCGACGCTGAACGCAGGACGCCTCCAGGTCCCCAACGGTACGGCAGCTGCTCCGACCTTCACCTTCACGGGGGACAACAACACTGGTATCTACCGTGTCGGGGCGGGTGTCGTCGGCGTCACTGCTGGCGGTACGTTGCGGGCGAGCTTCGCTACTGCCCTCGCCACGTTCACCACCCAGATACTGGCCCCAGTTGGAAGCGAAGCTGCTCCCACCTACGCCATGGGGGAAGTGGGCTCCGGCATGTACATGGACAGCCCGACGGTGATGGCCTTCGCTGTGCAGGGTGTGCGTCGCTTTGCCGTAGAGAGTAACGGGTTCACCTTCTACGTGCCGCTCCGCTCGGAGATCAACGGTACTGCTGGGTCGCCTACCTACAGCTGGAACAACGACGAAGACACCGGCCTCTACCTGCCGTCGGTCGGTACGATCGGTGTGAGCGTGGGTGGTACCCAGCGGCTGGCGATCAGCACCACGCTCGCAACCTTCTCGGTCCCCGTCAGCGCCCCGTCGCTGTCCATCAACGGCAGCAACGTCAATGGGATCGCTACCTCGACGGTCAACAGCGCCACCGCTGCCACTGTGGGTCAGGTCTACTTGTGCAACACCAGTGGCGCAGGCTTCGCGGTCACGTTGCCGCTGGCGTCGACGGTCACCAACCAGTGGGTGTGGATCAAGAAGACCAGCGCCGACGCTAACACGTTGACGATCGCCACTACCAACCCGGACCTCATCGACGGCGCGGCCACGCAGGACATCACCACGCAGAACGAGTCGGTTATCGTTGTCTCTAACGGTAGCGGCTGGTTTATCTTCTGAGGTACCTATGGCCTACCGCCCCGACCCTAAGCTCGTGATCACTGTCGGCTCCCAAGGAGCTGACTACAAGTTCCTTGGACAAGCGCTGACAGAAGCCGCCACGGTGGCCTCCTCATCGAATCGTATCCTCGTTGAGGTCCAGCCGGGGGTCTACAACGAGGCCAACCCGCTGACCGTTCCGGAATGGGTGGTTGTTCGGGGAGGCGGTAGCTCCTTCGCCACTACCATCAACCTTACCGCGGGTGGCATCGGACTGACGTCGTCCGGCAACTGTTCCATCGAGTACATTCGTATCATCGGTACTGCAGCCAACACAGGCATCTCGTCGTCGGTCGCTGGTACTACGAACGTGCAGAACTGCACCGCGCTCAACTGCGGTACTGGCTTTAGCCAGACTGGTACTGGCAAGATGATACTCGAGTTGAGCTTCGCGCTTGTCGACGGGGTAGCCGCAACCTACGGGTTCACGGCGAGTGGTGGCTCCTCCATGGACGCTATCGACTGCCAGCTGGTAGTATCGTCCGGGTCGCTTACGGGTGGATTCCACGCGGAGGGTGTCGGTACCTTCATGTCGTGTCGCAGCTGCATCGCCGATGGCGCAGACCTCTGCTACCACGTCGACGGCGCATCCTCGGTAGGCTGGCTCAACTCGAGTGCGCGTAACTGCACCACGGCCTACTGTGTCGAGGGCGGCGCAGCCAGTACCCCTGTAGCCATACTGGGCTCGACCGCTATCGGAGCGACCACCGACCTCGAGGTGGTTGGTTCCAACGCCATCGTCACCGCGGCGGCTTGCTTCCTCGACAACAACAAGCTGATCCTGGACCCAGCCGCCAGTTTCACCATCAGCCACGTCTCGATCAACTCGCTCGAGAGCGCGTTAGGGGTCAAGGGCGAGCTCGTAGTGGGCAGCCCAGAGAACCCGTCCGAGTCGGTATTTGGCGAAGGCGACAGCTACGTCCGCGGTGTTCAGGTGTGGACAGAAACCGCTGGTGGTGCTTTCGCCGACATAACCGCTGACGCTACCACCAACGGCGGTAGTACCTTTACCTTCCCAGGTGTGGCGACGAACAACGCCATCTATGTGTGTTCGACGCTGTCTAACACGAGTGGCAAGATGAAGCCGCAAGGGATCAAGTCGATCATCTCGACCGCGGGTGTGTACGGCGGCGGTAACATCGTGGCCGAGTTCTGGAACGGCGCGTCGTGGGAATCCTTCACAACGATGCGCTCAAACTCGTCGTACCCCTACAACCGGCTTGGTAACAATCTTTTCACCACCACGGGCGGCGCTCAGATCCGGTACAACCCGAAGATCCTGAACACCTGGGTGGCCAACGATCCGGTCAGCTTGGGGACAACGTATTACTGGGTGCGGTTCCGCATCGCCGCTGGCATTACGACCGCCCCCATCATGGACTTTTGGAAGGTGCACTCCGACCGCACCGAGATCAACTCGGACGGCTTCATGGAGTACTTCGGGCGTTCGCGACCGGCGAAGACGCTCCCCTTCGACGCGTCTAACTGGGACGCCGCCAACCAGTCCCCGGGCAACGCCGACCAATACGTGACTGGCACTTTGGCTGTGGGCCGTGTTGAGAACAGCTTCCTGAACGCAGCCAATAACAGGTCCGGTTTCGTGACCCCGTTGTCAGCGGATATCGACACGTCCGCCCCTATCCGCTTTCAGCTCCATTGGGGTGGTTCCGTAGCCGCAGCTGGCACCAATATCCGCTGGGAGTTCACCATCGGGGTTTCGACCGACGGCTCCACTATGGCTATAACCTCCCCAGGCGCCCCGACGGTCCAGCAGATCCAACAAGTGATCGTCGAGGCTGGCCCAGTTGCAGCCGACACACAGGTTACGACCCAGGTCGACCTCGACATCAGTTCGTTCGCCCCTGTGTTGTCGAACCACCCACTCTTGTGGGTAGCTATACGGCGGAATGCCAACGACGCTGCGGACACCTATAACGGGGACGCACGTATCGCGCAGGTAACAGGCTACTACGTCGCCTGGAACAACGGCGCCCCCGCCGCTGAGATCTACCAGTAAAGGTCCCACATGACGATCCGCCGCATCTACGAGAAGATCCTGCAGGCCCTAGGCCTCACTCTGCCACCGCAGGCCAGTAACCCTGGCGCTGGTCAGACGCTGTGGGTGAACTCCGGTGACGCCAACAAGCTCTACTTCGGCGCGTCCGAGGTTGGGGGAGGTGGTTCTTTCAGCGGGCAGCGGCGCTTCGAGACCGACACCATTAGCCCGGATGTCGCTATTAGCTCGGCTACCTTCGCCACCGTGGCTTCGGTCACGATCACGAATGGTACCGGTGCGGACACGACACTCGAGGCGGTGATGAACGCCGAAGCCACCGTAGCTGGGGCTATGATCTGGGAGGCGCGCATCATCGAGAACGCGCGCATCCTCGTGACGAGGCAGTACAACTCGATCCTCACCAAGACCATCTCGTTCGTCGACACAGCGGCACCGCTGGCCTCGAACACTTACGAGCTGCAGGTCCGCAGGGTGAGCGGTACTCCCAGCCTCCAGTTCTACGCCGCCGACGGTTCCTACGTCAGCGCTGAGTTGTACGAGGAAACGGTCAGCACCGGGAAGATCCCTCTAACCAGTGACACCACCTTCTACATCGCCACTACCGGTAACGACTCCACCGGAGACGGGACCGTTGGGTTCCCTTGGGCGTCGCTGGCTGGCGCGATCGACAACATCGACGCTGGGTATGACATCAGTCCACGTATCATCGTGACGATCAGTGTTGCGGCAGGTACCTACACGCTGAACAACGAGGTGAAGATCATTCACCCGTGGGCGCCTCAGCTCGAGATCATTGGGCCCGATGACTTCACCACCACGTTCCAGTGCGTCGGTTCGTTCCCCGACGATAACATGATCCGTGTTGATGGCGTAACGCTGCGCAAGTTCGAGGGCATCACCCTCGACGACGACAACGAGCAGAAGTTCTGCATGCGTGTGGCTAACGGCGGCATCGAGTTCGTGGACAACGCGAGCTTCATCAGCGATAGCATCTTCGGCGCCTTCTACATCGAAGATGGCTCGACCGTCGTGTTCACGGGCGGGCAGGTCAACATCACCTGTACCGATACCAGCGCCTCGAGCCGGTATGGTGCGTTGACGATCAGCCGCGGCTCCACAGCTATCTGCCACAGCATCGTTGCGCTGAATGTGACCGCCAACCAGAGTGTCAGCGTCGGTATCATGGTCCGTGAGTCGTCAGTGTTCAGTCGTGAGAGTGGGCAGCTGAGCGTCACGGTCGGGTCGTCCAGCGTTGCCGTCTACCTTTCGCAGAACAGCACGTTCTACGCTGAACCGAATAACTCGAGTGTCTTCAACGGTGGCGCCAATTCAGACGCCTTCCGCGCCCGCTACGGCTGCAAGATCACGCTTCAACCGGGTGCCCTGACGCTCAACACGTTCAACGCTGCGTACGCGGCCCAGGCCAACAGCCAGATCTACGTGGAGGGCAACGTCACGTACAACAGCGTCACGAGCCGCTCGAATATCGCCACGACGACGGTCGCCACCAGCGACCCTAACTTCGACGAAGCGGGCAGCTACGTCTACGATCTGACCTAAGGATCCCCATGGCTTTCGTCCGCGACTTCGACTCTCTCGTCAACCTCCCTGTGTCCCCACAGGCTTCCGACATCACCATCACGACCGTCGCCTCTAGCGACACCCACTTCGACGAGCAGGGCTCGTTCGTCTACGACGTGTAAGGCAGCGAGGTATATTGATGGGACTCAAGCGACTCTGGAACACACTAACTGGCAGCACCGGGCACCAACTCACGCCACAGGCGTCGAACCCGGGCGACACGAATACGCTGTGGGCCGACAGCAACTCGAACAACGAGCTGCAGCTCGGTGCGGGACCAGCCAGCGGCATCACCCGAGTGACTTCGGGTGCGCTCACGCTCAACGTCGCCACGACGGGCAACAACAGCACTGGCGATGGCTCCCCCGGTAGCCCGTTCGCCACGGTGCCTGGGGCGCTAGCTTACCTTGACACCCGCTATGCGATGGGTGGCGAAGCTCTCGTTACGATCCAGCTGGCTGACGGTACCTACACCGTCACGACGCCAGAGATTTGGATGAGCTCCCAGGGCCTGCGCGTAAGCATCGTTGGCAACACTGGCACACCAGCCAACGTGAACCTCATTACCGCGAACAACATGGCCGGTTCGGACATGATCACGGTGAAGGGGCGGCTCGCGTCGATCGCCGGTATCAAGTTTAAGTCGGTCTCGCACCTGACGCTGAGCAACGTTCAGCTCCTCAGTATGGGGCCAAACGCCGAGGTAGATCTAATCAGCGACTGCGAGTTCGACCTAGGCGCAGGCAACGCCTCAGGCTACTGCATCCACGGACCCGACCACTGCTCCGTGGCGATCACGACAACAAGCTTCGTAGTGAACTCCGGTAACGGTGCGCTGCGCCTCGATCGTAACAGCTCGCTAGAGACTATCACCGGCGTCACCATCACGCTCGCTAACAACAGCTTCGGTATCCGTATGGAGTATGGCTGCGACGCTCGTCTCAGTGGCTTGACTATCACGACAACGTCGACTAGTGCGACAGGGGTCTTCCTCGGGTACGGCTGCACCGCGTACCTGATCGGCGTTAACATTACGGGTAACGACAACAGCACGACGGGCCTCGAGACGTTCGGCCTCTGCCATATCTACGTGTGGTTCTGTGTTTTCCAGGAGCTTGGCGAAGGCGTGCACGCCGAGCATGGGAGCCAAGTCCACCTGACAGGTCACGTCACCCTCAGCAACCAGTGGGGCACTGGCAACCTCAGCAACACCAACATCGCCCTCAGCACGAGTGCTGGGGCTACCCCAGACTTCAGCGAATACGGTGCGGTCATCTACCAGTACGCCCCGTAGCTAGAAGACTGGCCCGACTGGTTTCGCTATCTAAGATATGAAGCAGGATCCCTATGTCTTTCGTCCGCGACTTCGACTCTCTCGTCAACCTCCCTGGTGCGAACCTGTCCCCGCAGGCTTCCAACCCCGGTGGCACGCAGACCCTGTGGACCGACTCAGGGGACAGCAACAAGCTCAAGCTCGGCGCTCTCACAGTAGCTATGGAGACGACCGCAGCGACCTTCGGGGCGCTGACCGCGGATAGCCTGACCGTTGCCCCCTCGTCGGGTGACGCGGTCGTCTCCATCAACGGCGCGACTGGCGGCGACGACAAGACCCTGTGCTTCCAGACCAATGGGGTGGACCGCTGGTGCTGGCTCGTCTCGGGCGCTGAGGGCGGCTCGGACGCGGGCTCCCTCATCAGCCTCGTCGCCAAGACCGACGCTGGCGCCGACATCGACAGCCCGATCTCGATCGTCCGTGCAGCAGGTGGCCTCGCTACTCATGCACGCCCAACCACCTTCACCGACACCACGACCATCACGTCCGAGACGGTAGCCGCTGTCACCGTGGCTAACATGGGCGTCGACGGGTACATCTACGCCCGTGGCATCACCTCGGTTGTGGCTGGCCGCAACAACGGCAACGAAGGCTTCGGGCTGGGTGCGCTTGGCAACTACGCCGGAAGCGACGAGCGTAATACGGCGCTGGGTAACAACGCACTGGGCGCCTCTACCGGTACCTATGAGTGCACCGCCCTAGGTGCAGAAGCGCTGCTGAACCTTGTCACCTCGAGCTCTGAGGTAACTGCAGTAGGCACCTCTGCTGGTAGGGCTATCACCACGGTCAACGGTGCTTCGGTCGCTATCGGCAACCAGATCGCGAACGGCACGACCCGCACGGTTGAGTACTTCGTCGGTGTCGGCCCAGCGTCCGTCGACAGCGCCGCCAACGCGAGCCTGACCAACAGTATCCTGATGGGTACCTTTGTCGGACGTAACCTGACGGTACTCACCGATGCGGTGCTTCTGGGGCACAACGTAGCGACGCTCTCCACTTCGGTGACGAGCTCGATCATCATCGGCAACGACGCTGCTAGCTCGAGCGCGGCCGCTATCGCCAACCAGTTCGTGGTCGCGGTCAACAGCACCTACAACTACCTGAGCGGCGTAAACGTCCATGACGCAGCGACGTCGACCTTCGTGGTCAACGGTACGACCGCCTCCAGTGGTGCCGCGACCGGCGCCTTCCAGGTGGTGGGCGGTGCGAGCTTCGGCGCCGCGACCCGTATCGACGGCAACCTGACCGTTCAGCATGGCCCTCAGACTACGATCTTGGCTACGAGCACCTCGGTCGCCATGCGCGCCCCGCTGCAGCTTATCCAGACTTCCCCCACCGGAGCCAACTGGGCCGAGTTCTCCAACGGCACCAGCACCATCTGGGTTCTGGAGAAGAACAACAACGACCTGCTGCTCAAGAAGGACGACACGACTACGGTCCTGCGTATCGACTACGCGCAGGAACAGGTCGAAGCGCCTGTCTCGCTCGGTATCGGTAGCACCAACTGGCTGAACCTGCAGTCGGTGGGGGTCAACACGACGCTCACCCGTGGACAGGGGCGTGCTATCGCCACTGCAGACAGCATCACCATCGACCTGTGGGCTACCCCCACGACGGGTGACGAGGTGGCTGTGCGTAACGCTAGCGGCACTGGGGCCATCACGGTCGACGGCAACGGCAACAACATCGACGGGGCTGCAACCAAGTCCTTGGCTGATGGTGAAGCCCAGCTACTGATCTACAACGGCACCCAGTGGATCGGCTTCTGATCGCGCCAGGACTACCAATCCCTCGTGGTAGGGGTAACTTAGGGAGCACGGTCGAGCCTGGGTAGGCGTGCCCGTGCTTACAATAGGGGCACCGTATGGCGCGTTCTTTCATCCAGCTGCTCAACGGTCTGGGTCTTCAGCTCACCCCTGAGGCGGCTAACCCCGGTGACGCACTGACCTTCTGGGTCGACTCAGGGGATAGCAACAAGCTCAAGTTTGGTGCGGTTGAGGTTCAGTTGGGCTCGGGCGTCGCCTACCCGCTGCTTGCCCCCGACGGTACCGTTGGCGCACCTAGCTACGCCTTCACCAACAGCACCAGCTCTGGCCTCACCAGCCTCGCCACCGACGAAGTATCGCTCGTCGCCAACGGCGTCGCGGCGCTGACGGTCACTGACAGCGTGGTGCGGGTCCCCTTAGGATCGCCGACGACCGACGTCCCCGGACTCGAGTTCGGCACCACTGGCGACGGCCTCGGTTACGACGCCACTATTCCCGGACTCGAGACGGTGGGCGTCATCGTCGGGGGCACCGCCAAGTACCTCTTCAACGCCGCGTTCGGGTTCGCCCTGTCGACGGACCTACCCGTCTCGTTCCAGGCCCCAGCCACCCGCGGTAACCTGCAGCTGCCAACGTCGAACGTTGAGCCATCGACGCCGCAGACTGACGACACCTACATGGACGACGGTACGAATACCGCGTCTGGCAATCCAGGCTGGCGCCGCTTCAACGGTGCAATCTGGCAGGACGTCGGCGCTGTCACTGGCTCCGGCGCCGCGTCCAACATCGAGTATGCGAGTTCGACCCCTACCTTCTCCAACACTGGCA
>Ga0307377_10004503_pt1 | contig 15221 bp, 3 predicted proteins | sample TR3MG_FD_202535 | JGI IMG/M metagenome (GOLD analysis project Ga0307377, IMG submission 202535) | Soil microbial communities from Risofladan, Vaasa, Finland - TR-3 | ecosystem: Environmental > Terrestrial > Soil > Coastal area > Acid sulfate soil | place: Finland: Risofladan, Vaasa | collected... | reverse complement strand
TATAAACATGAAACTTACATACCCTGATTGGAAGATGGGAAGAGTTAGGGATGCAGTATACTACGACGCACGAAGTTCGTGGAACTTTTATAGAAAACAAGCGTATGCAAATGCGATGATGCCTAATATTGACCAGCTGGAATCGATCAAAAATGCTTGGTTAAGGTTAGTGCCAGAGATCAACGAGCATTCAAATGGGTTTTCAACACTCGCAGACGCACAAGTAATTTATAATAAAAATAAATAGAATGCCAAAGTCAGCAGTACATACCTTTCAAGGTGGCATGGTCAAAGACCTAGACAAGTCTTTGATTACTAATGACCGTTACCTTGAAGCTCATAACTTAAGGTTAGTAACTTCTACAGGTACTACCAATAGCGGTGAGACAAGTGGTTCATTAGAAAACATTGAGGGTAATATCTTAGTAGCATCTTCTATACCAAACACAATGTCTGTTGCAGGCAGTATACACTTACGTGATAAGGTTGTATTATTCTTAACTACCAACACTACTACGCCTACACCAGGTGCTGGACGGAACATGATTGTAAGCTTTGAAATAAGCCCTATTACAGAAGATTTAAGCAACTATACTGTTGTGTATGATGATAGTCTAAACAACACCGCAGGGACATTAGATTTCAGCACTGTGAATCAAATAAGAGCAGTGGCTGTATACGAAGCTCCTACTATACAAAAAGTATATTGGTGTGATGGTTATAACAACATGAGGTATGCAAATATAATTGATTACTTAACAACTGATGGTTTAATAAAGTCAGGTAGTAACTATTATTTTACACCAGATTTGTTCGAATTTATACCGAACGTTTCGCTAACAACTCCTAAACTGAACTACATTGTTCCAGGTGATATTAAAGCAGGTATAGTACAGTACGCTTTTCAATACTTCACACAGTATGGTGCTGAGACATCAATGTCAGCTTTAAGCAATACCATACATCTTACAAACAGAGATGACTATGGAACATACTCCTATAACTACTGGGGGGAGGGGGATATTACTTCTTCAGCTGGTAAAGGAGTAAGATTAAACATTGCGTTAGACGACAGTGATAAGTACAATTATATAAGAGTAGTAAGATTACACTATACTTCAGTTAACTCTGTTCCGACTATTACAGTTGTAGGAGAAGTTAGTATTAATTCAAGTGTTAGCAACTTAGTATTCACAGATACAGGTGCCTCTTCATTAGGTACACTGACATTAGACGAATTCAATATAGGTAATACTGAACTATTTAGTGCTAAAGATATCGCTGTAAAAGACGAACGTCTGTTTGCAGCCAACATTGTAAAAGATGAATTTGAATTAGGTGATTGGGATGGTAGAGCTGTGAGATTTAGAGCTTCTGATACCACCGCTATAGTTACAGATAACATAAGCGGTGATTTACCACTTACACAACCAACTAGTGATACTCCAGCAGAGTGGGATGCTCATGGTTGGTCCTCTTATTTAAGTGACCATGATGGTATTAACTACTACAACGATCCTGCCAATGATGGAGACGCAACAAAGGCTTATACCTTTCAAATGAATGGTACTACACTAGGTGCTGAAGGTCCTTATGTAAAAATAGGATTCCAGTTAGATACTATGACGATTGACAATTCTAACTCAGCCCACTCTTTTTATACTAGTACGGAATCAACAGCAGATAATAAATCATATACAAGTTTTGCCAGTCCTTACTTATCAGGCCGTAGGTCATGGCAACGAGATGAAACATACAGACTCTATCTAGTATTCTTTGATGAAAGAGGAAGATCTAGTAAAGCTAAATGGGTATGTGATTTACGTATGCCCAGTTTACATGAAGTTGGGTACTCGGTACTAGCTCAATTAAATGGTACAGACGTACAAACACAGGCCTTATATCCTACAATATACTTAAAGGACATGCCTACCGGTGCTGTTAAAGCACAGTTATTGCGTGTACAACGTGGCGGACAAGACAGGTCAGTGTTAACACAAGCTTTAGCGTCACCAGTACGTGCTGATGGAAGTGTTTATAGACCACGCGCTGTGTCTGAATATATGGGTAGTACAGGTCGGTTGATGAAACTTACTTCGCCAGAAATAAACATAACAGCTAACATTAATATCGAGTCTAGTGATTACATAGAGTATGTTGCAAATTACAACACATCAGCACATACAGTAGGTGCTGCACCACGTATATCTAAAAAAGGTAGGGTTAATACAAGAGTGGCTTTTGCTGCTAATACAAAAACTACTTTAGATGATGCTGTATACGTAGCACCGCAAGCTTCGACAGAAAGAATAACAGTTGCTGGTATATCTTGTAGTAACTATGATTCTGTGCTAAGTTCATATGGTAGTACTGGCTTATATGTGCATCATGAAAATTCACTATGGACTGGAGGTGCTGAGTATTTCGTAGTTGTAAACTACAAACGAGATGTTCACCTATCACAGTATGGAGGACAGACGCATGAAGATCGCAGTAACAACATTGCAATACCAGCGTCAGATGTATTTGAAGTATCTACTTCTACAGTTGCATGGAATGGAGATACCTTTATAAATTACTTCGAAGTTGTCACACATTTATATGACTTAACCAAAACTATATCAAATACTACAAGTTACACAGTGTTTGTACCTCTCGAGAGTTCTATCAACACAGAACTGAGGCATGATAAAAGTATGAGGATAGAGGCTATAACACCGTATTCTTTTAATATGCAGGAAGTGGCGGGTACGTGGACAAACGCTAATGGGAATATTTACGAGCAACCGACATCTTTATATCAGTATAACACAGTTTATTCTCAAGAGTCTACTGCAAAATATTATACAAACGTACCAGATACTGTTACAACACAGACAGATTTTGATTGTATGGTACGTGTATCTAGGAATAAAATCAACAGCGAGTCTCAGGACTCATGGACATTATTTCCAGTAAACGACTTCTTAGAAGTAAACACTAGACACGGCCCAGTAACAACATTGGCTTCGATTAACAATAAATTACTGTTTTGGCAGAATGATGCTTTCGGGGTATTGTCTGTTAATGACAGAACTTTGATACAAGATAGTAGCGGTTCATCATTGGTACTTGGTACAGGTGGTATTTTAGATCGTTATGACTATATATCAGATAAGGTGGGTGTGCAAGATAACAGAGCACTAGTAACAACACAAACGGGTGTCTATTGGGTTAATACCAATGACAACTCTATATATAGATATGCAGACTCTCTTACAAACTTATCAAAAAGTAAGATGGTACAATCATTAGGTGATGTAAACTTAGGGTTTGACAATCGTTCTGCAATAGGTATAAGGACAATGTACGATACTAAATATAATAGTGTGTTGTTTACTGTGTTTAATACAGACGAGAGTACGGGTACAACGTTATACTTTGATGAAAATATAGATTCCTTTACTGCATTCTACGATTATTATACTTATAATTACATTCCTTACAGGTATGGTTTTATGACAACTGGGGACCAGGAAGCTACTCCGTATTCGTTATACTTACATAATAGTAAATTAGCAAATAGGTGTTACTTCTATGGTGATTATGTAGATTCTAGTATTAAACTGGTGTTTAATGATGATTACGGATATACTAAAGTGTTTGATAATTTATTCTTTTATTCTGACGTAACTACACCCGATATAACTACAGACATACCTAGAGATGTGTTAGTTTATAATGATACTTTTAGTTCTGTGAGATGTTACAATTCATTTCAAAACACAGACTATTGCGCATTAACATACGGTACTAACTTAGAAAGAGACGAGAGAGATTGGACTACATTCATACCTCGTAATGCTGTATCTTCAGTTTATACAAGCAACCCTTTTATATTTGACCCTGCTAACTTAGATACAACAAGAACTTTTAGGGAACGTATGAGAGATAAATATATGGTAACGGATTTGGTTTATACCAATACAGGTAATAAACGAATAGTTGTACCTTACATAGGAATTAAATATCGTGTATCTCCTAGATAATAATAATATGACAAAACAAAATAAATTAAAGAAGCCTAGGAAAACTAAGGTTGAAGTTCCTGAAATGAGTGCTGGTGGTGTGTTAGGTGATACTGCGTCATTTGCGGGTATGGGAGCTTCGATGGGTAGTGTTATACCTGGTCTTGGTACTGCAATTGGTGCTATAGGCGGTGCAACAGTTGGATTAGTAAAAGGTCTATTCGATCACTTTAAAGAAAAGAAAGCTGAACGTATACAACAAGCTTCTATAGATATAAATTCTAGTGGTGCTTTACAAGCTAACGCAGGCAGTTCTATGAATAACTTTAGAGACCCTTGGACGGCAGCTAATGGTGGTGTAGTACCTGGAGGTAACCCAGTGGAATTGAAAGGTACAGAGACTTCTCTAGACCCTGACAACAACTCTTTAGCAAGGTTTGATTTACCTAAAAGACATCCTAATCAAAGTAGGGTTCCCCTTAAAGAAGGAGCTGTAGTATTCCCTGATACAATGGAAATACCTGAAGCATCTCCGTTACGTAAGTACGGTAAGTACTTTGCAGAAGTGTCAAAAAGTATAGACAACGAAAGAAGTAAGGCACAAAAAACATTAGATAGTAAAGATTCAACACTTATAGCTAGGCGCACAGCAGAACGTAACATATATAATGCTGATAGAAAATATGGTGAATTAACAGGCTTATTACTAAGTGAACATCAACGTCTTGGTATAGATACAAATAAGCAAGGTATTCCGAAGGCTGCTGCAGGATGGATACAAGGTGCTCTTAAGGCATCAGGTAAATTTCTTAATTCTGATAAAGGCGGACAGTTAATGGGTACTCTAGGTAGCTTAGCTCCTGTAATGTATAACATAGGTCAAGGTAGTCGTAAGCCGGAACAGTTAGACCCAACAGCATTTCAAAATCCAATGGCGTACGATGCTCTACAGTCGATGAGTAATAGACAAGTAGACACAGCACCAATGCTTGCAAGCAATGCTGAGTCTGCTGCTATAGCTGAAGCTAACTTAAGGTCTTCAGGGGCTGGTGCAGGCGCTTATAGGTCTGGTGTTACTGGTATACAGAACGCTAGAATGAAAGCTAACGCTAATGCACTCAGTCAAGCTGATGCACAAAACAATGTTTACAGAGGTCAACTAGGACAGATGCAAGGTCAATTAGGACAACGTATGGCGGATACAAATTTAATAGTGTCAGATCTTAATGCACGTAACCAAGCAGCTAGTAGAAATTACAATGCTGCAGCTATGGGGCAATTAGGTCAGTTCTCTCAAGTACAACAGCAGATGAATAACCAAAGACAACGTGATCAGATGTTGATGCCTATGTATCAATCATGGATGGAAATGATGTCTGGTAATCAAACACAAACAATGCAAACACAACACAACAACATTAATCCTAATGTGGGATTTAATATGTCGGGCCCTAAGGCTAAATATAACATGCTTAATCCTAAATATTAAAAAATAAATTATGGCAATTTCACGATATGACACGCCCGCTCAGGCACAGTTTAGCAACACTTACGTACCCATCCCATTTAACGAGATGATGAAGATAGGTGTTATGAAGCAGGCTGCTGTGGAGTCTGGTGATAAAGCAATGAATGATGCAATGGCTAACTTGTCTAGTTTTCAAGTAGCTCCTTTTGACGAGCAAAACTATCTTGAGGTGCGTCAAAATTATGAAAATAAACTGCAAGATTTATATAGCAAAACTGGTGGTGCTGGTGACTATGAATTTCGTAGGGGAGTAGCTAGGATAAGAACAGAGATGGGTATGGACCCATTACTAAGAGGTATGCAATACAATCTAGGACAGTATCAAACTGCCATGAAAAATAAAGAACAGGCTACTGAAGCAGGTGCTACAAGGCCTAATACTTACGCTTTAGACAGTTCTATTCAAAAAATGTTTGCCCAAGAGGGTACTAAAGGTATGATGGAGCGAACTGGTAGTAGCAAGTGGGTTCCAGGTAATTGGCGTAAAAATGTAGATATTGATCCTGGGTTTAAAACTTTTGTTGATGATGTTATTAAATCTACTAATGCCGTGAAAGGATTTCAAACAGACGCTAGTGGAAAATATGTTGTTTCAAGTGAAAAGGGGGGGAGGTCATTAGCTGCTTTAGCTAAACCTTTTGGCATTGACTATAAAAAAATTGTGAATAGTAAGACGGGGGGGATATCTTTAAAACCAGTATTTGGTGAAGAGTATAGTAAAACAATGAACGACTTCTTTTTAACACCAGAGGGTGAACAACTTATTGTTAATGCGGCTTACGGCGCTTCTTCAGCAGAAGACGCAAAGGATAAGGCAGTAGATATGTACAAACGTAAAGTTACAAAAACAATCAATGAGTTTGTAAGTGTAGATAGTAAATATAGTATTGACTATGATCCTTTGTATGAGGCTGCAGCTAAGAAAAAAATAAGTGACTCACAAATGCAGATAGTGCAAAAACAAGCTGTGGGCATACCAGAATCTAAGTTTAAAAATGCTGAAAACGTTAATGAAGAACGCCAACATTTAATGGATAAAGTAGATGAAGTAGCTAAACGTCGTGAGGACTACTTGAGAATGAATGGCGTATTAGATTCAAAAGCTATATACAAAGATGAAAAAGGTGTGTATCAAGGTTTGAATTTAAAAAAAGATGTGGACGAGAGAGAAGTTAGTTTGGTACTTCAAGAATTTGATGCAGAAGAAGCTCAAGTACGTAGGACGCAAGAGTCGTTAGAAAGAATGTATAAAAAAGCTGTACGTTCTACTAAAGTCAATGGGGCGTTTCTAAAAGAGAATTGGAAACCTGAAGATTCTATGTCTGAGGAAAGAATACAAGACGCCACCAATGCAGCTGAACGTAGATTTAAAGCTTTAAACATGTCTATAGGTAAGACAGGGTATGAATCTACTTATAAGTCTGGTAATTTAGATATGACAAAACTAACACCTGAAGGGAAACAACAATACAAAACTTTACTAGACGAAGAGTTAAATAGTCGTTCACCTGCTGTAAAAGCCATTGATGCTACACTAGCAAAGAATGCTGAAGCTTCTTCCGTATTAGTAGGTGTCTCTAATTTACCTAGTATAAAGGATGAAAAGTATCTCGAAGATAAGTTTTCCAACTGGGTAGTAGAAGGTGGTGACAAATTAGGAGGTGGTTCTATAAGAGTACGTAGATTCGATACAGGGGAAGAAATAACAGACCCTAAAGAGTTAGCTTCTTTTACCAGCGGTAAACTCACAGGTATAACATATGATCCTACAGATCTATCTCCGCAACTTGTATTTAGACCTAACATTTCTAAAAAGAAAGGTGAAGTTGAATTAGCTCCATATAGTATTATGATTGATGCCCCACAAGGTGTAGAAGCCACGCTTGCAAAAGCAGGGTGGACAAATGAACTTGAGATTGCGTTACGTAATCAGTTAGTAGATGTTGAAAATAATATAGCAGACGAAGGCACAATAGGTAGAGGTGAAGATCAATTAACAGTTCGCAAGTTAACCCCTTCCGAAAAACTAAGATACCCTCAAAACGTTAACTTTACAATAACGGCTAAAGGACAAGGAGGGAAACAGGAACCTATAATATTTAAAGATTATCCAACAACAGATATAGGTTCAATTATAAGATGGTATACAAGAACATTTTTGCCTGCACAAGAAGAGGTAAGTGAATAATGAGATAAAACAATAAATATATGGCAATTATACTTCCGGAAGGTAGTCGTTTCGACACTGAAGTTAATCCCGCAACAGGGTTGCAGGGCAAACAAAAAACCCCGGTTCTTCCAAATAATAATACGTATCCCGGTTCGTCAACCGAAACTGATATGTTTATGGGTACTCCGATGGATATTAATCCAAACGACTACTCATTTCAAATAAGACCAGGTGCTGACAACCCTGAGTTACGTGCACAAGACCAGTCTATAGGACAAGAAATTGTTCATGGAGCTGGTCGTCTTGTTGGTACCACAGCCACCAAGTTCCTTGAAGGATTTGGTTATATGTATGGTATGGGTGAAGCTTTATTTACTGGTAAAAGCTTAGGTGAAGCCATTGATAATGGTTGGGTTAACTTATTTAGTAGCCTTGAACAGGATATTAAAGATGCTATGCCTATATATCATACTAATAAGTATAATGAAGGTAACATATTAGAACAGATGGGAACTTTAGGTTTCTATATGGATGATGGTGTTGACGGACTTGCTTTTCTAACTTCTGCTTTATTGGGGTCGAAAGGTATAAATATGGCTGGTAAAACTCTGGGAGCTTACGGTAAACTAGCTAGAGCTTTTTCTAAAGCTACTACAGCTGCTAGAACAGGTAAGGCTTCTTTAGGAACATTACCAAAGTTAGCATCTTACGCAAGAGAAACAGATTTACTTACAATGTCTTCTTTCAACTCTGCAGTAGAAGCTAGTTTTGAAGCTAAAGACACTATGGATAATCTTATGAGTCAAGGAGTATCTAGAGAAGATGCTGCTAAAGCTGCACAAGGTACGTTCTGGTGGAACATGGTTGCTCTTATGCCATCTAATTACATTACAAACTCAATGTTTTTTGGTAAGGCTAATCCATTCAAAAATAGAGTTAAAAATATTATAGGTAAGGACGGTAGACTTATATCAGAAGTAGCACCGTTAACTACAGGCCAAAAAGTAGGTGCTTTCGCATATAACATGGCTAAGTCTATGGCATCTGAAGGTCCTTACGAAGAAAACATACAGCTTGCTATACAAAACTACTTCCAGGATTTAACTACAGGTAAAGAAAGTCGTGGTCAAGTTGAGGGTATAGGTAGTAACATGCTTAAAAACTTCAGTACTGACGAAGGTCAAAAGGCAATGGTAATGGGTTCTTTAATAGGGATGATACCTGGAGGTGTTGGTGGTATACGTGAACTAAAAGCAGATCATATCACTGAGTCTACTTTACATTCGATGTTAAGTACTACCATTAACTCTGTTAACAAAGACTTGCAGGACCAAGACATATGGGAGAAAGATAAAGATGGAGCTATCGTTTATGATGAAAAGAATAAACAACCTGTAATAGACCCTTTAAAAGTTTCTAATTACTTTGCAGCTAGGTATTATTCAGGTAAAAATGCTTTCAAGACTCTGGTTGCTACAACTGCTGGTAATCAAATAATGGCTGATAGATTGGAAGAGGAAAGAGTATCGTCATTAGCTTATTCATTTTTAAGTATTCCTGACGGTCAGAAAGCGTTTGAAGCACAGATAGACCTATATGCTCAAGAGAAGATACAGTCTATGACTGAAAAGGGGGAAGAAGTTGATCCAGCTGTCGTTAAGCAGTTAGCACAAGAGATGAAAGATAAGGGACCTATGTATCAGATACTATATGATAATGTAGATGAAGCATTTGCTGGTTTATATAACTTTCATTCTCCAGTATTTCCTGGTAAGAACGATGCTAAAATAAGTAATCTTGCTAGTATGGTAAAGGACACTGCTATGAAAACTCAATTCATGGTAGGTGTTGATCAGATGTTTTGGCAACAGAAGATTAAAGAATTGGAGACTGAAAAATCAAAGCTTGAAACGTCTCCCGCTGGTAAAACCGATCTTGGTAAAAACAGTATAACTAGTATAGAGAAACACATTAAAGCTGTTGAAGAGACGCTTGAGAAAGCACAGGAGTCTTATAAGAAAGCTTTAGATATGAAGATGTGGCAGGATAAGTTTAACACCTCTAAGAAAGAATTAACTAAACTACTTGATGAAAATGAAGAAGATACAGACACCACAGTTGAAGAAACTGAAGAAACTAAAGCAGATGGTGAGGTTAAAACACCTGAAGAATTAGTTAAGGAGGAGGAAGTTAGAGGTACTATTACTACTAATGATAAGACTGTACAAGAAGAAGTACAAGCTGCTGTGGAAAGAGTAACTGCAAGCCTTGACTTAGAATTTATACAAAAAGCTAAGGAGGCATCAGCCCTCGAAGAACTAAATGAAGCATATACACCTAATTTAGGTGCTAACGCTTTAGAGGAATTACAACGTAAGGTTACAACTGAAGCGCTTATATCTCGTTATGGTGATAGAGTTAAGTCAGAAATGACTTTAACAGGATTAATAAATTCTGTAGATGCAGGTGAGGTTATTGAAGCTATATATCAAGATGTAACAGGTACTATATTCGTAGATGAGGAAACAAATGAAATTATATTTAAAGCTAACGAATCAGGGAAGGAATATATCCTAGGTAAAACAACTGACGAAAGTACCGTTCCTGCGTCAGCATATGGTATTGTACCTTTAAAACATACTGTATTTGATGTCAATCTTAGTGAAGATGGTGTAGGTTTATTTATACAAGGTAGAAGATACAACATAGATAACGACAAACCACTTTCTTTAATAGAGGAAGATGAAAATGGTATACCTATTGCTGTAACTCTTAAAGATGTCAATGGGGTATATCTAAGGTTTACTAATCCTACTTTAGTTGTTGATATAGCATATGCCTTAGAACTTTTGGATGTAGCTAGAGAGACTGCCTTTAATGAATATCTAAATACTCTTGAAGCAGATTTCGTTGTAGTACACAATCCAAAAAGTACTGATAGTTCTGCCAAGTATTATATATATTATATGCCTGATGGTAGTAAAGAGGTCATACGACCCACAACAACTACTGACTCTGATGGTACTCTTAGATTTGTAAACAAACGTGTTGTTAATAAGAAATTCAGACAGATACTTATTGATGTTCACATGAAAGATATGCATACGTTAATGGAACGTTTAGTTGCAGAACGTATTGCTTTAAAAAACCGTGAATCTAGCGAAAAGCTAGCTGAACTTAAAAATAAATTAGAAAATGAAATTAGCGAGTTTATTACAAATAGTCGATCCGCAACTGCGAAGGAGATTATTACAGCTCTCGGGCTTACAGAGGTATCTAGCACTGCGACAGAGGAGACTGAAAAAGCTGGACGCAAGGATGTGGAAAAAACCCCAGCTGAGGTTGCAGATGAGAAATCCTCTCGTGGAAAGCCGGAGACCGAGATAGTAGTTAAGAAGAAAAAGACCAAAGAGGAGCAAGAAATCTTAGATTCTAAGGCTGAAGAAATGGCTAAGGAAAAGCCTGTTGAAAAGCCTACAGGTAAAGTAGCTGATTCACAGGGGGTAGAACCCACCAATGTCGATACGCTGGAGGAGGAGGTTGTAAAAGGAGATAGTGAAACGAGACGTGGTCTTGCACATTCAGCTACAGCTGTTGCTTGGAAAGCAGAAGATAACCCAGAGCTTGATGTTTTTATAAGTAACCCAGATAATATACTTGATGGTTATACTTTAAGTGCTTCTATAGATTATGAATATACTGATGAAGATTGGAACGAAGATAGTAAAAAAATAGAGTATATAAACAAATATATCAATACCTTACGTAAAGGGGATGAGGATATGTTTGATAGTCTTATAGACGTTATAGCTATAAAACTTACACTTGTAGACGAGAATGGTAAAGAACTGCCTTATAAAGGTATGTACTTACACCGTAGTGACTATGACAATATAATAGTTCCAAAAGAACTTCAATTGCGTAGAAGTAGTATGCATCCCACTGAATATCAAAAAGAAGTAGATGTTATAGCAGAGATTGAAAAAAAGGCTACACGAGCGTTACGTAAAGAGATAATCAAAGATTTACTTGCTAGTAAACCTGTTATATTTAATGGTTTGTCAAGAGGTAAGGGAGTTCTGAGTCAGACTAGAGGTCAGAATAGGAACTTAACTGAAATTACTGATAGTCCTGATAATGGTAGGATAGGTATAGCCAACAACGAACATATTATAATGGATGGCCAGGGTGAGATTATACCTGGTGATGGTAGTACTGGTAATGTGTTTTGGGAGACTGACGAAACAGTCAATGGTGATAAGTTTGCTGTTAAACTAAACGTTTCTAAAATAGCAGAAGAACACGCTAAAATATTGTTAAAAGCTTTCCAACAAACAATTGTAGGTAAAGGATACGCTGCTTTGTATGAAGGTAAAGAGGTTGAAGGTGGTTTAACAAACGGAGAGGTTATAAGTATACTTTCTTTAGAAGGTCCTATAACTGATCAATATAATAAAGAAACTAACTTGTTAATAGAAAAGCACCTTATACCTAAGACTCTATACATGAAAGATCGTGTATTGTATTTTGGTGAGCGGTCATTAAAAATAACTAAGAACATATCTGAAGAAGATACCCAAGCTTTCGTAAAACATATTACAACTAATAAAAACTATAACATACCCTACTCAACACATATAAAGTCTGGTGTTGGTTTAGGAACTAAAGTTAAAAAAGATTTTAAGATCGGCAGTATTGTTGGCAAAAAAGGGATGTCATACCAATCCTTCCTCATACTCAACAATATGATTATGACTGACCTTATCAAGGATAGTATTACAGGAAGAATATTTTCTAAACCAGTTATAATATTCGAGCATACTCCTAAGAAGCGTGTGGCTAAAAAAGCACCAGCTAAAGAGGAAGTACAAGAGAATAAGGTAAGCAAGTCAGAAAAGAGTTCCTCACAAGCAGTATCTGATGCTGTACGAGGTAAGGATTATAAGGAAATAAATACGGCTGGTGACTTCGCTGGTGTACCTGAAGGAATTGATATATTTACAGTAATGGTTGGTATGTCAGAAACAGATGAAGGTACAGCAGGGGCTTCAGTAGGCGAAGAAATATCTGTAATAGGTGTTACTGAGCGAGGGGAAGACGGTAAGATGTTATTTAGGGTATCTCCTAAAATAACTGAGGCTGATACATTTATAACAGCTTTAGACTATTTAGATGGTATGGAACTGTCTAACAAAAAAATAGAAAGACTTAATTCAATATTTAAAGGTAGAACGATACATGTTGAGATACCTGTCAACCAACCTGAAGTAGTAGCAAAAGACAAAGCTTTAAGCCGTGCTGAATTAGCAAAAAAGCTAAACGACATGGAAGAAGAGGACGAGATTCCTTTTGCACACGGTGTTGAAAAGGCTACAGGTAAAAAGGGGGATATTAATACTGCTGTAAAATACTTAGAAAATAAGTTTGGTAAAGACGTAACTATAAAAATAGAGGAAGATCTCATACCTATTATAACTAAGTCAGGTACAAAGATGGCATTCGCTACTTTTCACAGAGATGTGATAACACTGTCTAAAGCACTAGAGCAGGGGTCTGCGTACGAAGAAGCCTTTCACAGGGTATCTCTGTTGTATCTAAGCCCTGAACAGCAAAAACTAATACATAATGAAGCTAGAGTTAAATATGGTCTTAAAGACGCTACAGATAGGGAAATAAACGAACGGTTGGCACAGGACTATAGAGAGACTGAAGCAAAAGAGGGGAAAACAAAACAAAGTCTTGGTAAGCGTATAGCGAACTTCTTCAGAGACTTGTATGACTTTATACATACTTTCTTTACAGGTAAACTTCGTATATCAAAACTCGATGTAGATAATCTGTTTAGAGTTATTAGTAAAAGTAACGGTAGGGTAGGGCGTATACGATATGCCAGACCTAACGCTAAGTCATATAAGAATTTAAAGGGTGCCGATGCATATACACATGCTGTAAAGGGACGTGAGTTAGAACATATACATGATACCGAAACACTAACACATGTTGTTAAGAACTTAGTAAACATAATGATTACTAAAAGTGGTGTGTTTAAGACAAAAGATATAGGACAACTTGATTATATGTCTGCGATGTATGATATGCAACGTCGTGTTAAGATAGCTGCTGAAAACGGTGAAACGGATGTTGCCGCACTATATCAAGAGATAGTAGACAATTACGATATATTTTTGGATCTGATGAAGAGTCAACTTGAAGTACTTAAGGTAAAAACTAAGTTACCTGAAGATGCTGAGGATGAATCTGATAACAGAGGTTTTAATTTTACACGTTACAGTAAAGCTGCGTTTGAATTAGATGGTAAAGACAATGCAGGTACAGCAATAAAATTTGTAATTGCTACTTTACATTCTACTGACCTAATTAATAGTACTACATTGCTTAAAGAGTTTGTTGACTTCGATACAATGTTTGAAACTTTTCAGCAAGATTTAAGCCAACTGTCTACTTTAGAAGAGATGATGGCTAAGTTAACAGCTAAAAAAACTATACCTTATAAAGAATTAGTAGAACGTATAAAAAGGGACAGGGCGGTAGATAAGTTCGATACTCTTGCTACACAGTTCTACCACGCTATGCGCAAGAACAGGTATAAGTATAAAAATGCTGTTGCCAACCTTAAAGGAGGTAAAGCTGAAATTGAGATGCTTGACGCTGAAACACAGAAAGCAAGTACTGCACAATCAACAGTGTGGGGGCAGGCGTTTATGTCATCTGAGGCATACAAGGACGGTGAACCTAATGTACCTTTCTTAAAAAGTATAGTAGCTGACTTTGCAGCAATAACTACAAAAGCCAACACCGAATATAATAACAAGGTTAATAATCAAACATTACCTAGCTATGATACTATATTTAATAGTGTTTTAAAACTATTTAATAAGATATCTGTACCTATGGATGCTGCTGTTTTAGGTAATATACTTGATAGTATAGACCCTAACGATAAGCATGCTGCTTTATACAATTTCTTATTCCACAGTAAGATAAGTAAAATGGGGGCCATCTTTGGTAGTAAGGGTATATTTACCAGACTCGCTTCTGAAGGTAAGGTAACTAACTCTCGTGGTGTAATTATGTCAAATGATCGCATCTTTACCAACGAACAGTTGTTTACAAGAGTGGTTGCCCCAGCATTTTTAGAAGTACATGGTGGTATGGTAACTAATACTATACTTGGACCAGATGGTAATCCTTATTACTTACTCTCAGAAAATAGTTTTATAACAGACTTGTTTCATTCATTAAGAAACAACCCAGCATTTTTTAATTCACTTGCTAATGATGTAGAGTATAACGAACATTCTTACTTATTAAAACAGATGGTAAGTCCTGCGGTACGTAACAATCTTGAAGTTGTTGTGTTTTCAGCACTATCTATTAAAAATTCTGGTGATAAAGGCCGTAGCTATGCAGACATAAGTGACGCCGAAGATTTGCTTGTTAAGATGGGCATGTTTGAATCTGGTATGGTAGTGTTACCACAGCTTGCGGATAGAGG
>Ga0307377_10004502_pt1 | contig 15221 bp, 20 predicted proteins | sample TR3MG_FD_202535 | JGI IMG/M metagenome (GOLD analysis project Ga0307377, IMG submission 202535) | Soil microbial communities from Risofladan, Vaasa, Finland - TR-3 | ecosystem: Environmental > Terrestrial > Soil > Coastal area > Acid sulfate soil | place: Finland: Risofladan, Vaasa | collected... | reverse complement strand
GGATTTAGGGGGGATAGGATTAGTATTTATATTTATATTATTATTATTTTTTTCTTTTAGGGGGGTCTGGGGGGATCTTTTCTTTTTGCTTTTGCTATTTTCTGTTGCTTTTTGAATATCAGAAATCAAATCATCAAAGTCCGGACCCCTGTTTGGAGAAAAATTCTCACCCTCAATAGCAGATTGTAAATTCTCTGCAATCATAGAAAGTGCTTTAATAACTGAAGATATTGATTCAGAAATTAGAAGAGTGCTTTGCTGTATGGTTTCGCAGAGATCGTCTATACTTAAGTTGCTTCTTTCACTCATAATTCATTCCCCCTTTAAATTGAATTATTCAATTTCGTTAATATCGTCGTATTCGTTCGGGTCCGGAATATAAACATTATATTCCGAAGACATCCAGCGTTTGATAGTATCAATATAGTCCCAGAATTCTGGCGACTCCATTTTTGCGGTGCTCTTTGTTACCGGGAATCCAACAACTTTTTCCTCTGTTAAAAATCTAAACTTGAGACCTTCGTGGACCATATCTTTTTCATGGGGTTCATAGCCAAATGCCTGGCAGACATATTTTACAACAACCCCAAAATAATAATTATTGGCCTCTAAGCTCCTAATTTTTACTACACTGTCTTTCTTGATTACAACAGATACGATGGTATCTGGTTTAAACCCAGATAGCCATTGGCGGTGGGAATTTTTGAACCTTTCAAAAATCACAGGCTCATGGTTTGAATTTATTTTTGCGAGGAATTTAGGTATATGCATAATAAAGCTCCTACTATAGCACGTTTCTATGAATTAAGGTACCAGATTTTCGATAAAGTTAATAAAAAAGCATTTATTTTTCATTAGATTATACAAATTGTCTGCTGCTATCTCATCTATCTCTTCTGGCGTTTTATAATAGCCACATAATTTATCCAATCTTTCAAGCTCGGTCATGATATAAAGTCTTCTTGCCACCCTGCCTTTGGCCAAGCTTATGATTTTATCTACAGCACGAATTGAGATACCTTCAACATCACATATTTCTCTTCTGCGACAGTTAAAATCTGTATCATAATCCCCCCGGACGCATTCATCGATGCTGTCCTCAATTTCTTCTTGGATACCATTCTCCAGATTGTACCTTTCCATAACTTCCATGGCTAATTTACTCGGCTTGTTTGTCATTCCATTCTCCATATTTTGCAATCTCTTCCGCAATTCCAACCACCAAATCCATTGCCGTTTCGATGGGGAGCATAACGCCTTGAGTCTGCATTTTTGAATTATACATACCCATCACCTTTACCTTGATATAGATCCCCGGGTCTTTATCCAGACCGGTTCTCTCGGTGAACCTTACGACTGCGTTTTCGTTAAACATTTGATCTCCTTGACATAGTCTTTTTTATAATTGTACCCCTTGCGATAATAAATTTCAAACAGGCCCTTTTTCCGGCCGCGTGTTACCTTCCTGGCACTAAAAACCAGTCTCATTCCATTTTGTACCCAGGCCATCCCTGATAGTTCAAACTCTGGCATTTTTACCCCCTTTTTATAATAGCCGGGTTTAACCTTATCCACCCGGCGAAGGTGCTCTTATTAGGCAGCGATTTTTTCCATATAATCAGAAGCGGCGGCCCAGGCAGCTTTTTTAATAGCAGCGCCCGGTCCCCATTGGCCGGCCTTAAAACGGTTATTAATGGTTCTTGCCGGCTTGTCATGGTCTACCCATGCCGTGACAGCGTTCAGGACGCCCCAGAGCGTATCTTCCGAAGAGACCATATCCGAGCCAGCACCTGTTCCATATTGTTCGATCATGCCGCTAATGGCCTTTGCCTTGGGGCCATCCACCATGACGTCCGTATAATCATCGGCCATACGCTCGTCGTGCATCAGATTCATAAAGAATTTAACTGCGAAATCATCTGTAACGCGAATGTTGGACATCTCTTCGATCTTTCTACCGAACTCACCGAAGGTATCGTCAAGGAGACCGGCTTCGATCTTGATCTTTTTAGGATCGAACTTGTCGCAATGGGCTATCCGGACACACCCCTCACCCTGGCCGTCATATGCAAACGATAAGGTATTGTTGCAAACTACCCGGACAGATGTCGGCATAAACGTGGTTGCCATGGTTTTGTCGTAAGATGTCGCAAGTAGCGCGTACTGATCAACAACATCCTGGCCCTTGATCCTTAAAGACCCTTCCATCTTGGCCAATGCCCATACCCGGCGACCTTCATCCAGGGAGCCAGCGGTATGCATTTTCCAGCCATGATACTCTACCAAATCCCGGTAGAATTCCAAAATTTCGGCCGGCTGAACAACCTTGTAATTTTTACTAACCACTTCCAGGGGCTGCATGGTGTCAGTCCGGAAAAGGGTTTTGCGGTTGTCGAAGTTGAAAGCTATCGGCATATCGCGGAATCCCGGGATATGATACTGGACAACGCTCTCACCAACACCCCATTCCAGATGAGCCTTTTTTGCCCATACTTCCAGCGGTGCATTCTCGGGAAGCCTTTGTCCCAGTCCATGCCACGGTACGTTACCAACATACGCCATCGAATCTTCGCCTTGTGTCGTGTAAATTAAATGTGCCATTTTTTTAGTCCCCTTTTTGAGTTAGTGTTTTGTACTTCAAAACGATCTTACTATGGATCAATATTTTTTGTCAAGCTTTTTTTTTTATATTTTTTTTGTTTGGCCGGGTTAGGCGTTCAGCCCATAACTATTCCGGACCCGGCCGCACTCCCCCTGATCTTTTAACTGATTCTTTGCAATGGAGATTCAACCCCAAGCCTATCCTGAACATCTTTAAGCTTGTTCATTGCTTCAATATCCCATCTTTCATCCAGATTGTGTTTATTCACGCACTGAGTGCATACCAGTCTGCCGTCATCTATCAACCGTGGACGCCTGCTGTGATTTTCCTGCCTGCCACACACTTCACAAAAATTAATGGCATTTAAAATACTGTCGCTTTCATACTCTGACATTGATTTGTCCCCCTTGTTGGTTATTTAAAAAGTCTTCATTTTTAAAAAAGTTTTGAAACAAGCATCCGCATCTGCCATGGTCTCGAATGCAACGCTGACATGACAAACCAAATCCTTGATCATCACAAAGAAATGTTCTCTGGTAGATTTTGCATTCTCCAGGGCTGTGACAACTTCCAACGTGATTGTCGTGTCTTCCACTTTGAATATTTTCCTGTTTTCGATTTCCATTTTTCCCCCTTTTGTTTAATAGATTGCGTTCTGGCCCTCTCCCCTTCGGTGCTACCACCATCTCTTTCAACCCAGTAGCGGGTAAAGATTTTTGATCCAGTTTGAAGGCCAGAAAGTAATTCATTAATCAAAGTCCCAGTTGGTCAGTAATCTCTGTGAACGGTTAAAATCATTAATACTTCCTGTTTTCATATATTGTTTGTAAATGCGCCTGGCAGCTTTCCGGAATGCCTTTTTTACATTTGAGACCTGTCTCGGATTCCAAAGAGTCCATTTGGGCCTGGCGTCTGCCGTCATTATTCTTGGGTTTCCTGCGATTAAATCAATCATTTTAGTATCCCCCTGCTGCCCCCATTAAACCTACGATTAAAAATATTGCCAGAATCATACCATAGCCAATGTATTTAGTCGATCTCATTTAGTACCTCGCGCACGACGGGCAACAATCGCCGTCATCATCAATGATTGGCGTATAAGATTTGCGGCATCCGGTGCAAACCTTTCTCCTGTCAACCTCGTCCATCGGACCCGCACAGTCGATACAGACGATGGTACCCGCGGCCTCGGTTACTTCCCAGGCCACTTCATCTTCAGGAACGATTTTGTCGCAGGCGATACACTGCAATTCTTGTGGTGCTAAATTAACCATTGTCATCTCCTTTTTTCTGTTGAATGTTGATGTGAATTTTACTTTACCATGAGATAAAAATAATTGTCAACACTTTTTTTTATTTTTTTTATTTTTTTTCAATGGTACCCTAATTCAGAAATCTGTGATATAGTTGGCGTGTCTTTTTAAGGGGGGACGATGGAATACTCAAACACAACAGGCTTTCCTTCAGTATCAGATGTTCTTGAACCATTTGTAGATAAAAAATGGTTTAAAGAAATCCACCGAAAACGTGGAAGTGCAGTCCATGCGGCCATATCATCTAATCTAAAGGGCCTGTTTGTCCCATCCCTTCCGGTTGCCTGGCAACCATATTACGATTCCTGGTTACCATTCAGTGAGCATATTGTAGAAATATTATTAATTGAAGAGCGTCTCGTTGACCACGATCTCGAATACTGTGGACAGCCAGATCTTGTTGCCCAAATGGACAACACATATAATAATGCAATCGCTCTTTGTGACTGGAAAACATCCCAGGCAATGTATAAATCTTTTCCGGTACAGATTGGTGGGTATTGTAACCTCGTACAAAAAGCTGGAATTATCCCAGATATCGGTATATGTTGCAGGCTTAGAAAAGAGCCTGGCAAAAAGATGTTGACAACCGTATATGACCAAAGTACAATGGCTTATTACATTAATTCATTCATTGCAGCGCGTCGCTGCTATAAAGATTTAATCCAATAAGGGGGACACATGACAATTAATTTTGATGTTGGACAGAAAGAAAAGATTGAGAAAATGTTTGAAAAGGCAGAGGCCCCGGTAAAAATTCAGATAAATTTTTCCCAACTTGAAGCCCTTTTTACCAGGGCAGCTGTATCGGTAAGCCTATTGGTTAAAAAGGCTGAAGATTTTAATATCACCAGTGTAGAAACCCGGGGTACTGCCATAGAGATGGGTACACAGGCAAAGCAGATCTACAATATTATTGAGAAGAAACGAACAGAGATGAAGCGGCCTTATCTCGATTTCAGCCAGAAGCTTGATGGATTATGCAAGCCGTTGAAAGATTCTCTCGATATTATACAGAATGGTATAAAAAAGAAGATCAAACTACATATCGATGCTGAAAACAAACGCCAAGCAGAAGCCGAACGTAAACGTCTCGAAGTTGAGGCTGCTTTAAACCCTGAAGCATCCCCGCCGCCCGCAGCTCCTGTTGGTTCATCCAGGTCTGTTATAGAGAAAAAACAGGTGACATCATCTGGGAGTGCGGCTGTCAAGAAGGTATGGAAGTGGAAACAAACTACTGACAATATTGCAGAAATACCTGTTAGATATCTGATGCTTAATGAAAGCGCCATTAAAGTGGCAATTGAAATGGGTGTCCGAGATATCCCGGGTATTGAAATTTACGAAGACTCAGATATCAAATTAACCGTTTCAAGAGGGGGGTTTAAATAATGGCTGATGAAAATTTACCAATCGCTCAAAAGTCGCATGTTCCAATAGTCGACGGCGTTCTCGCTCCCAAAGATTTTGATGGATTATGGCGCTGCATATCTGTTATATGCGAGACCAGTATGGCCGGGTCTTATAGGAAAAAGCCCGAAGAGGCATTCGTAGCCGCCCAACTCGGAATGTCTGTAGGAATGAATTATATGCAGGCATTACAGTCTGTTGCAGTTATTAAGGGAAAGCCATCCCTTTATGGTGATGCCACGACCGCCCTCTGCAAAGCTTCTAACCAGATGGAAGACCACCAGGAATATTGGGAACTTGATGGCGATAAGCTGCAAGATTATGAAGGGCCTGAAGATCTTAAAGAATGGCCAGATAATCTGAAGGCAGTATGTCTTATGAAGCGCCGCGGAGTGACAAGCCCACAGATAGGCAAATTCAGTATCATGGATGCCAAGCGCATGCAGAAGTGGAACAAACATACAAGCGACGGAAACCTGTCCGTGTGGCAAAAACATCCTTTAGACATGCTCATGTGGAAAGCCCGGCACCGCGCCCAGTCAACAGCCTTTGCCGACGTCCTGAAAGGGTTTTTGCCGGCCGCCATTGCTGCCGATTACGAAGCCACTGATATTGAAGAGACAGCTCCGAACGTCTATGCTGCAAAATCAGATCCCATAGCAACGCCACCTGAGAGTGCAGAGGCACCCACGGCCGAAAAGAAAAAAGTTGCCAGCGATATGCAATTTATGATCGATTTTGCACAGGCCAGATCTCTTTCAATATCAAGACTCGAAGAATTCTGTAATAAAATTGCCAAGGAGAATAGCACAACACTGTCCGGGTTAATCCCTGATATTATAAAGAGAGAGGCTGAATTCGTAAGCATGTTCAAGGCTTGGGATGTGTCTGAATCTGGTGGTGGATATGTTGGTGATCCTGATCCTGACGAGGGGCCTATTCCGGATGGCACAGAAGATAGCTTAGATGAATTGGTTGATGACAAAGAGACTTCTAAGCCAGTTTCGGCCACCGCAATGGTTATGCTTTCTTTAGCAGAAGAGGAAGCTATGTTACGCATTAAGCTCGATAAGGCCCTTGAAGAATATACCATGAAAGACGAGGCTGCATATATCGATTCTGATACAGACGAAAACATGTCAGAGTATCTTGATTACTGCGCTGAAATGACCAAGCGTCCAATGCTTGAAATTCTTAAGCTGGCCGAGAAAAGCCCTGATAACTATTGCAAATATTTCTTCAGCTGGTTGGCCACAAAAGAGCCCGAAGAAGCGGGATCACCGGCAGAAGAAGCTCCAAATGGAACATACGCCAATGCCGAAGAAGAGGCGGCCGATACCGAGATTCATGCCCCGGCGCTTGAAAAACCTGAAACTCCGCCGACTGTTGCCAAAGAAATGACAGTACCTGACGTTATTGCCAATGCAGCCAAAAAATCAGCATTTAGCAAGTTTGTCATGTCATTTAAAAACATGCCGGCCGCCAGGTTTGAAAGTTGGGTAATGGAGAATGAGAAAGATCTAAAAGCAGCACCCCCGCTTGACTTTAAAGAAGCCGTCCGGAAATGGGAGTCCATGGTCGCCCAAGGGAAGATAGCGGGTGAATGGCCATATCGTCAGAAACAAGCGGAGCTCGTACTTTCCGACACCAGCGTTGCCAATTACAGACAGCGCCTGGCAAACCTCAAAAAGACTAACCCGTCTGAAGCAGAAGACGCCAGAAAGAAACTCGGGTTTGCTACGACCGTCAGCGAAGAAGCCGCTAAAATATGGGAAGAGAAAATCCACGAACTTATCGAAGACAAAGCTAAAAAGGCAATGAGGAAAAAACGATGACATCATCAGCAGAAAGAAGGACCGGGGAAGATTTTGAAGCCTATAAAAAGCGACTCAAGCAAGAGAGAAAGGCCCTAAAAAATCGCACCCGGCCGACCAGCGGGTCCATCGTCTGGAACTCTTCCAACGTGATCCGGAAACCCGGTGGAGATCTTACCGAGATGGTAAAGGTTAGAAATCAGGGTACCTATGTCAAGGGGGTTGGCAAACTCCATAAGAGCTTTGCCGATAAAAACAGATATGATCAGTTAAAGAAAGATGCCGAACGGAAGCGGAGAAGGGAGATTGAAGATGCAAAAGCTTAATATTGAATTCGATCTGGACGGTGTCCTTATAGATTATCACAGCTGTTTGGAAAAATTCCTTGCGGATAGGATGATCAAAATGATACCAACCGGTAATTTTCACTTCCAGACTGAACCGGAGATTCCACCTGAACGGCTGCAAAGGCTCATATATAAGGCCATGTGGGAGTATGACCGAATCAATCCATTTCCGGAAGTCCCGTCAGTTTTAAAAGAGCTTTACAATATGACAGGTGACCCAATCCGGATAACAACAGCCAGGCCATATCATGTCGCCCACCCGACCATGGATTGTATCGAGAAAGCTCTCGGACCAATACCATTTAGCGTCTCATTTGTCTCGAGTGGAACAGATAAGCACAAGTTTTTAACAAAGGGATGTTATATCGATGATCGGCGGAGAACATGTTTAGATCTGGCAAAACGTGGATTCACAGTATTTATGCCAGAGAGGGATTACAATATGCCCATCGGACCTGAAGACGGGGTTGATTTCTGTTATAGGGGAAAATGGGAGATTTCACACCGCTTTTTCAACATAGGCAAAATAGGGAATATAATCATAATCGAAGACCTTGAGTGTCTTCTTTACCCTGAAAATTTGAGCCGAATTCTTTCCTGAGTCCCCCAGGAAGAACGAGAGGGACGTCTGACCCAGGTCGGCGTCCCTCTTACTTTTTCAGCGCGCCCATGATAGAAGTCGCAACCCCGGGAAAGACCTTTTCTACGCTTCTGCCAGCTATGTAACCGCCGATCCCAAGCTTAAGAAGAGCCCACATTTCAGGGGGGATATCCATCATTATATTGATATCAAACATGGCAGAAAGCCATGGGTTGAGGATATAATTGTTCAATATAATCAGTCCGAATAGAGTCATTATCCCGGGGCGCCAGTTCCGCTGCAGCCACCCGGTACCGGTTGCCTCTGCCTGGATCACCTTGGACTGCTCTGTTATCTCGGTCACAAATTCAGAATGGTCGATCTCCATCGATTTAACCTGAATCTGGGCCTTTATCTGGGCTGCCAGGTCTTTATCGGTCACTGCCTGGTCAACTACATCGAACACTTTACCCAATAATGGGGCAACTATCTTGCCGATCATTGGAAGCGCTGCTAATAATGGAAATGGCATTTTTCCCCCTTTTCTTGATCAAGAAAACATGTGTTTTAAAGAATTATCAACCGGGTGGCCTTGTAGGTCTGCCGGCTTTATCTCTAAGATACTGATTTATTTCAGTGAACTGCTGCTGAAGGGTGTTGAAACCGTTATCAATTTTTTCTTCAAGCTTTTCCTGACGCCTATCCTGTGATTCCTCAATCTTAGCTTGCGCCTCTATCTTGATATAGGTCTCTGGCATTGCTACGACCTTATTAAACATAAATGCGGATAAGAATGATAGCAATGCGACCAATATTCCAATCGCGCTACGCCAAATAACGCCCTTGCCGTTCCCTATTTCAGCCATTATCCGACTCCATTCACATCGCTGATATCTGCAAAATCAACGGTGTTAATATCGTTTATGTTTGCAGCCAAAATTCCATTTATGTCAGTCAAGTCTGGACCGGAATCCGGAACATACTCAGAGGCACCGATATCCCAGGTACCTTCCCCGGGTCTCGTCTGAAACTTGATATCATCATCAAACGGGAATACCCCATGAGCGCTTAGGTCCTGGCCGTAATTCCTGGCACCGGCATCAGTAGCTGCTAAATTATAATCATCTCCAGCGGCATTGACAAATGTAAAGGTCTGATTTATTCTCGACCCGGTACCACTTGCGGTGGCGTCACCAGATGCATTGTTCTCTTCTATAAAACCAGAGCCACCATCGAAGTCATCATCAGAGTTACCATCACCCAGGCAATTAATCCAAATAGGATCGACAGAGAATTCGTTAAAGCCTCGGCCGATAACAGAATCTATAGCCGTACAATTTAAAAAATAACAATCATCTGTATCTGCCAGAAATGGGTGTTCGTTCTGTCTAATGACAATACAATTAACGACCACATTATCGGTCCCGCCCGATACGTTCATTCCTCTGCCACCACAATCAACCAAAATACATCCAACCCACGAAGTATAGCTACCGGCATCGGTTTCACAGGTGTCATCATCAACTGAATCAAAAACCAAGTCTTGAACGCTGACGTAATTCTCTCCACTTACCACGAATCCGATACCGCTTGATCTTGTGAATGTGACACCAACACTCGGTGTCCCGTTGTGACCCTGCCAGCCAGCCTGACCGAATGTTCCAGCCGGCCTGATGATCCTAAAATATGAGGAATTGGTAGTAGCCCCTATAAAATCTATCCTATCGTCAAAATTGGCAGCATCATCGTAACATTCAAGAACCTCTGACTGGGCCAGGCTCACCAAGTTATTATCGGTGGCACTCTCCCAGGTTGCAAGGCTGGTGTAGTCCCGTCCGAATCCACCGGCACCATAGGTGCTCACGTTTTCATTTGTGCCTGTTCTTCGTGAAGATGCCATTAGATAAACGCTCCTGTTGATTTATCCCAAACGATCTTAAGGTCTTCAAGCGCAAACGTGTCTGGGTCTGGGTCTGAAAAAAGCATATTGTCGCCAAGAGGCAAATATGGCTGATACTCTGATTTTAAATCCCTGGCCTTATCGACATCAAAATTCGAGTCAATCCCCTTTATAGCTTCGAGGGGGATATTAAATCTGCTCTTTGCGATTAGCGGTCCTCTTTTGTCAAGTCCGACTGGCTCACCCCTAAGCGGACCATCCAAAATAGAAGCAAGCGCCTCACTGATATCGGCCCTAAACCAGAGCCACATTCCAGCTTCTTTCTTACCTATGCCGTTACTCGGCGCTCGACAAACGATAACGTCACCCTCTTCAACTCCACCATGGGAATCGAAGAGGGCTATTGCGATTTCGACTTTCATATTATGATACTCCAATGTCGGTTGAATCAGGATCAAAGAACATGATGTCGGCGCTGTATGCCCATCCGACACGCTGCACCCGGTCGCCTGTTCCACTCGGTGCGGTCTGGGTCATTGCGCCTGTGGTTATCGAAACGTATATGGGACCGGCAGTCCAGGCCCATGTGTCATCCCGAATGAACCCGCGCAGAAGAACCTGTTTGGCTCCGACACCAGTCTCAAGGGCCAGGGCAATACATGGCATCGTCGCTGAAGCATCGGCGTCTGTCTCTTCCAGATGGAAGTCGGCGGCCATATAGAGAGTTGCCCCAATCCCGGTGGCATTAACGTCCACCGTCATGGTCACGATGTCGCCTTCAGCGGTAAGGTCTGCCAAAGATGCAGGCGCGAACACAATCGATTTTCCGTTCAGGGCAAGGTTTCCACCGAGTGTGGGGGTGGTATCTTCTGAAATGTCCAGAGCCTCAAACCCCGGGGCTGCGGCAGCACCGGCTGACTTCAGGTAGGTGTTATCAGCACCCAGAGCTATTTCAACAACCTGGCCGGCACCATTTGAATGAAGCAGTTTCCAGTTACCGGCAGAATGATCAAGGATGTCCGTTACCGCATGTAGACGAGTGTGCAGCTGTGCGTGTCCGTGATTTCCGAATGCGACCTGAGTTGCCCCAACGCCGACATCTCCATTGCCGTTTAGGTTCGCATAGGTGACATCTGAAGCCGTTATAAATGTAGAAGTGTGAGATCCGTTACCATGGGCTGTCGGTGCATCTGTTACGAGACGATACTGAGGATGGTCATCATCACCCAGACCTGTCAGCCCACCGTGGTCGGTTGCAGGGTTGGCGGCCGTTCCGGATTTGCCTGACTCTCTCAGGTCAACAATGGCGCTTATCAGGGCATTCTTTGTTCCACCAGCACTGTCTTTCATCACAAACTGATACATGACAATGAACTCAGCAGACGGAAGATCACCGAAATTAAGGATCTCGTCCGGAGCATTTTGCAATGCGTCATTTATAGAATTATATTCCTGGTCGCCAGGAATCATCTTTATTGGATACTGCCAATCATTCGTTGCGACAAGCCAATACGAACACCATTTGTTTGCATTAACTTCTGTCAAGGCATAGCTGTTGAGCTTGTCCATATACTGAATTTTTGGGGTTCCACCAACTATATAAGGCAGCGCACTGGCGGCCTGCTCAACCCAGGACTGATCAACAGCATCTTTATACAGCACAGGGATCTCAGCATCTCCGGTTAGCACCTGTGAATACTGGACTGATGCAAGACCATCAATCACATCGACCTGAATATCTTCGTCATAGAATTCAAGGTTGGTGAGATCAAACGATATGGCGACATCGGAAGCCGTGTTCAGGGTATATCCGCTAAGAGTGGCGCCATCTTCGTACTGAGCACCCCTGGTGTCGTGCAGATAGTGATGGGTTGCCCCGGGCATTTTGATGCCGTGGAGCTCACCGGCAAGGACGGGGGTCACGTTGGTATTCGTGTTCCAGTAAACGATTGCGACGATTGCTTTGTCCTCTATGATGGCGTCAACTGCGGCGTGAGAGGGGTTTGCAACCACGGTCAAGGTGCTGCCATTGTAATAGATGACATGCGTCCCGTTGACATCGATGAGTATAATATTCTCCGATCCGGTCTTTGCGTATCGTATACCGTCTGACCAGATGTAAACTGTCCCGGTAAATGTGAAGGTTATGGTCGGCGGGGTGCCACCATCAGATGACACGGCAACATCACTGGCGTTCTGGATACCGTTCAGATATTGAGTGTCGGTGTTAAATTTCAACAGGCCATTATGATAAAGCTCGACTGCACCATCCGGATCACCAATAATAAGGTCCGACTCAGCACTACCAGAGTCCATACCTCTGAGCACGATATGGCCAGAATCGATCTCATTCTTTATAATCCAGTTGGGTATATCTGACAGCTCACTTTCAAGGCTTATTTGTGCGGTACCGGCAGAATTGAAAAAGTTTGACTTTCCATATTCAAGCTTAACCTGTCCGGTATTAAGCTCAACGGTATCAGCAAGTTTCAACTTTGTGACAGAATTAACCCTCATATTGTGAGCGCCATCAACATTATAAAAAGCAGATGCAGCGGAAACAAAAATATCAAGATCAGTCCATGTCGGCTGGCTATCAACACCAATTATTATACCGCCTACAGACGTCTCTATCCTTTTGTCTCCATCATAATAAAGATCGACAGAGCCATCTTTGGTAGCCACCAGGCCGGCCTCTCCACCGAGATCGATCGTCACGATATGGTTGCCATAATCGACTTCCACATTGGTACCGGCGACAGCGCCCATCCCAATTATAGGACTTCCGGAATATAGAGCATCGTGAATGGCTTGAGTCAGGTGATAATATTCGCTGGCGGTACCGCCCTGAAGATTTGCGAGGATGTTGTGGTCGGTCGTTGAACCGATAGCAACCCAGGCGGCACTGTCAAAAACGTAGACCTTATTTACGTCCTCAACCCAGGCGGCCCATCCTTCATTGGGGATATGCTCAGTCCATGCGGTCCCACTCCATTCATAAATGTAAGTATCTGTCCATCCATTTGCCGTTGCAGATGAAATGTACCGGTCTCCGGTAGAAGGTCCAGCCGGCAATGCAGCCGTAGGATCAAAGATGGAAAGAACGCTATTCTGCCAATCAAGTTCTAAAAGAGCCGCAACCGCACTCTCAAGATCTTCAATACGCCCGACAATTTGGCTCAGGCTATTCCATGGTCCTCTACGTTCTGACATTTTATAATCTCCTTATTGTATATTTCGAAAAATTTACCTGTCTGTGTTGTTTATTGATATGCGAGTAACCCGGTAACGGTCACAGGATTTAACCCACCTGTCTCGGTTAGCAATATACGAAGGTACCGACATAGCATGGGCTCATAAGAAAACATATCAACCCCTGCCGTAAATCCAGTAAAAATAGGGCTATCTGGAACACCGGTGGGAGTTACAAAATTTATCCCATCATTCGATAAAAGATATTCACCCTGGAGAATCCCTGTCCCGGACATGATAAGCTGTAACGAAAAGAAACCGCTGAAATTAAACCTTTCCATATCAATGGTGTAGGCCTTTGTTCCACCCGCCAGGATAACCTCTGACTCCATAAATTTGTCAATTACGACTGCATTATCCATTATAATCTCCTTATTTGTTTAGATATCTATCATATACTTTTCTGACAAGATCATTGCGCCTTTGGGTCAAGATAACCAAGCGATCTCTCTTTTGGTTGGCATCAAGTTCTTTGCTAAACCAGGTGTTTCTGATCTCAAGTCCAATATCACCAAGCTCTTTTCTGACATGGCCGAGATCGGAGCGCATGCCTAAGAGCTTCCGATTTGCCATAGCAAGCTCTTGAGCTTTCTCAAACTCACCGATACGTTTATAATTATTTACAGTGGCAAATAACTGATCGACTTCATTATATAAATCGTAGAACTTTGACATATGCTTGGTGTACCGGGAAACTTTCCCTTTAACAAAACGACCGATGGCCGGGTAGTCTCCGATATCCTTTGCGGGACGCTCGGGAAAGTCGGCAATATTTCTTACAAATAGATCAGATATAGCAAGAATGCCCATCCCGAGGCCGGCCGTATATCCCCTGATAAGGGTCTCGGCCTTCTTCGGTGAGATGTTCAATTTATCGCCAAGTAGCCTTAATGTTTCAGAATCCCATGGATCAAACCTATCCCCGGGCCTCAGACGCTGTTTGGACTGGGACTCGATCTGACGGCCGGTAAAAAAGCTCTTGTTCATATAGAGTTCAGCCGCTGGCCTGATAGCCTGTGGGATCGGGTTGAATGCAAATGTTTCAAGGAATGCATGTTTCAAGTAGCTGAATACGTGTGTTATTTCATCATTGCCAGACATTACATTCGCAGCTGCTTCAACAGAGGATGAAAAGACAACACCAGTCTCGAAGGGTTTTGGAATCCGGAAATGAATTCCGCCAATCCAGAAGTGGTAATATGCAAACCTTTCCCAATCTTCCAGCTCTTTATATCGATCGTCATCCCAGTATGCAAGCCATAGGGCGAGGGAAGCGACGGATATTAAAGCCCCTTTTAGTAAAAAACCTTTTGGGTTATTCGCTGCAGCCCTACCCATTCTATAAAGCCCCTGCACCCTGGCATTTAAAAACGGCACCGTCTGGATAAGGAACTGCACCACATTGGACGCTCCGGACATCTGAAAGTCCATCAGATCCCTGGCAGCAAAAGCCGCCTGTTGATGCGTCTTACCCTTCTTCTTCAGGTTGACATAAAGCTGAATCCTTGCAGCATTCTCGCTGGCTGCTCCAACCTCTTCCCAGAATCCCCATAATTTTTCAGCGGTATCAAGTATTCTGCTTAAGGCCCCTTTCCCCTCGCGCTTGACAATCCGGTCGGTATACCGTTTCATGGCCCTTGGATCTTCGGCGCGCACATAACTCCCACCAAAAGCGTGACCGGATGCCATAAATTTGGCATATTCAGGATCGTTCTTCCAGATTTTAATAAAACCCCTGGCGGAATCCCAGAACGGGATAAAGTTCTCGCTGATCTGGAACGTATGGAGTGTATCGCGCAAGAAGTTTGCAATCCGAAATGCCGGCGTAATGGTGGCGCCCAGAGTCAGAAGGCGTTTAGACCCGGACATCACCTTCATCAGGATATTATCAAAGTATGCTTTGTTTATACCTGATAAAGCATTGAAAAGCTCCGGATCATTCACTTTAAAGAAGACAGATTTACCACCATCTTTAAACGCAAGCACCGGTTCGCCAGTCTTTT
>Ga0307377_10004497_pt1 | contig 15237 bp, 14 predicted proteins | sample TR3MG_FD_202535 | JGI IMG/M metagenome (GOLD analysis project Ga0307377, IMG submission 202535) | Soil microbial communities from Risofladan, Vaasa, Finland - TR-3 | ecosystem: Environmental > Terrestrial > Soil > Coastal area > Acid sulfate soil | place: Finland: Risofladan, Vaasa | collected... | reverse complement strand
CCGTGCCCGGCACGATTTCCCCCGAGGCCGTACCTTTGCCCTCCGGATCGAGCCGGCCGACCTCGGCATAAGCGTAGTCGCCGGGCACCAGCAGTTTCATGCCTTCGCGGCTTTTCGCGCTGCGCGGGGCCATGGCGGGCATTTTGCGCGGTGAACGCGCAAACGCCATCAGCGCCGCGGCGCTGTCGAAACCGGCAATGCTCTCCAGCGTCTTGATCGTCGGAAACACCAATTGCATTTCCCCGCGCCGGTGCCGCTCGAGCGCTTCGGCCGGCCGGATCCACACATGGCCCACGGTCTCGCTGTTGTCGTGCGAAGCGGTTTGCGCCGCAGGCGCCTCGGCCACGAAAAAGCGCGTGTCGTAACGGCGCGGGCGGCCGGGCTGGGTAATCCAGTGGCTGAAATAGGCGAGGCGCCCCGCGGGCAAACGCAGCTCGTGTTCGCGGCACAGGTCGGCAAGGCTCGCCTGCCCCGCCCGTACCGACTCGCGCCATTGCGCGAATACCTGCAGCTGCTGCGCCTGATTCAGATCGACGTACTCGCCACTGTGGTCGCTCGCAAGCAGCAGCCCGGCCTCCTCGAAGCACTCGCGCACGGCTGCGGCCCAGTAGGCCAGGCCGCCCCGCTCCACGCCGAGCACACGGCTCGCCTCGACATCGTCCAGTCCTTCGCAATAGCCTGCCAATTCCTCGGCCGCATCGGCGGCATCGACACCACCGCCGGGAAACACATGAGCTCCACCCATGAACACGGCCGACTGCGTGCGCCGGATCATGAAAACCTCCATGCCGGAGTCGGCATCGCGCACCAGAATCAGCGTCGCTGCCGGGCGCGCAATCATGCCGACCCCATCACTAGTGTGACGCCGCCGATGCAAATCCGAATTTTCCGCATGCCTATCCCCACTTTCATGACTGACTGATTGCTGCAAATCTTAACGCAAAAGCCCTCGCCCGTTCCTCGACGCTATGCGCGTACCTGCCGGCGCGTGCGGAAATTGCGCAATTCCGGGACGCGCCAGAACGGCAAACCGGCGATTAACAGCGCGCACACCGAATAGGCGAAACTCGGCCGGTAGCTGCCGCTCAGATCGTGCAGCAGCCCGGCCATCAGCGCGCCCAGTCCCGCGCCCACGGCGTTGGAGGCGTAGATCAGACCGTAGATGCCCGCCACATGGCTGCCGGCAAACAGGTTCGTGCTCATCGACGACACGATAGGGCCGCGCGCGCCCTGGCAGAGGCCGAAAACAAGCACATAAGCCACCAGCAGGCCCTGCAGCGGAAACCAGGTCATCAGCATCAGGATAAATACGCCGGTAATACTGCCGACAAAGGTCAGGCTGACGATGCGACGCGGTCCGATGCGGTCGGCAATGGCGGCGGTGCCGAGCATGCCGAGCACCGACAGCATGGACGAAGAGCCGAATGCGGTGGCCGCGACGAGAGGCGGGAAGCCCTGCTCCACCAGATAGGCCACCACCTGCACGGTGATGGTGTACATGCCCATCGCGGTGAAAAAGAACACCCACACCAGTCCCCAGAACATGCGTGTTCGCATCGCTGCACGCACGGTCCAGTCGCGCTCGGACGCGGTGGTGCTCTTTTTTAGCTGGAGATACTCCGGATGGCCTGCGGCGTAGCGTTTCCAGGGCAGAAAAAACACCAGCGGCACCAACACGAGCAGCACCTTGCCCATGATCCCGTAAGTTTCGCGCCAACCATGGGTCTGCAACAGAAACTGTACGCCCGGCACAATGAACAGCGCGCCGAGGCCGATGCCGGCAAAAGCCACGGAAATCGCGGTCGAAAGGCGCTCACGAAACCAGCGGCTGATCAGGCTGGACGAAGGCACCATGCCGAGGGACGCTGCCCCAATGCCAGTCATCGCGCCGACCGTGGCGTAGAACTGCCACAGCGTGTGCACGTGCGGCGCGAGCAGAAAGCCGCTGGCGAGCGCGGCCATACCGCAGGTGTAGAGCGCGCGCGGTCCCCAGCGGTCGAACAGCATGCCGACGACGGGCGAACTCAGCCCGCTGACCAGCAGGTAAATCGAATACACGCCGGTCAGTTCCGAACGCGTCCAGCCCAGGTCCCGCTGCAGCGGCAGCAGAAACACGACATAGGCGTCGGCGGTGCCGCGCCCGATCAGGTTCAATACCAGGCCGATGCCCAGTACGGTCAGCGCGGTGCGGGTATGTGTCGAAAACCGTGACAAGCCAATCTCCCGAAGCCTCGAAACCGCGAGCCGGACCAGAGCGCACGAAGGAACATCTCATCGCCTGCCATAGCCATCGCACCCTGCGCTTCAATACGACTTGGGCAGGCCGAGGACCTTTTCGGCGATGAAACACAGAATCAACTGCGGACTGACCGGCGCTATGCGCCCGATCAGGCTTTCGCGCAAATAGCGCTCGACGTGGTACTCCCTGGCATAGCCGAAACCGCCGTGGGTCATCACCGCCCGCTGGCAGGCGTTGAAGCAGGCCTCGCCGGCAAGGTATTTGGCCGCGTTGGCTTCGGCGCCGCAGGGCCGGCCCTGGTCATACAGGCTCGCCGCCTTGAACACCATGAGGTTGGCCGCTTCCAGTTCCATCCAGGATTCGGCCAGCGGATGCTGAACGCCCTGGTTCTGGCCTATCGGCCGCCCGAACACGATGCGTTCCTTCGCGTACTGCGCCGCGCGCGCGAGCGCCGCGCGCCCCAGCCCGACCGATTCCGCAGCGATGAGAACGCGCTCCGGATTCATGCCGTGCAGGATGCAGGCGAAGCCCTTGCCTTCCTCGCCCAGGCGGTCTTCCACCGGCACCGGCAGACCGTCGATGAACACCTGGTTGGAATCGACCGCCGCACGGCCCATTTTGTCGATTTCATGGACTTCGACGTAGCGCCGGTCCAAATCCGTATAGAACAGCGTCAGCCCATCGGCCGGTTTGCGGCACGCTTCGATCGGTGTAGTTCGCGCCAGGATCAGCACTTTCTCGGCCACCTGTGCGGTTGAAATCCATACCTTCTGCCCGGACAGAATGTAATGATCGCCGTCGCGCACCGCGCGGGTCTTCAGCCGCGTGGTGTCCAGGCCGGTGTTGGGCTCGGTCACGGCGAAGCAGGCTTTCTCCCTGCCCGCGATCAGCGGCGGCAGCATGCGCCGCTTCTGTTCCTCGGTGCCGAACACTACCACCGGGTTGAGACCGAAGATATTCATGTGCACCGCGGAGGCGCCGGAGAAGCCCGCGCCCGACTCGGCGATGGCCTGCAGCATTACCGCCGCTTCGGTGATGCCCAAGCCCGCGCCGCCGTATTCCTCCGGCATGGCGATGCCCAGCCAGGCGTCGCGCGCCAGTGCCTGATGGAAATCGTGCGGAAACTCGGCCGCGCGGTCCTTTTGCAGCCAGTAATCGTCGCCGAATTGCGCGCAGATTTTCGCGATCGCTTCGCGTATCGCCTGCTGCTCGGCGGAAAGAGAGAAGTCCACGCTTAGCTCTTTGCGCCGGCGGAGCCGAGAATGCGCTGCACCTCGTCCTGCGCAAAGCCGAGTTCCCGCAGCACCGCTGCGCCATCTGCGTTCAGCGCCGGTGTGCCGCGCCGGATTTCGCCGCCGCGCCGGCCGTTGACCCAGAGCGGAAACGGGACATGGCGTTCACCATCGACCTCGGCCACGTCCTCGCGCGCCTGGGCATACTCGGTGCGGCTCGCCTCGGCCGGCGTCAGCGGCAGTTCGAGCGGAACGTCCAGCGGCTCCAGCAAATCGTGCCATTGCTGCGCGGTCTTGTTCAGGAAAAGCCGTTTCAGCAGGCGCGACAGTTCATCGCCATGCTCGCGCCTGCCGCGATCGGTATCGAACTTCGGATCCATCACCGCCGGCTCCATCTCGCTCACCGCGGCGCGAAAATTGTCCCAGAAATGCTGTTCGACGATGCCGAGAATGAGCACGCTGCCGTCGGCGGTGTCGAACAGATCGTTCACCGGCCAGATATGCGCGCGCGGGTCGGTATGCTCGGCGATGCCATGGCGCAGCGCGGCGCAGAACAGACCCGCCTCATACAGGCTCAGGTCGAGCTGCGCTCCTTTGCCGGTGCGGCCGCGCTCATGCAACGCCGCGAGGATGGCGATGGTGCCGAAACTGCCGCCCTGCATGTCGGCGATCGGTATGCTCGAGCGCGCCGGTTTTCCCAGCCAGGACCCGGGATAGGAAAGCCCACCGCTCGCGCCGACGTAGCCGATGTCGTGTCCGGGCCTGCCACGCCAGGGGCCGTTCTGGCCGAAACCCGACAGCGAGCAGTAGATGAGTCCGGGATTCAGTACCGACATGCTGGCGTAATCGATGCCGAGCCGCGCGCTCACGCCGGGGCGATTGGATTCGATCATGATGTCGCACCAGCGCGCGAGCCGCTCGACCACGGGCCTCGCCTCGGCATGCTTGAGGTCGAGCGCGAGCGAGCGCTTGTTGCGGTTGACCGCGTGGAACACCGCCGGCAACAGGCTTCTGCCCGAATCGCCGCGCGGCGGTTCGACCTTGATCACGTCCGCACCCAGGTCGGCCAGGATGGCCGTAGTAAACGGCCCCGGTATCAGCACCGAAAAATCCGCGACCTTGATACCCGCGAGCGGCAGCCAGCTCATGTCGCCGCCCCCTCCAGCGTTGCGCGCAACGCGACGAGCAGCTTCGCGTGGCGCTTCAGCGCGGATTCCATGCGGTGCATCGGTCCGGCCAGCGCGACGCTGTAGGTCTCCCCATTGAGTTCCACCGGCACCGCCACCGCCATCAGATCGGCGACGGTTTCGCCGCGCGTTGCGTACCAGCCGCGCGCGCGCGCCTGCGCCAGATCGTCGGCCAAAGCCGCGCGCGAAGTGATCGTCCGCGACGTCACGCGCGGCAGCTTCATGCCGCTGAGCAGGTCCGCGCGCTCGGCGGGCGCCAAGTTGCCCAGCAACGCCTTGCCGCTCGCGCTTGCGTGCAGCGGCCTGAGTTCACCCACCTTCGGGCTGTAGCGGATGCTATGCACGCTGTCGAGCACTTCCAGGTACATCGCCTGGCGGTCGAGGCGCTTGGCGAGCAGCACCGTTTCGCCGGTCTGGTCGCGCAGCTTTTCCAGCCGCGGCAGGAAGCGCTCGGCCAGCGGATCGCGGCTGGCGATGGCGCGGGCATGCTCGAACAGCAATTTGGTCGGGTAGAAACCGGCCCTGGCTTTGACTTCGTACAGGTAGCCGCGCGCCTCCAGCGTGCGCACGATGCCGAAACAGGAAGACACCGGCGCGTCTATGGCGCGCGCCAATTGCGACAGCGACAGTGGCTTTCCTGCACGCGCGAAGGCTTCGAACAGGTCGAGCGTACGCCCGGCGGTTTTCACATTCATGAAAATATTTTAGCATATGTGAAAATATCAGCGGGACCGCGTTCGCCCCCCAGCCGCAAAGCTCGAATACTTCGAAGCACGCGGGCCCTGCTAGGGCCGGATGCCGAAAGCCGTCCTGCCGGGCGTGCGCAGCGGCGCCGCGAGGTCGGCGAATTCGCACAGCAGGCGCCGCGTATCGCGCGGATCGATGATCTCCTCGACGATGAACGACTCGGCGCTGCGAAACGGCGAGGTGAACGCCTTCAGACGCTTTTCGATCTCGGCCATTCGCGCCGCCGGATCGGCGGCGGCCTCGATATCGGCCTTGTACGCGGCTTCGAGGCCGCCCGCGATCGGCAGCGAACCCCACTCGCCCGAGGGCCAGACGTAGCGCAGGTTGTAGCGCCCCGAATTCTGGTGTGCGGCGCCGGCGACGCCGAACACCTTGCGCACGATGATCGAGCACCAGGGTACGGTCGCCTGGCACACCGCCGCCATCGCACGCACGCCGTAGCGTATGGTCGCGCTGCGCTCGGCCTCCAGTCCGATGATAAAGCCCGGGATGTCCACCAGATGCACCACCGGAAGATGAAAGGTTTCGGCCAGATCGACGAAGCGTGTAACCTTCTCCGACGCCTGTGCGGTCCAGGCGCCGCCGTAAAAATACGGGTCGCTCGCCAGCAGCGCCACCGGCCAGCCGTTGAGGCGCGCAAACCCCGTGATCACCGAGCGCCCCCACAGCCTGCCGATTTCGAAGAACGAATCGTGGTCGACCACCGACTCGACGATGCTGCGCATCTTGTAGACCTTGCGCGTATCCCTGGGCACGGCTTCGATCAACCACGGGTCGCTGCGCTGCGGATCGTCCTCGCACGCCGCCCGCGGCGGCAACTCGTAGACCGAGCTTGGCAAATAGGACAGGAAGCGCCGCGCGCGCGCGAATGCATCGGCCTCGCTCTCGGCCTCGTCGTCGACGGCGCCGTTGCGGGTGTGGATGGCGCTGCCGCCGAGTTCGTTCTTCTCGTAGCTCTTTTCCACCCGCGCCACCACCGGCGGGCCGGCGACGAACAGCTGCGATGTGTCCTTCACCATGACCGAATAATGGCTCGCCGCCACGCGCGCGGAGCCCAGGCCTGCTACCGAGCCCAGCGCGAGCGAGACTACCGGCACCACCGACATGTTCTTCACCACCTGCTCCCAGATCGCGATGGTCGGAATCTGGGTCCTGCCGTCCTGTTCGATGTTTTTCACGGAACCGCCGCCGCCGGTGCCGTCGACCAGGCGCACCATCGGCAGGCGCAGTTCCCAGGCCATCATTTCGACGCGCTCCAACTTCTCCTTCAGCCCGCCGTCGTTGGCGCCGCCGCGCACGGTGAAATCGTCGCCCGCGATCACCACCGGCCGCCCGTCTATCCGGCCGCGACCCATCACCAAGTTGGCCGGCACCATGTCGATGAGTTCGCCCGACGCGTCGTAACGCGCCTTGCCGGTAATAGCGCCGATCTCATGGAACGAATCCGCATCGAGTATGCCCGCGACGCGCTCGCGCACCGTCAGCTTGCCGCCGTCGCGGTGGCGCTTGATCTTTTCCGCCCCGCCCATTGCGCGCCCGAGCGCCTCGCGCTTGCGCAGCTCGTCTATCTCCGCTTGCCAGGTCACGATGTCCTCTGTAATTGATGGTGTGGGCTCGGGAACAAGTCTATCAGCAAGTGCGCGCACGGCTCGTGAAGCGTGCTACCGGCATACACTTACATATCCTCGTTACACCCGATGAGGCTAGGCCGACCCTGTTTTGTTACTCGCCGGAGCATTTGAATTGACCTGTTGTTCCATCTTTTGAAGCAATTCGGGAACGAACGTCTCGCTAAAGCCCGCCAGGATCGCAAAGGCTAATTTGCCGATCGACTGCGGCGTAGACCTCCTCTTGTGCCGTGCGCACCCGCTCGGCCACTTCCTTGCCCCCGCCGATGATATTGAGCGCGCCCCACGTGAGCAGAGCAGCGACAGGATTTAGGTCCGAGCCGTAGGCGTCGCAACCCAGACGCGACGCTTCGAACGGCACGCTGCCACCGCCGCAGAAGGCGTCGCCGACTTTCGGCACGTGGCCGAATCGATTTTGGCCGAGCGCCGCGACGAGTTGCGGGAGCGATGCCGCTTCGGTGCCGAGGCGCGCGTTGATTTCCTTCCAGGCGGGTTCAGACGGACCCGCGACATTCTCGGGGCGCTCGCAGTATTCGAGCTTCTGGTCGTAACTGAAAGTTTCGAAGATGCGCCGTTGAAGCAACTCTTTATCATCGCGGCTGACGCCGCGCTTGTAGCGCGGGCGTTCGGAATCAGCGTCAGCCGCAAACCATTGTTCACGTTCGCCCGGCTCAAGGCGCGCATAGACCTCGCGCAACGGAATGCTTTTCGACTTCCTCAGCCACAACCCCTCCTCGTCCATCGTCATAAGCTTGAGGAAAATTTCTCGGTCGCGCTTCGGATCAACGGTCGCGTGCAGCAGCAGGCCGAGAATTACGGCGCGCACGAGAACGAGAGGTTTGCGTCCCCACCACTTGCCCAGTCCCGTGAGGGTCTGGCTATAGTTGGACTTGCGCTCCTTGTAGCTTTCCTTGGAAAGCTTGGAGACAGGAAACTGGGTCTCGATGAAGGTCGGCGCGTCGCCGTTTTCGCGACGGTCGGCACTCATCGGGCGATGCTCGGCGCTTTCGCTTTGCGACGCGGCTTGGCCGCGGGGGACTCGCTAGTGTAGTCGGCGCGCTCCTGCTCGCCCTTCAGGCGGTAGATCTGCGGCGCCGGTTCATGTTGTCCGACCCCCACTGAGTTTTCAGTGAGCGCAAAGCGCACCGCCTTGCGCCAGCCCTTGCCGCGGCCATGCACCGCGTGCCCGGTCGCGGCATTGGTCATCGTGAACAGCCACCAGCGCTCCTCGGGCACCAGGCCCAGCCAGTTCCGGATCGCAGTGGGCACAAGAACAGGATCGGTATCCTCGATCGCCCAGGCAAGCAACGTCAGTTCCTTGCCAAGCAGTCGCGACAGCGGGTTTTCGCCCGTTTTCCAGTTGCCCGGTGGCGAACCCTGTTTTTTCAGCCGGCGATTGAACTCGACGCGCACCTCGTCGGCGATCGCGTTCCACTTGACGCGGTCGAGCGAGACGCGCAGCTTGCCGTCGTCCTGCCCCATCGCAAAGGTAATGGATCCGCTGCCCGTGTCTGCGTCGTAGCCGTAGTGCTCGGAAATGAGCACATCCTGGCGGTTGCCCGAGGGAATGGTCACCAGAAAATGGTGTGAGGACTCGTCGGGAACGAACCCGAATCCGAGCGTCTTTTCCGTGACTTTCTTGACGATGGACATCAGCTTTGCATCCACGGATTGAAGCACGGGGCGCCGCAGCGCTCGAAATCCCCGATGTTGCGGGTCGCAATAACGAGATCGTGCGCGAGTCCGGTCGCTGCAATCAGGGCGTCGATAACGGGAAGTGGCTCTCCGCGCGCTTCAGCTTCACCCGCAAGCTTGCCCCAGGTGGCGGCGACGGTGCCGTCGATCGCAAGCAGGCGCTCGCGGAATCGATCCGCGAGGTCGGTTCTCACCCAGGTCTCAAGTTTGGTGCGACGCGATGACTGGGGTAGTTTGGCGATGCCCTTTTCCAGTTCGCCGATCGTGAGCACGCTCAGGTAGAGCGATGCCTCGTCCGCGCGCTTCATCCACTCGACCACGTTGGAGTCCGGCGTCGGTTTGACGAGTTCGGAGATCACACTGGTATCGAGGAGGAAGCTCACAAGTCGATGCGCCTGCCTGTGTCGCGACTGCGATCAAGATCCAGATCCACACCCGCGAGAGGGGACTTGCGGAAGAACTCGACCAGGCTGCCGCGGGGCCGCGAGAGCTTTCCGAATTCGTTTGCGGACACCACGACCACTGCGTCGCGACCACGCAGCGTAATCACCTGCGGGCCTTCCTCGCGGGCCTTGCGCACCAGTTCGGACAGGTGGTTCTTTGCATTCTGTAATTGCCATCGAATCATGTAATTAATCGCCATAGCTAGCTAGAATAGCCAGATTATATCACGGCCTCGCCGTCATGATGGCAGCGATCACGGTTCGACCTCGCTGCGCGGCAACTGGGCCTTGATGTCCTCCACGTAATCGAGCAACTGCGCCCCGGTTGGAAAATGCAGCGCCTTGGCTTCGATCGTCACTTGCCCCTCTTCCAGCAAGCCGCGAAGTTGCTCGACCTCTTGCTCCATTCGGGCACCGCCGAGCCGGATTGAATCCTCGAGACTCAAATCTACCCAGCGCGAGCCCAGCACCTGGATATGCAACCCGCTCGCTTCGCCGCCGAATTTCGCCAACCGTGTCATAAAACCATAGGCAGTGCGGGTATCTCTGAACGCCACGCCGTCGGCTGGCCGCCACGTTGCCGGCGCCTCCTTGTCGATCGGCTTATCCTCGGGCTTCCTGCTCCAATCGATGTCAATCCGCAATACGTCCGAGTAAATGCCGTTCTTCTCGCCTACCGCGAGGACAAGCCGCGTGCCGGAGGGCACCACAAACGGCGCCTCATAGGTCGCGCCGAACATTTTTGGGTCCGACCCTTCAGTCGAATACCTGATATCGGCAGATGGTGCAGCACGCAGCTCCAGCATTTTGTCATCGCCCGCCTGGTAGACCCGGCTCTTCAGTGTGATTGTGTTGCGCCAAGTGACCGCCTTACCGCTGTTGTGTTTTCCCGACGAATCGACTGCGAGAAATGAAATCTCGAGTAAATCCGTCTCGTAGTCTCTTCCGGCCAAAAGCTGCGATGCGGTCGTCGCCACGCCTCCTACCTCGACATAAACGCGATCGGCGTTGATGGGGTTGACTCGCAGTTTGCAGCGGCCGGTGTTGTCATCGCGCGTAAGGACCTGAACCTTGACGTCAGTATCCGGGAGCGGGAAGGGTCCCTTTTCGACGTAGCCGCCTGCCTCGCGCCAGATGTCCTTGTGAATGCAGTCCTCCTTCAGGCGATCCAGCGCATCGGCGCGATGCCATTGCCAGGCGGGGTTGATTGCCGCCCGCCTCTTGATCTCCGACCAGAGCACCTGCTTCTGCGTAAAGAGGCGCTGCTCGGCCTTGAGTCGGAACGTATCACCACTCACATCATCGGTGTACTTCTGCTTCGCCTTCAGCGCCTTGATTACCTGCTCCTCCCCCTTGTAGCGATTGCCGGTGAACTCCATTAGGAAGTCGGCCGACATGGTTTTTTCGGCGACAGGGAAATGCAGCGTCGTGAAGGTTTCCCGCGTTGCGGACAGGAACTGCGTGACAATGCGATCGAGCAGGTCGCGCGCCTGGACCAGCTGCGGGTCCTGGTCCGCCGTGCCTTCGGCGACCAACTCACCGATGATCTGGTTGATTGCCTTCAGCTCCTTGGCGGAGTTGAGCAGCGCGTCGAAATTGCGTTGTCCTGTGAGGAAGCATAGCCGGTTACGGAATGTGAGCTGGTCTGCGTAAGCCTTCAAATCGGGGTGCAAACCGCTCTGGTGCGGCTCGGCTACAACGAGCGTCACTTTATCCTGTGCAACGTCGATCTCGTCGATCGCGGGCAATATCTGCAGCTTCTGATAGCACCAGCCCAGTTCCGCTTCGAACATCCCTTCGAGCCTCGCCTTGAGCTCCTTGATCGACTGGTCCCGAAGGTACGCCTCCGCCGTGGCTTTCAGCCGTGCGACGAGATTCTGGACATTGCGGAAGAAAAGTTTGCCGTCGCCGGCAGTGTGCAGATACCACGCTGCAGTGAGGAACTTTCCGATGACCTCGTTCTTGAGTCGCGAGATATCCCGCTCCGGCGCGCACAGGTTCGCGATCAACTCCGGAATTGCGAGCCCGCGGGTCGCGTCGGGTACGTTGGCCAGTGACGCCACTAACAGTAATCGCGCTACGTCACCCGCACCGCGCCGAGCGCCTTTTCCGGGGTATAGAAAGAGCCCATAACGGGGACCCGGAATTTCGGGTGCTTCGCGAGCAAGCCCAGCGCCAGGAGGTTGTGGGTCTTGCCTCCCCCCATTGCCTGCGTGAGTTTGAACACACCCTGATCCGATTTGCCCTCTAGCCTGCGGAAGCCTTCCGTGAGGAGGGTCTTCATCCCTTCGGTAATGTAGTTCTCGGGAAAGAACTCCTCGGGCTTAATCCGATCGCCAACCAGATCCGAGAGATCGAGAACCGTGTCGCGCCGGGCGGCGTCAAAGACGGTATCGCGTGGCTTGCAGGCTGATTTGAGTGTTTTCATGTCTTTTGAGCCTAATCGATTTTTGATCTTCTTAGCCGAAACGAACTAGCCGTATGACAGCATCTCGATTGTATTCCTATCATTACTTAGCTGCGTGCCTCCCCGCTTGCGGCCGTAGGCGGAACGCGTTACCTTCCTCCGGAAACATCCACGCGGAAAAGGACACCCCATGCAGCAAGATATACGCCTCGACGGCAAAATCGCACTCGTCACCGGCGCCTCCAGCGGACTCGGCTGGCGCTTCGCCCAGATTCTCGCCCAGGCCGGCGCCGGCGTCGCCCTGGCCGCGCGCAGTACGGACAAACTGGAACAACTCAAACGCGAAATCGAGAGCGACGGCGGCAAGGCCAGCGTGGTGAAAATGGACGTGACCGACGTGGCGAACGTGCGCGCCGCGGTGGCTGCGGCGGAATCCGCCATGGGCGGAATCGACATCCTGCTCAACAACTCCGGCGTGAGCAAGCAGCAGCGCGCAATCGAGGTCGAGGAGGAGGACTACGACTACGTGACCGACACCAATTGCAAAGGGGCGTTTTTCGTCGCCCAGGCGGTGGGCCGCAGCATGATCGCGCGCAAGTGCCCCGGGCGCATCATCAATATCGCCTCGGTCGCCGGCCTGCGCGTGCTCGCGCAGCTGTCGACCTATTGCATATCCAAGGCCGCGGTGATCCAGATGACCAAAGCCCTGGCGCACGAGTGGGGGCGCTACAACATCAACGTCAACGCCGTCTGCCCCGGCTATATCGAGACCGGGATCAACCGCGATTACTGGCAGACCGAGGGCGGCAAGAAGCTTGTCAACATGCTGCCGCGGCGGCGCGTAGGCCAGCCCGAGGATCTGGACGGGTTGGTGCTGCTGCTCGCCTCGACGCAGTCGCACTTCATCAATGGAGCGGTCATCGCCGCCGATGACGGACTCGCGCTGGGTTGAACCGCCGGGCGCGGCCTATTTGGACAGGTACTGTTTTTCGAATTGGTTCGCGGCGGCGGGATCGAGCTTGCGCAGGCGAACCAAGGCCTGGTCCCTGCGTTCGAATTGCCCGCTGACCTGATAAGCACGGGCCAAACCAAACCAGCCCTCCGCCAAATCCGGCTCGTAGCGCACGCTCTCGCGGAAATTGAGAATGGCAAGATCCGTTTTCCCCTGCCGCTGATAGAGGTCGGCCAGAGCGAGATAAGCCGGCACTGATTCGGGGCGGTAGCTCAGCGCCTGCCGATACGCCTGGACGGCCTGTTCCGGCCGGCCCAGTTCGAGCTCGCTGTTGCCCAGGGCGAGCCAGGAACCTTCGTCTTCCGGGCTGAGGTGCGTCGCCTGCCGAAACGACGCTATTGCCGCTTCGTTCTGCCCCTGCCGCGCGAGCGCATAGCCCTGCAGGAACCACCAGTCGGCGCGGTCAGGTTCGCGCTGCAGTTGCGCCTGTGCCAGGCGGAGCATGCCGGGCCAGTCCTTCTTTTTCTCCAGTTCGGTGATGCGGCTCGCGGTGCTTTGATCGAACCGGCTCGCGAATATCGCGATCACCGGCGGCGCCATGTTCAGGGCAATCTGCGCACAAGCGCCGCAGGCGACAAGGCAGGCGATGCCGCCCGCCCGCTTAAGCGCGCCGCGGATAAGAACGCTCAGACTTTGTTCTGGTAGACGTAGGGCTGCTGCTTGACGCGGGATTGCTTCGCGCGCTCCAGCGTCTCCAGGTCCTGCTGGTGATCCCACCAGATGGCACGGCTCTTTCGCTGCTCCGCCTCGAGCTGCGGCTTTTGCTGCTTCAGCTCGCGTATGAACTTGGTGAACTCGGATTCGTACGTCTTCGGCTTGAACTCGTCGAGGATTCTGCTAAGCCTTGATTCCTGCGTTGCCATGTGTCGCCTCTCTTTGGTTTAGAACTGCTCTTCGGTCAGCGCCATCACGCCGGCGGCGCCGCGCACGACGGTATTGCGCAATCCCGGCGCCTGCGCAAGGATATGATCGGCATAAAAGCGCGCAGTTGCGATTTTCGCCTGGTAGAAGTCAATATCGCCGTCCTTGGATGCCAGCTTCTTCTGCGCCACCAGCGCCGCGCGCGCCATCTGCCAGCCACCACAGACGATGCCCATCATCTTGAGAAACGGCACCGAGCCGGCGTGCACCGCCTTGATGTCCGTGCCATAGGTTGCGACGATCCAGCTCACGCACTCTTCGACCGCCGTGATGCCGGCGGCGAGACTCGCGCGTATCGCCGCCATGTCCTCGCCCTGCGCCTGCGCGAGTTCGCCTTCGACCACGCGCATCGCCTTGATTACTTCCTTCGCCGTCGCCCCGCCTTCGCGCGCCATTTTGCGCCCCACCAGGTCGTTCGCCTGGATCGCGGTGGTGCCTTCGTAGATGGTGGTGATGCGCGCATCGCGCAGCAGCTGCGCGGCACCGGTTTCCTCGACGTAGCCCATGCCGCCGTGCACCTGGATGCCGATCGACGCCACCTCGATGCAGTTCTCGGTACTCCATCCCTTCACCACCGGAATCATCATGTCGGCGAAGGCCTGATGCTTGGCCCTCAGGCTCGCGTCCGGATCGCTGTGTGCGATGTCCATCGCGGCCGCGACCACGTACGCCAGCGCGCGCATCGCCTCGGTCTGCGCCTTCATGCTCATCAGCATGCGCCGCACGTCGGGCTGGCGGATGATGGGGACCGCCTTGGCGCCGCCCGCAAGGTCGCGGCTTTGCACCCGCTCCTTGGCATAGGCGAGGGCCAGCTGGTAGGCACGCTCGGAGATCGCCGTGCCCTCGAGGCCGACGGCGAAGCGCGCCGCGTTCATCATGATGAACATGTATTGCAGGCCGCGATTCTCCTCGCCGACGAGATAGCCGATCGCGCCTTCCTTCTCGCCGTAAATCAGCACCGCGGTGGGACTCGCGTGGATGCCCAGCTTGTGCTCGATCGAGGCGCACTGCACGTCGTTTCGCTTGCCCAGGCTGCCGTCGGCATTCACCAGGAACTTGGGCACGACGAACAGCGATATGCCTTTCACCCCTTCGGGCGCATCCGGCGTGCGCGCGAGCACCAGGTGGACGATGTTCTCGGCCAGGTCGTGCTCGCCGTAGGTGATGAAGATCTTCTGCCCGTAAATGCGATAGTGATCGCCCTCCGGAACCGCCTTCGACTTCACCAGCGCCAGGTCGGAGCCGGCTTGCGGCTCGGTCAGATTCATGGTGCCGGTCCAGCTGCCCTCGACCATTTTCGGCAGATAAGTCTGCTTCAGCCGGTCGGTGCCGCTCAACAGCAGCGCTTCGATCGCACCGCCCGTGAGCAGCGGGCACAGCGAGAACGACATATTCGACGACTTCCACATTTCCATCACCGGTGTCGCCACCAGCTTGGGCAGGCCCTGGCCGCCGTATTCCGGCGGGAATTGCAGTGCGTTCCAGCCGCCTGCGACGAACTGCTTATAGGCGGCGATGAAGCCTTTCGGGGTCGTGACGCGGCCCTTGTCCCACTTCGACCCTTCCGCGTCACCAGGCTGATTCAGGGGCGAGAGCACTTCGGCGCAGAATTTGCCGCTTTCTTCCAAAATCTGCTCGACCAGCTCGACGCTGACATCCTCGCAGCCCGGCAGCTTCGCCACCTCGTCCAGTCCGGCGAGTTCGGTCAGCACGAACTGCATGTCTT
>Ga0307377_10004496_pt1 | contig 15240 bp, 22 predicted proteins | sample TR3MG_FD_202535 | JGI IMG/M metagenome (GOLD analysis project Ga0307377, IMG submission 202535) | Soil microbial communities from Risofladan, Vaasa, Finland - TR-3 | ecosystem: Environmental > Terrestrial > Soil > Coastal area > Acid sulfate soil | place: Finland: Risofladan, Vaasa | collected... | reverse complement strand
TGAAAGAAAGGGAATTATTCCACATCTACACGACCATCAACACACAATCGAGGCAAAAGTTGGAGAGGTTCATGATATAATGAACACAACTTTAACACTTAGAGAGCTAGGTATTGATAAGGATGGAACGACGCAAGCTTTGGTTTTCATTACTGATATAATCAAAGACTATAACGAGAAAGTTTTTAATCAATACAAAAAAGGTTTTGCAAATCAGCACTCAATAGGGTTACAGTATGTAAAATTAGATCTAGCCTTAAATGATGAAGATTCAACAGAAGAATATAAAGTTTGGAATTCCTACATTAACCAAGTTATTAACCGAGATAAAGCCGAGCAGTATGGTTTCTTTTGGGCTGTGAAAGAATTTAAACTAATAGAAAATAGCGTAGTGTTATTTGGTTCTAATGAAATAACACCAACACTTGATAATAATATGAAAACAGAGCCGCTATCGCACTCTGATATTAAAAATGAGCCGTCAAACGACACTCGAAAAAATAAATATTTACATTTACTTTAAATAAAGAAAATTATGAAAATTTGGATCGTAAACGGACAGTTTAAAGAATTATCAACTGAACAAATCAAAGGTTTAGAAGAGGACTCTCTTATTGAGTACACAGAAGCGAAAGCAGAACACTACAATAAAAAAAACGAAGAAGACCGCGCAAATCTTGAAAAAATGATTCAGGAAAAAGCGTCAAAAGAAGATATTGAAGCGTTTAAAGCTGAGTTGTTAGCACAACAAAACAAACAATTAGAATCTTTAAATGAGGTTTTGAAACAACAAGGATTAGCAATTCAGAAAATTGCAAAAGGCACGGCAACTGCAAACACAGGTTCATTTGTTGGTGACGTTAAAGAAGAACTTGGTAAAATCCAAAGTGATCTTAACGAAGCGAGAAGCTCAAGAAAGAACGGATTCCACACTATTGAGGTGAAAGCTGCTGGTGTTATGGCGTTCGGTACGAATGTGTCGGGTGGAAATATTCCCGTTGAAGATCGAGAAGCTGGACTAAACAGAATCAGACGCCGAAGACCTTGGGTTTTAGAAGAAATTACCGTAGGTGATACAATGAGTAATGTCATTTCATGGGTCGAACAAGCGAATCCCGACGGTGGAGCTGGTGGAACTGCTGAAGGTACATTAAAAAATAAAGCTGATTTTGATTTGGTTGTTGCTTCTATTAACATCAAAAAACGTTCTGTATTTATCAAGGTTACTGATGAGATGTTGAACGACATTGATTATTTAGCGTCTGAGATTGACACAGAATTAACAGAATTGTTAATGCTTGACATTGATAATCAATTGTTAAGTGGTGATAATACAGGATTAAATCTAAATGGTATTATTCCAAACTCGACAACTTTTGCAGCTGGTTCATTTGCAAATACTATTGACGAGGCGAATAACTGGGATGTGTTGCAAGTTGCAATCAATCAAATTGACATTGCAAATCACTCTGCAACTGTAATTTTCATGCATCCGTCAGACGTTACTTCGATGAAATTGACAAAGGGGACTGATGGTCATTATGTTTTACCTCCATTCACGGCTGCGGATGGTCAACAAGTAGATGGTCTTCCAGTGCGAGCAAATACGGGTATTACAGTTGATAACTTCCTTGTGATGGATGCAACAAAATCAAAAACATTCTTTAAAGAAAGAATGAGCATACAGGTAGGCTGGGAGAATGATGATTTTACAAAAAACCTTGTTACGATTCTTGCTGAAGCTAGACTTCAAAACAGAATTAAAGGTAATGACACAACAGCATTTGTTACAGGTGTGTTTACAACTGCCAAGGCTGCTTTGGAAACTGCATAGATAATTATAGAGGGGTAATTTGCCCCTCTATTTTTTAATACTTAATTTATATTATTATGAAAAATGTAAAAATTGAATCAATTATTACAGGTGATAAGTGTAAAGCTTATTTCAAAAAAGGCAAAATTATTGAAACAGATGAGGCGACTGCTGATATTTTGATTAAAAAGAAATTTGCAAAAAAAGTAACTGCAAAAGATAAATAATTATGAGCTTACCAATTTTAACCCCTGTAGATTTTACTGGTTATTATTATATTCCAACTAACGAGTACACAGTTACTATGTTTCAGGAATTAATAAATCAAACCGAACGAGATTATTTAATAATGCTGTTGAATGATAAAGCATATCTTGAAATAAAAGACAATAATCCTTTATATGTAAAACATTCAGACTTAATAAATGGTGATATTGCCTATATTAATAATGATGATGATACATGTTATCTTAAAGGGTTAAAAGAGGTTTTAAGAGGTATTATTTATTATCATTATTATGCTGATGACTGGACTAGTGTAATTAATGGTAAGGTACAGCAAGCAAATGAAAATTCAAACCGTATTTCTTCAGCATTAAATAAGCAATCAGCTTATAATAGATATAATACGGCAGTTACAACACTAAGAGAAAATATTTACCCGTTTATTGAGAATTATGAAACTATTGAAACTAATATAATTTCATCTATTGAGGTTGCAGGGACTTATACGATAACAGCAGTAACCGCTAAATACATGATTGACGGGCAAATTGTAACTATTAATAATATTGATTATATTGTTTCAAATGTTATTGATAATACTTTCAATATAACTACTACAACAGGTTTAGATTTTACAGATTCAGACTTGGGATATAATATATTTGACGACTATAACATGATAGAACTTCCTATAGAATGGCTGTAACAAATAAAACTATAAATGTTGCTAACGGTGACAATCAGAGAATCCCTTTTTATACAACAAATACAGAGTTGACTAAATTGTTAGTTCATATAATTGTAAGAGATATTGACGCTCCTGTATTATTGAGCTACGAACAAGGGAACGAACCAAATCAAATTGATATTATCTCGAATCAATTGACAAGTCCTTCTATACTTGCACCTATTACGGATGATTGCTTAGAGGGAGAGCCTCCAATCACAACAACGATAAACGATAACGGGAATTATTTTATTGCTGTAAATTCGTTTTATGGAAAATATGGGAATATTATTGTATCTAATGGTACGGCAACGGGCGGAACTATTCAGGTTATTACAAACACTATAAAAAAGGTGTAATGGATGAAACAAAATCATATATTAAAAAGTGTGCTACTAATCCTTTAACTATTGCAACAGATCCGCAAAAACCTTTAAATGTTTCAGGCGAAAGTATTTTTTTGCAAGATATTGACTTTGATAATTCAGATTTTACGGGCTGGACTGGCGATCCTGAATTATTATTTCAAAGTCCGTGGAGTGAGTCAATTTTCAATGATAGTATTAGCAATCCTAAAAGTATAATACTTGCATTTAACCGCACTCAAAAAGCCTTACAAATTGGGTTAGGGGAAAATAACGGAGGTGACTTTTCAAACGTTAAAATATATCTACTTGGCTCGGGCGGCGCGCAAAGGTCTATATTTGATAAGTCTTTAAATAATGAAAAACTAACTTCGTTAAATGCTGAGTTTAGAAACGAGGTGTTTAACTCTATAAAGATTGAATTCTTTACTTCAGACAAAGTTGATCTTTCAAACATTATCATTTTTAAGGCTTCTTATGATACTACACAGATAGAAGGTGTGAATCCTAACGGCGATTTAAAAACTGTAAATACTAATATTTTGGGCAATTTACTTGTCTCTCTTGATGAGCAAAAAGATGCCTTTGGGCGTTTGAAAGTTGCCGAACCGTTTACAGTTTTCGATAGTTCGTTAACGACTGAGTTGTCCGACATATTATTTTGGTCTGAACGTTTAGGCGGTGCAGTATCTTCTTCGTATGATAGGTTAACAAGTTCTAAAAACTTAAATGTCACAACAAACGGTGATTATGTTGTCAGACAAACAAAGCAAAGATTTAAATACCAGCCTGCAAAATCACACGAATTTTTTATCACAGGGCTATTATCTACTGAAACAAATGTTCGTAAAAGAGTAGGGTTATTGGATTACGATAATATTGATCTTCCATTAACTTCAAATACTCCACAAAATGGTGTTTTCTTCGAGAATAACGGCGGTGTTTTGAGTTGGAATATTGCAAATAATGGTGTAATTACTGAGAGTGCAACGCAAGATAACTGGAATATTGATAAAGCGGATGGTACAGGAAGAAGCGGTTTCGATTTTAATCCCGATGCTTGTAATATTTTCACAGGTCAAATGGAGTGGTTGGGGGTTGGCGTTGTCGTAGTTGGTTTTGCTATTGGTGCTGGGTCTGTTGTCTACACACATGCTTTTCAACATGCAAGTATAGGCGGTTTTACTAATGTTTACATGAGAACGGCTAATTTACCTGTATCTTATGAAGTTACAAGTTTGGGCGGTGTTGGTAGCTTAAAGGCTATTTGTTCAAGTGTAATCTCTGGCGGAGGATTTAATCCTTTAGGGCAAACAAATGCAGCTCAAAATGAAGATTCTATAGTTATTAGCAATAGTACTGAATTATTAATTGGTATAAGACAAAAAGCAAACTCTTTCGAGTACACCATAGACCCCTCTCAATTGTCAATATTAAGTACTAATAATGGGAACACTTTATGGACTCTGTGCATTAATCCGATTTATTCAGGTAGTGTGACATGGTCAGACATCCCAAATTCAGAAGTGCAAAAAGCTGAAAATAATAATAATACTGTTAGTGATTTTGGTATTGTATTAGTACAGGGGTCATTTTCTAATAACACTGATAGTTTGAATAACGATGTTGAAACTAGTGTAAAGATTGGGAAAACTTTACTTGGTGAGCGGGACGAGTTATGGCTGTGTGTCACAGCTTTAGGAAATGAAGAGTATTACGGGACTATCAATTTTAAAGAGTTAATTTAAACGATAATTTAAACGATAATTTAAACCTTATTATTCCGATAGTAAGGTTTTTTTATGCAAAATAATTACTAGAAAGCTTGTATTGTATTCAAAAATTGAATACATTTGTATAACAAGATTGATAATTAACAAAATAATCAAAACAAAAGAGGGACAGAAAGTTGCATTTTGTAGTGGGTTGGAGTCCTACCCCTCTTTATAAAAATAAAAAGATATGGAAATTACTAGAATTAAATTAACTGATAAAGAAATACATGAAGCCGTTAAAAAATCAGCAAAAAACAACGCTATAGATTCAAAGTTAGTGATTCAAATTAACCACTTTGGCGGTATTTATCACGAAATAGAAGCTTTCTATCATGGAAAAGGTGCTGATATTGAAAGCATCAAGGCATATAATGAAGATTCAGGCGATGAAATAGATGTTCATCACAATATTGATTTTTCTTGCACAAAAAACTCAAGAGTTATAATATAAATAAATTAGGATATGGTAAATAAAATAATTTTAATAGGTAACGTCGGAAGTGATCCTGATGTTCGAGACGTTGGAACATCTGAAAATCAAGTTGCAAAATTTTCACTTGCAACGTCTGAAAGTTACAAGAACAAGCAAGGCGAAAGAGTAACTAACACCGAATGGCATAATATTGTTATTTGGGGAAAACTTGCGGATATTGCAAAACAGTATGTTAAAAAAGGTAGTTTAATTTCGATCATTGGAAAACAGACAAACAGAAGCTACGAAAAAGACGGAGTGACGAAGTATTTCTCTGAGGTGATAGCTAGCGAGCTTAAATTGTTAGGTTCTAAGAGTGATAATAATCAATCACAAGCAACAGCCCCGACAAGGTCGCAACCGTCTGTTGATCCTGATACGGGAAGCGATAATTTACCATTCTAACATTAGTTAGATTTTTAGCATTGCATACAACGAATAAAAAATAATATGCAGATACTTAAAATTGATACAAAATTCAGGTATATAACAGGAGTAATCAAACATCTAACAAAATTAAGAAAAATCATGTTGGAAGAAGATATGATGAAATTTGAAATAATTTTTGATGGTTATTATTATTACTTAAAATATGAATATCATGACTGAAATAAAAAACAACATCACTATTTTAAACATTGTTTCGATGGATCATTTATTTTTGAATGATGGCGATAAAAAGGAATTGATTAAAGATATAAAAGAGGTTTGTGTTGAATTAAGAGACAATCAACACAAACCTAAAATAAACACATTAAAGCAAGGGGATGTCGAATTTATTGATGTTGGTTGCAGAACAGAGAAAAGATTTTTTATTATATCTCTTTCATATTCTATTAAATTCCCAAATAAGATATACTGCATAGGTTTTAAAGAATATGACGGTGATACATATGCTAATATTGCAATTGAATCTTTTCAACTAAATATATAGCACTGTAATAGTGCGCACGTGTGCAATGATTGAATATAAGGTAATTAAAAAACAATGAATATACTATGCTAGAAAAAACATTAGTAATAATGTGCGTATTGATAATATTATACGCAAAATACAGACTTATTAGAAAGGTTTTTCGTGATCTTGAAAGAGAAGATATAATGCAGTATCATGAATACAGGCGAAGAATGCAAGCAAATGATAGATATTAACTAATAAATATATAAAATAAATTATGAAAAGAGAAGAAATAGAAAGAAAAGTAATAGATATTATTGAAGATACTACAGGAATAGATATGGAGTGTGAAGAAATAGACAATGATACAAACTTTAGAGGTAATTTAGGCTTCGATTCTTTGGATGAGATAGAATTAATAATATTGTGTGAAAAAGAATTCAATATAGCTATCAAGGATGAAGATATTGAACACATTGAAACATTCGGTCAATTATTAGACACCGCTGAAAAACTTTTAAAATAAAGTAAAACAGTACACAAAAGCCTTGCAAAACGTAGGGCTTTTTTTTATGCTATAATTTTCCTATCTTGCATTAATTGTTATAAAAATAATATGAGAGGTCAATTAGTCGGTTTTATAAGTTCAATAGGAGCATGGTTTGTTAATAATGTAACAATACTTAATCAATATTTAGAATTTATTTCTTTTGTTATTGGTGTAACTATTGGAGTTTGGGCACTTGTTGACAAAATAAAGAAAGTGAGGAAAAAGAATGCTAAAAATAAGACTAATTAAATCAGTACTTGGGGGATTAAAAGACGTTACGGCGGTGATTTTCGGTAATTTTATCGGTGCAAATGTCGCACTAAAAAACAATAAAGACTCTGAAGAAGGCGGCAAAGGTAATGTCGATTATACAAGATTGTCAACAATGTTAATTGTAATAGGTTTGATTATTATGTTTGTATTCAAATTAATAACAATTGATGATTTAGTGCAAATTGTAAAGGCAATAAAAATATCGGAATAAATGAGCGCACCGATTAATCAAATATTAGAAACTTTCATAAATGGTCTTGATTTTTCACAGGCTGTTATCAGTGCAGAATTTGACGGAACTACAACAAATATAACTGTTGATAATACGTATCATTTGCGTAAAATGATGACTATTGCAATTGATGATATTGAAGATGTTACGGTTAATAGTGTACTTGATAATATTGTTAATGTAACAGGTGATTATTCGAGCGCAAGTATTATTGTAATTCCGACGCCTTTTTATTTTGACGGAACTCCAACTGCAACAAATGTTTTGCTAGGCTCAATCAGTAATTCAGCGGACAAAACGCCAATGATTTATTTATTTCAAACGTTGCTTGAGCGTAGAATCAAACGTCCTGGTTCATCAATTGATTATGAAGCAACCGTAAAATTATTCTTTCTTGATAATTCATTGCTCGAATGGACGACATCGGCGCACTATGATAATGTCATTGATCGGATGCGAAGCGTATTAGATTTCTTTGAAGAAAAGATTTTTGATATTGGTAATGCAGTGTTTGAAAGTGATTTAATAGAGGAAGTTGATATTATAGATTACCCAAATTTTGGACAATTCACTAAAGACCAAGGTTTTAAGAACTCAATATTTGACAACAATTTTTCAGGCGTAGAAATGCGTATAAAATTACCTGTATTGAAAAATGTTGAATGCTCTATTATATCGCTACCTCCTATTCCTGAATTCTCTCCTTGTCTTGATAATGCTATACAATTTCTAGGAGCAACTTATAAAGATGGTGGGCTGTGGTATCAAAAAGATGAAAGTGGAAATAATAGTCCTGCGCAGCTAACAAAAAGTAGTGTTTTGGAATTCAATGGCGTTGATAATTATATTAATTTGGGTGGTGGTTTCATTAATACAAATCCAAAACACTGTGCAACATTCTTAACGGGATCAACTATAAATGGAGGTTATCTACTTGTAGATAGAAATTTAACGGCTACATATATCGCAGGATCGTACTGGCTTGGTTCTGATAAATTATTTAGATTAATTTATAAAAATGGTGGTGCAGTATTACAGAATACCTTTTTTACAATTAATACAGATTCTATTTACAAAGTTGAGTATTACTATGATGGAATTAAATGGGTGTTAGACTATTGGGAAAATGGTGTGCAAGGAATTCAGTTTACATGGGTGGTTGATTATGTACCTAACTTGATTGATAGTGATATGCATTTAGGTAGTTTAAGAGGGTCATCAAACGTGAATGATATTACATTTTTGAATATTACATTATCTGATATAAATAATAATATTTCGGAAGTTTTAAATTTTAGTGAAACTAGCGGAACAAATGTTTATGGGAAAATAACAAAAAATTCTTATAACATACAAGGAACTTTAATTAACGTTTGGCAAACTTCTGATGAACAACGACCTAACAACTTATTTGATGGTTATGATACTTGGATAAATGACACTACAAGCGAAATATTAAGAGTGCTATTTGATGATAATGGTGATTCAATAAAAACCGATGGCGATACTATTACAGGATACACTTGGAAGTCTAAGAACTTGGGTATTGGTGAAGATGGTAAAGGCAATAACATGTCGGAGACTAAACACTTGTTAGCTGGGGGGTATGGTGAATTATCAAGTCAAGAAGTTTTAGATCACCCTGACTTTAACACTAAAATATTTTGTGCTATTTATTACAATGATGCAATAGTTGTAGCAATAAGTGATATTATTACTTACCCTGAAGAACCGAATGAAGAGTGTAAAGCTCAAACAATTGCATACTTAAATGGCTTAACATTATGATAGTAACAGAAAGATTTAATACAGAAAAAACATCAATATTACCTAACAAGCGTACTGATGGAATACCTCAGAATATTTATAAGTTCGAAGATGCTACATATTGTCGTGAAATATATGGTACAGGAATATATTTGCAAACTGATTTAAACGGTGACTGTTGGTTTCAAACTACAACGAATAAGCTTGATGTAGCACCTGAAGAACAGGACATAAATCAGCTTGTTGAAATAGCAGATAGTTTAAATTTTGATGTAGAAAATAAGTCATTCAGAGACATACACAAGTTTATCAATGAAGATGAATCCAAAGCAGAAATAAAAAGCGGATTCTACACTATTGATATGACTACAAGACCGCAATTGACTTGTGACATCGAGTTTGCAGCTTATTGCAAGTATTTTTATGACTTCGTAAATGATAATGCTTTTGTATCACCTCAGATAATTGTAACTAGTTAAATTTATATATAAATATTAAAACATAATATTATGGAATTTTGCACATGCCCTGCAACTATGGGCAATACAGGAAAACCGAATTGCGAACCAATCCAAGGAGTCGCAAAAAAGTTAATTTTTGTTAATCTCTTTGATTCAACAGGCGCAAGAAATAGCATTTTGAAAGATGATGTTATTCATGATGCTTACATTAGTGATAAGCTTAATGAAACAGACGAGTCTAAGCGCTGGTTTATTTCTGATAAGATTAACACTGTTGTTGATGAAAGAGCCGACAAAGTAACACAATCAATTGATAATATTGATTATATCACCGATGAAGGGGCAAGAACATTCACGGCTAACATGAATCAAGGTTATACTTCTTTGTCAAAATATAAGCGTGGAGAGTGTGTTCAGAACCTTGCAGTTTTCTTTGTTGACAAAAATAATAAAATCCTTGGGGAGATATCAGGCGACGGAGAAGAACTTTATCCTGTTGCGATTGAACAAGGAACTTACTCAGCAAAACCAATTGCCGCTGGAGTTGGAACATTACAACAAAATCAACTTAAATTCACATTCTCTGAGCTTGTGAGTGATGCTAGTTTGCGCAGCAAAGTTGCGACTGGAGACATTTTGACTATTACAGGTTTATTAGATGTAAACGCTGAAGAATCAAACGTTTCTGCAACTGGTTTTACATTGACACTTGCAACTGACTATGGTTATGTAGGAGCAAGTCCAGCCGTTGGGAATTGGGACGAAACGTTTTTTACTGTGTATAATGTAACACAAGCCGCACCTGTTACGGTTACTAGTGTAACGGAAACACCTGTAGGCTCAGGAGTTTATGTATTTGTTGCATCTGCTACGAGTGCAGACGTTGTCACTATAAACCAAGCGAACCCAGTTGCAGACGGTTACGATTTATCAACTACTATAACAATACCATAGCATGAAAAAAGATAACCGTTTAATTTTAAATGCTACAACTTTCAGAAATGACGCATTAAAAGACTGGACTTTTAAAAAGTTCCAGGAGACATATCGAGGACAAACCGAAGAGCAAGAGAAAGAATTTTTTCAGAAATTCGGAGGTAAATTAAAACCTAGCAAGTAAATTAAAAGGGAGTTGACCGTATCAACTCCCTTTTTTATTGATTAATTACAGGAAACTTATAATCCCCTATCACTACTCAAGTTTCCAAGATTATTTTTTTGCTTATCTGTTATCATAGTAACTGTTTGTTTATTAGTCATTGCGCACATGCGCACTATTACAGTGCTACATATTTAGTTGTTAGCGGTAATATCAAAACGTCTTAAAGTTGTGTGTTTTACCACATTTTTGGCATTTATCATATTCTATATTGTCTCCGTATGGGTGTATATTGTATTCTGTGCTGTGAGATAACCATTCCGTTCTACATTCACATTCTGGGGTACTACCGCTAACAAACGGTAATACGGCATTATTTTTAACTGGCTCAGTGGGTTTATAATTAGCCATATGATCAAATGCTGAAATTCTAGCATCGTAAGCAATCATAGTGCTTTCATGTATTATTTCAAACTGCTCTTTTGATGTCAAATGTTTAACGAATGGGTGTAAGCGTTTATATACAATAAAAGCGTTTTGTAGCATATCGTTATTTCCGTTCACCATTTCATAGGTGTTAAACATTTTATCTACAACTTTTTTGTCTTTCCCTTTTAAGGATGAACGAAAAGCTAACACCGTATCATAACCCATTTGGGCTACGGTGGTTTCTATGGTCTGTAGTTCATTATTCATCTTTTGTAATATTTTCAATATTTATACTCCAAAACCCAAACGGGTCATATACGAATCTAGTTAGCAACAATGCCTAAATCTATTCTAAACCTTTGCTAAACTTGTTAGGTTTCTGCATCTTAAAAAGTAAGACACAGTTGCTAACAAGTTGTATAAAACATAGCTAGATTCGGTCAATCAATCCACTTAATAAAGTGGTTTTGCTTTCATAATTTCTATCTTACTATCTTACTATTAATATTTCTGGTCTATTGTAAAAAAAGTTAATTGATTCGTTCCATGAATCGGTTTCTATGCATTCTTCGAACTTCTCAATATAAACGTTTAGTTTTTCAATTGCACTATTCATATTTTCACCATCCAACTCGAATACTGATACTATATGAGACGGGTCAATATTGATAATACAATGTTTAAACTTTCCAGTAGCAAGTGAAGTTACAGCCCCTTGTACATCATACAGCATGTCACGGATCACCCAACTCATTTTAGATGGCAAAGCATTAGCGCACTTCTTAATATCAATTGTATAAGGTAAAGCAATTGCATCTATTTTAACGACCCATTTGAACCCACGATGTTTAAAATAAACAGTTTCTTCACGTTGTTCTATTTTGTTCATATATTGAGACGTAAGACTATTTGAGTGAAGATATGAACCCATTGATTGAAAAAGATTATGCTTATCCAGTGAAATTTCTTCTTTGCCTTCATATTTTGCAAGTTCTTCTACTTTCCATTCCTTGTAAGCTTTTGAGCTGCGTGGAGATTTAGCTCCGTTATTTATTAACTCATTACATTTGTCAGTATCATCGAATACAAAATATGTTTCATTGTATTTTTCAGGTTCTAATACTGCCATGTGAAAAGCAACACCATCCGCCATCGCTTGTGATTGAGTTTTAAACATGCGGTTTTCGAAGAATCCACGACCTCCACCAACGATAAACGATTTGAAAGAAGAATAAGAAAGGGGGCGTTCCCCTGTCTTATACTGTTCAATCAACAAATCAAATTCCGCTTTCTTTTCTAAATATTCTGATTGTAACATAATTTCTATTTGTTTTTGTCGTCAATTAATTTCTTTGCTTCTTTTAATGCATCTAACCATCTTTGTTCTTTCTTAATGTCTGGATAAGATGAGTATAATGCTGATAAACTTGGTTCGGAATCACAATCAGGTAATGATTTTATAGCCTCGTCTATCATTAATTCAATACCAGCATCTTTTATATCTTCATTGTTTTTAATATCTTGATATGATATATCTATAGTTTGTTGCTCATTTAAAAGTTCTTCTTTAGTATATGGCATTCCTCCAAGGATTTCATTGAAGCACATTCTGAAACCTTGTGAAATAGCGACCTTTTTTAACATCGTTTCAGGTTTTTCTTTCCAAAATTTAGTAATAGTTCCATCTTTTTTCTTTTGTACATACTCGGAAAATTTAACTTCGTGAATATAAGGGTGTGAAAAATCTTTGCGATGAATGGTTATAATAGCTTTAATATCTTTAGTATCGGAAAGAGAACCGTTATTGTTTACTTGTATCGCTGCGCATTTTTCAATCTTAGTACTCCATCCATCCAATAGACCTGACATTTCAGCACGCTTAATATACACCTCATAACCTGTAATAATTGAACAACTTCTATATCGACCCTCTCCATAAGCTGTAATATAAATTTCCCGCTTAAATGGGTTTAAATTTGACATTGCTGCAATTTCAATAAATTGGCTTTTCTCTGTTTCTGTTAAATTTGATGTTTGTTGAAATAAATCTAGATATTTAATCAGTTTTTCTTTAGAAATTATTTGAACTTCTTTTGATTCTGTTTTTTGTATCTCGTTTTTCATATCTATAGTTTTAGTTAATTATTGCTCAAATGTATTCAATTTTTGAATACATTACAAGTATTTGAGTAATTATTTTGCATAAAAAAAGCCCTGTTCTATTAAAACAAGGCTTTTTGTTAAATTACTATTGCTATTTTTCTTTAAATAAGTCTACAAAACTGGTTACAACTTGCTTTTCGTCTTCGGTTAAACTTGTATCTGAAACTAGACTTTGCTTATCTTCACCGTCTTCGATATATTGAATGATTGTACGGTCTAGGTTTTCTTGTCGAATAATCTGTTTTATTTCTTTCATGATTTAATATATTAAATTGCCTTGTGAGTCTTGTGAGTTTGTTATTGAATTTGTGATTGTTGGATCAATTGGAGTTGTTGAGCCTTCAAATGAATTGTTTGATATTTTACATGATCCCGCAAATCCAGTTAGACAATAAGCTCCGCTATTTGCTACTTTTATTTTAGTGTTACATACTTCTGCTATTACACTACCTCCGAACGCTTGAATTCCATGACCAGCTGCATTATTATATTCTGTCTCAATAACACAATTAACAATATTTATATTAACCGCACCAACACCAGCACCAGCCAAAGAGTAAAAACTTGAATTTTTTGCTTGTCCAGATAAATAACCACCATAATTAACCGCAGAATAACCCACACTATTAATTATATTGGTGTAACCGACACAATGTATGCCATCGCTTGCATCAGAATAGCCAAAACAATTGACAACATCTCTTAAGCATTCTATCCCATACAATACCGAACTATAGCCCTTACAGCCACTTAGCACATGACCTAATCCAAATCCATAATGAGAAATTCCACTATCGCCAGCGCTTATCCCTATTGAATTCGTTAACACTTTTTCGTATGATAACCCAATACCCCACGAATTATAAGAATAAATATTATCACCACTCAGCGATATACGTACACTACCAGCCCCACTTCCAAAAAATTTAGATGAATAAATATAACTTGCAATAAAACCTAATGTTGCTGAATTATGATAAAAGACACCATTTTCAACAGAACCCATTCCTGTAGAAACGCAGCCTGTATCATTTCTGACCTCAAAAGCTGACGAGAACACAACAGCCCCACCACTCGCTCCAATAGCTCTAGAATTTGATATACTATCTGATCCGTTTAGTCTAATTATTTTACCATCCCCAATGAACTTGATATTAGTTATAAGGTCAGCAACGTCCCAGTAAAACGCATCCGCAGTACCTGGGCTGTCAAGTGTATAAGTGTAACCGTTAAAGTTAAATATTAGGTTTTTGTCTACGTGAACACCGACATTTGCCGTTTCCGTAATGTCTGCAAATAATACAATTACATCATTTGCAATTGCTGCATCAATAGCATCTTGTATTTTTGCGTAATATGTGTACTCTCCGTTGCTGTTAGCAATACCAATAGCCCCCTTTACTCCAGCGATTACATTAGGTCTGATTTTTTGTGATTGATAGCCGTTTGGCGTTTCAGGTGTGACAGGGACTTTTTTAGAAATATCTAAAAAATCATCACTAGTGAAGCTAGTTGCTTCAACTAAATATTCTGTAATTTTTGTCATTATTCTAGTGTTTTAGGTTCGTTATTTTCTGTTGTCTTCATTGTTCCAAATTCAGTTGTTTTTGTTGCTAATGGAGGCGACCCGTTGTCAATCCTTGCACTTAATTTATAATTCGAGCTTGTTGGGAGTGATGACGGATTTATTAAGCAACTTGTTACCACCTCCGAACCAACAGCCTCGACTTTTAATAATGTTTCGCCTATAATCGGAATTAAAGGGTTATTATTAATAGAGTCGTTAATACTTGATAGTTTATAAATAGGGTCTTGGTTTTCTATCTGTATTCTATGAATAGCCCAAAAATCTTCGACCCCACCTGTAACATCATAACCGCTCCATGTGGTTTTAAATAATGTTTCTTTGTCGGAGTATATTTGCCCCTCTAAATCTACATTTGTAACAGGATCGAAAGTTTTTATTGTTGCAATTATGTCTGTAGGGGTAT
>Ga0307377_10004495_pt1 | contig 15241 bp, 21 predicted proteins | sample TR3MG_FD_202535 | JGI IMG/M metagenome (GOLD analysis project Ga0307377, IMG submission 202535) | Soil microbial communities from Risofladan, Vaasa, Finland - TR-3 | ecosystem: Environmental > Terrestrial > Soil > Coastal area > Acid sulfate soil | place: Finland: Risofladan, Vaasa | collected... | reverse complement strand
GCCGCCACGCAAAAGCCTGCGGTGCTGACAGATCACAACATCTGAGGTGTTTGTTTTGAGCCGTTACACGTTGTTGGATCAATTGGGTGTGGTGTCGATTTTTGGCAATCGCGACACTGGGGAAATCGCTATTGGCGTGAAAACCGACCTGGGTACTGTTACGGTGGACGTTCCCCCGCATCGAGCTTGTGAAATTGGCGTGGCTTTGATTCGGGAGAGTGGACGACAAATTGCCCAACGAGGACAAGCCGATGAAAAACCCGATCCCATTTATCCTGACCCTGGCGGCTCTATTTACGGTTCCCCTGATCGTGCCGGTCGAGGCGCAGAACGCGGCAGCGGAGACGGTGACGGTGGGGGACAGCACGGACGCGGCACCGATCTTGGTGCCAGCGTCGGAAACGGTGCCGGAAGCGGAATTGACGGGGGATTCAGTGGCCCAAGCGGTGAAGCAGGGCCAGAGCACTTGGACGGCGTTCCAGGACAACCACATTCGGGAGGGTGTGGCTGCGTTGATCACCCTTCTGGTGTTCCTGTGGCGGCGCTTCCTGGGTCGGCTTTTGATGGACAAGCTGAGCCCGTGGACTACGGGCCTTGTTACAGTGATCCTCGGCTTCCTTGGCACGTTACCCGCGGCTTTAACGACTCCTGAATTTGTGATCTCTGGCTTCATTTTCCAAAGCCTTTTGACCAGCGCCGAGGCGATGTTGCTGTGGAGCATGGTTGGCAAAAAGGTTTTGCCGGCGGTGTTTGGTGCGTCACCAGCCCAACAGGTCAAGGCGGCCGGTGGTTGAGGGTGGGGCCCCGCAGAGCGGATTTGACCGACGACGCAAAACCGGAGAGCCCGAAAAAGGTTGGGCGACCCGGTTGCGCCACGCTGGGATCTTGCTGGGTGGTGCCTTGACGGCGGTAACGGCGGGATCTGCGCATTTCCAGGCCGAGCCAATGGCCGAAGCCACCGCACGGGCTACAGCGGACGCCCTGGCGGCCGTGACGAGCGATCTGCATGCCACGGAGGCCCGCTGTACCCTGGCGGCATCCCACGCGGCCCAGGAGGCCCGCGCGGAGGCTGATGCTGTGCGGACGTTGGTGCTGGGGTATCTGTTGGGCCAGGGGCCTGGCAAGGGGCTTGCTGGTGGTGGCCGCGAGACGCTGGGGCGTTTGCTTGAGGATCTGGGCGACAACCAGGTGGGCAAAGGCGTGGCGCCGTTTGTGGTTCCGCCAGTTCCGCCGGTTTCGCCCCCGGCGGAACCTGATTCGCGGCCGCTGCGCAAAGCGACACAACAGCTTCAAAAATATGGCAAAGGGGATCTTTGATGGGCTACGTCATTGTTGCTGGTTTGGGCATTGCCCTGGGGCTGGGGCTTTTGATCTGGGCGCTACGACTGCGTGGGCTTGTGACCACGGCGGAGCGCCGGGCCATTGAAGCCGAAACGTCGCGCAACGCTGTGCGTGCTGTGGCCGAGCGGAATATCAGCGAGGCCAAAAAGCTGCGCGGCGAAAACGATCGGCTGGTGCACACGCTCAAAGATATGCGTGCGCGGTTGCGGTTGGCGCGCGAGCGGCTGGTGTCGTCCACGGATCCCGCGACGATCAAAGTCGTGCTCGATGACGAGCTGGCGGAGGAGGAGGTTTGAAAGTCGCGACATTTGCAACTTTGCTGGCGGCCCTGTGTGCGTCTGGGTGCTGTGCCATGAGCCGTGCGTTTGACAACGGGAGTTGCCACACTTGCCCTGCGCCCTTGCCGGCAGAGCTGGTGACGGTTGAGAAGCCCTGTGATCTGCCGCCCCCAGTGCACCTGCCTGGCGTGACCCGTGCGCAGTGTCCAGGTGGCGAGGAGAATCTGATCTGTTACGAGATCGGGGAGGCGGCCAAGATCGCTGCGCGCGAAATGAGGCTGAAGGACTGGGTGCGCGAGGTGCGGACCCGGTGCGGGGCTGTGCCGCCGGCTTCTGGGGCCGGGCCTGGCGAGTCCCCTGGGGCTGTGCCGCCGGCTTCTGGGGCCGGGCCTGGCGAGTCCCCTGGGGCAGATCCGACGCCCTAAAACGACTGGGCGCCGGAGCGGGCCCCAGGGTGGCTTGTTCGATTCTTTTTGCCTTGCGTGCGAAATAATTCTTGCGCATGCGAATTAATCCGCATAGTGTTTGGATTGTGACCTGGGGCTTCGGCCTCAACCAAAACAAGGAGACAACGACCATGAGCATCATTTGCACCAGCTTCGCCCCTATTTCTGGCATCGCCACCGTGACCCAAACCGTGCAAACGGTCTTGGTGTCCACGTCCGAGGTCTACACGATCTCCGGGGTCAAGTTGAAGCTGGAAATACGCAGCATTTTGGAAGGCGGCGGCTTGCGTCGCTACATGGTGGTGTGCATCGACATCGCAAACCTTGCCAATTCTTACGTCGTGGATGATACGGCTGGGTGGCTCACGAAGGCCCAGGCCCGCAAGGTTTTTCAGCAATACTGCTGCCAGCTTGTGGTCAGGCAGCTCAACGAGGCCGTAAACGCCGCCTCGGATGCCGACGACGACGTGCGGGCGCAGGCAAAGGTCGCCGAGGCCGCACTTGGGATTGAGATCGTGGTGATGAGCGGTGTCGCGTATTACTGCGCGGCCGAAACCAACTCATGGTGGCGCTTGTGTGATGGGGACTTGGCCTTGGCCGTCGAAGTGGCGGAACGCCAACCGGAGGACGCATATTCGCACTGGTGTGCCGAGTCATCGTGTGTCGAGCTGAGCGCAGCGAAGGCCAAGAAATTGGGACTGTAAGGGCGCCTCGCCTAAATCATTCAAAAACAACGAAAGGGACAAAGACAGTGAAAAATAAAATCAGCATAGGGGACCGAGTGGAAGCTGGCCGCGGCGACGACCACGACACGGGTGTGGTGCTCTCCATCGAGAGCAACAGCATGGCCCTTGTGGGTTGGGATTCGGGGGATCGGACGCAGTGCCTTATCGCTGACCTAAGCCTCACGACCGAACGACACAGCGGCGGCGGGAGGATCGCATGATCACGCGAGCATTTTTCGAGTCGGCGAACGCTATCACCGTCCACACGTCGCAAACGATGCACACGCGAAAGGTCCGCGTGTCCGAAGTCTTTCGCCAGAGTGCCGAGCGTGTGCAGATCGAGCTACGCAACACGGTGGAGGACGAGAGCCGTTTTGTGGTGGTGGTGGTCAATCTCGATTCGCCTGTGAGTTCGTTCGTGGCAGCGGGCCCGTGGTTTGGGGCCGAAGAAGGACTGCGCGTGTTCGAAGAAATGATCGTCCAGCATTCGCGTGTGACGCGGGCAATCGATCCGCATGCGCCCACAAAGTTGGTGTCTGTGAACAACGGCGCGACGTGGCAGCTTGCGGACGAGCTGTCCGACGACACGCTTGCCGAGCATTGGGCGGCGATCGTCAATGTGATGGACGGGGACACTGCGCGCCGAGTGCACAGTGACCACGCGCCTTGCTCCAACCGCGAATTTTTGAAGCGGTACCTTCAAAGCGCGCCGGATCACCTGATTTTGGGATAAAGCCATGACAACACAGCGAACATTTGGGCACGGCCATTTGAAAGTTTGGATCGGAGCGCCTGGCGATTGCCCGCCAGCGTGGCGGCCCGAGGTGGCCACGCTGGATGCCTTGTTGCTCGCCATGCAAGGCAACGCCGATGCCAATTGGTCGGACTTGCCGACGTTTGGGGGCCCGGACGTGACGAGCCCGTGTTGTGGCGTGTGGTCGTGGGATGCCGAGCGCATGATCATCGGGACCAGCGCCAGCGACATCAAGATCGTGGCTCGCTCCTATGAGCTGACGCCATCTGAGAGCTATTTTTTCCCATTCGGGTTGACAGGCCGGCGAACGCGGCCGCTTTGAAAAAGGATCAAACGTGAACACAAACGAGCTGTGGCTGTTTTGCGAAAAACCGACAACAACGCGCGTGTATTCGACCGAGTGGGTGTCTATCTACGGCGACACCTTGCGCGTCCAGTACAGCGTTTTTGTGGAGGCTGCGCCCCCGCCGGCCATGCGCCTTTACCGCGAGGCCCAAGGGACAAGTGGGGGGGCTTCGGCGTGGTACACGCTCGCCGAGCATCCTGGGCCCGAGCAAACAGAGGCGGCCATGATCGCGCATGCCCAGCAATTTTCAAACAGCACCAAGGAGTCGAAATGAACAAAACAATAAGAGTTCTGCATTGCCGCGTGGGCCACGATCCCGAGCTGATTGAGGTGTCCGAGTCATTGTCCAGTTTGCAAAAATTGGTGCAGGGGCCTGTGGAGGTGGTGCCGACGAAAATGGGATTCGATGTGTGGTGCAACGAGGAGGGACGGCTCATGGACAAGCCCCTCAATCGTCGGTTTGTGGACGTGGATCCGGCGACAGGCCGTCCGATCCGCACGTTGACGATCCACGGTGATTTTTTCGTGGCTCGAAGCGACGAAGACGGCGAATTGCAAAGTTTGCCGGAAATGATCACGTTTGCGGTCGCCGCTGACAGGTTGATGCCCGTTCTGAACAGTATGTGCGAGGCGCCTTGTGGCGAAAACTGAAAAATGGTTATGGCCTACACGTTTCGGGCCCTGAACGCGGCCGGCAAGGCCGGGCAATTGCGGCAGCGTGGATCGCCAAGTGGGCGGCCGCGGTGCCTGATCTGCAAGCGCGTGATCCCGCTGCGCCAGAGCTTGGCCAATTCCCGGCCGATCTTTTGTACAAACGCCTGTGCGGTCCTTTTCGCCAACCGGGTGGCCGACACCCTTGTCGTGCAGGACGCGCGCTTGGCACGGGTCTACTGGGATGCCCTGGCGCGATCACAGAGATCTTGACTGGGCTTTGACCCCAGAGCAGGCTTCGGGCCGCTCACCGCAAAACAGAAGCCCCTAGCCAGTAGCAAGCTGGCCAGGGGCTTGGTGGACAAAGCACCGGCAAAACTGAAAAACCGCCGGCTTTTTATTCTTGCACCGAAGGAACAAAAACGATGCCCCCAAAAGATCGCACACCACCGACCATCTGGCAACCACCACGCGGCACAGCCGGGCCGCCGCCCAAGGTTTACGTGCTCGACACGCCGCTTGTCCGCAACCTGGCCAAGGGGCGTCGGCGGCCCATTCCGACTATGACGGTAGACGCGTGGCGGAAGCTCTACGATCAGTGGCATATGCTGCATTTGATCCTGCTTCACAACAAGCATTTGACGAAGGTAGAAAGCCTCACTTTGATCGCTTTGGTGAGGCTCGAAAAAGTAGGTATTCGGGCCACAATGACCGAGGTGCAAAAGGAGCTTTCGCAGAGCAGTCCGCGTCGTGTTTCGATCGCAATTGGTGATCTGGGCTTGTGTCGCCTGGTGGTCAACATTGGTTCCGCAAAAGTTCCGCAACTTGTTCCGCAACCGACCATTGGATTGTGGGATTTAGCCCGTCTTGCGGAACTGCATTCACGCAAGTTTGCGGAATTTGAACCGACTAGACACCCGGTCTAGTCAAACATGGACACCCGGTCCAGTGCCGGTGGGGTAAGGGGTTGTTTTATAAAACAACTTTAGTTGTGAGATCACCTGCGTTAGCAGGTGCCCGAGAGGATAGAAAACCTGGTGAAAAGGTTCCGCTTCGCTACACCTTTTGGCTTTGTCTTCCACTACGTTTCAGACAAGCCCTTTTTATTTTCCAGAAAATCTAAAACAATTCCGCAAAACGTTCCGCAAGCTATTCCGCAAGATGTGATCCAGGATCTTCCGCAAACGTTCCGCAAAACGTTCCGCAGATCTTTCCGCTAGATTTTTTCCGCAAACCATTCCGCAAACCATTCCGCGAAAGTTCCGCACGATGCCCAGACCAACACTTGAGATCGGCAACAGCAAAAGCCGTTTTGCCGGCTTGCCGCATGAGATCTTTGCTCTGCTTCGTTTCGAGCTGAGTTTTCAAACTGGCGAAGCTGGTTCGCAGGTGCGTCCAGACTTCACCGGCACGATGCGTGTGAACGAGTGGGATGGCTTCACCCGTTTGCTTGGAAAAAACGGCGTGATGCCAAGCGGGCTTGTCCCCCGTGCCTTGCGTCTGCTTAAGAAATGGCGCGTCTCGGTCCAGGTCCAAGATCTGCGCCAGAGGCCGGCCGAGCAAATGCCACGCTGGACGTTGCCTGACGGGTTCGCCCTGCGCGATTACCAGTCCAGTGCGGTCAACCGTGCGTGGAAGGTTGGCCGTGGGGTGATCGACAGTCCCCCACGTTCGGGCAAAACAATTCTGATGGCCGAGCTGACTCGGTTGGTTTCGGCGCCCACCGTTGTCACTGCGCCCACCGAAAGCATTGCGAGCCAGACTTACGACAAATTTTTGGAGCTGTTCAAACGCAACGAGTGGAGCCGGCAGATCAAAGATTGCAGCTCGGATTTTTATTTGCTCACGGGAGGCCCACCGCGCACCCGCATCGAGCGCCGTGCTGCGGGCAAGGCTTTGGTGTTTGTGGCCACCGATGCGACGGCGGCCGCCATGAGTGCGGATTGGTGGAGCGAGATTCAGTGCTGGATTGCGGACGAGCGCCACCATCAGGCTGCAAAAACGCATCGGGTGATCAACGACCTTGCGATCAATGCGTTTTATCGTTTTGGTTTTACCGGGACCAACTACCGCACAAACGCAACCGAGCAGGTTGCGTTGGAGGCCCCGTTGGGCCGCACCATTGCGAGCTACACGATTGCCGAGATGATCGAGCGTGGTGTGCTTGTGCAAGGCCGTGTGGAGTTTTGGCCCGTGTTCCATCCTGGGTTGCGCCGAAAGAAATTTGCGACCGCGTACAGCGAGGGCATTGTTGACGACGACCTTCGGAACAAAGCGATCTGTTACGCGGCGTTGAAGCTGCGCGAGGTCGGTCGCAAAACGTTGATCTTGGTTCACCAGATCAAACACGGCGAAAAATTGCAACGGATGATTCCTGGATCGCGTTTCGTGCAGGGTTCTGACGGCGAGGAGGTTCGCAAGGCGGTCAAGGATTTGGACGACGGAACGATCCGCGTGTTGATCGGGTCACCCGTTGTCGGTGAGGGTTTGGATTGCCCAAGTGCCGATGCGCTGATTTATGCAAAGGGTCGCAAGGCGCGTGTGACGCACACGCAAGACACCTTTCGCGTGTTGACCGCGTGCGGGCAGAAAAAAGACGCCTTGATCATAGATTTTGCAGATCGCCACAATTGCTCGCTTGAGGATCACAGCGTCGCGCGATCTTTGAATTATTTGGCGATGGGCTTGCCGTGTGATGTTCTTTCGCAAATGCCAGCCATTGACGACGCACAAATTAAGCTGTACTGATCACAACGGACTTTGGTTCACCATGGAGACAACAACACAAATTGATTTTAGGGCACGCGCATTGGGTCGCTTCCAAGGGGCAGTTCGCCCACGGTTGTTGTCTCCCCGATTCGCGGTTGCCCTTGTTTTTGAGTCTGTAGAGTTGCGACGTTTGCAACTTTGCAGCGCGGAAGGTGTTTTATGAAAAGCGTTGACGTGCCTGTTCGTCGCGGACTGGACAGCAAACAAAGGCTGTTGAATTTCTTTTCGGCCAAGCGCCACAAGAATGTTGTTTTGCGTGTCGTGGATCTTCTCGACATGCGGAACGAAGATCTTGCTGTGTTGCTGCGGTATATCGCGGCTGTTGCGCTGTTTGATCCCGCCAAGACGCGCGAGATGGTTGTGCAGGAGGTGGATCGCGGTTTGGCTCAAGAGAATGCGTGGCGCAAGCAATGGCTTACCCGCAATTTCCCAAGCGGGTGGGTGGTTCTTTCGATCGACGCTTTGCTTGAGCCTTTGGATCTGGTTGGCGTCGAAAGGTTGCAGCAGGCACTATACGAATACCGAAACGTGCGGTATTCAAAGGGCGAACCAAACCGGATTGAAACATGCCCAGCTTGCGAAAAGGGACGAACCCCAAACGGCCGGAAGTGCGAGAGGTGCGACGGCGCGGGGATCGAGATGACGTTCCTGGAAATGAGTTCGGACGAGGTTCGTTTGGCGGAGGCGGGACAATGACGGATCCCAAGCCTGGTGAGCGGCAGATCCGCGACAACCAGTCACACAAAAAAGATCTGGGCAGTTCGCCCAATGGTGTGGCCAATCAATTTCTCGCGCAAAACCGTGGACAGGTTGTGTCCGTCGCTTCGGACGGCGTGGTTTTGATGGTGGGTGTGCTGTTGAGCTTCGACGCTTACAGCCTCGTCGTTCAGGCCGATGGGCATGATCGCCTGGTGTTCAAGGGGCCGGGCGTTGTCATCAGCGCAGCGTCCTGATCCTGAGCATCTGATCAAACTGTTTAACGAGTTGATGGGCAAAGTCTCGGCGCCGCGCCGAGGTTTTATAACCTTCACGCCTAAAAACAGATTGATCGCGGAAACCATTGCTGACTTTTTAGACAAGCATGGGATCCAGTCTGGGCCTTTTTTCGCGTCGTGCTTTCAGCGGTACAATTGGCGAAGGTGGCCCAAGTTTCACCAGCTCGCGAGCTTGAGCAATCTGCGCGCGTACCGTGATTCTGCAAACGAGGCCCACACGGTGTTTCGCGTGGTGGCCAACAATCGCGCGAGCCAAGAGCGGCCGCTTGTCCCCAAGGGTTTGGAGATCGTCAAAGCGCGCCTGTTTGATCTTGATCCTGAATTTTGCAAAGACCGCCCCAGTATTACGGGTGGTCACAATCCGCACAGTCCGTTGTGCCAACGTTGTCCAGTTTCCAAAGGTTGCAGTCGTGGCTAATAACTTCCCGTTCGCGTCTGAGTTTCAACGAAAAATTGTGCGCCTTGCCCTCGATGACGACGGGTTTTGCTCGATGGCCTTAAAGCATGTGCGGCCCGAGATGTTCGAGAGCGATGCTTTGCGCTGGGCGTGGCAAGAGATCCAGCGCGAACGCAAGGACCAGCGCACGCCAACCTTGATGGTCCTGCGTGACAAGATTCGCCAAGTCGAACCCGTGATGCAATCCCGGTATTCCGCGATGCTGGAAGCCTTGGGTAGTGAGGTTTTGCGCGAGGAGCCTTACATTCGCCATGCGCTTGCCGAGTTTGTTTCCCGCAACGTGTTTGTGGGCGCGTATCACGCGAGCCAGCAGCTCTACAACCAAGGCAAGATCCAACAGGCCATTGATCTCATGAAAAAGGAGTCAGACCGCGCGGCACGCGTGACGTTTGATCCGCCGGCACGCTATTGGTTTTACGACGACTTGGCCGAGCGCCAGCGTCAACGCAAAGATCGATCGCGCCGTGAATACGAGCACACGTTTCCAACAGGCATCGTCGGTGTTGATGAAGTGCTGGACGGGGGCTTGTCGCTGGGTGAGCTTGGGTGTTGGATGGGTGACGCAAAGGCCGGTAAATCCGTGATGCTTGTGCACCTTGCCAGCTATGCCGCGCGCGCCTTGTTTCGCCGCGTGTTGCTGGTGTTGCTTGAAGGTTCCTACCACCAAACCGCAAGCCGCATGGATGCGTGGCACGCCAGTGAGTATTACAACGAGGTTAAGCGGGGGCAGTTCACCACCGAATCGTTTCACCGTTTGCAGTCGGAATACCAAGGCGCCAAGGATCGCATGGTCGTGCGCGAGATGACGGACTCATGGAGTTACACGGCGGCCGACATACGCACCGAGCTGGACGAGTTGCAGGGGCAGCACGGTTGGCGGCCCGATTTGATGGTGGTCGATTACGGCGACCTTTTGCGCAGTCAACAAGGCGCGAAAATGTCAGAAGAACAACACCAGCGAGATGCGTTTGGTGACTTGAAAGTGATCACGCACCAAGATCACGGTTACGCGATGTGGACTGTGAGCCAGGCCCGCCGGCCGCGCGGCATGGGCAAGTCGTCAAAAGACAAAGCCGAGACTGGGGACGGTGGCGAATTGTGGCGCGAAGGAAAACCCGTGTTGTCCCGTGGCTCAATGTCCGATTCTTACAACAAGGTTAGGCGCGTGGACTTCTTGGGATCGATCAATCAAGACCAAGAGGACAAGGACGAAAAGGTTGCGCGCTTGTATTGCGAGATCTACCGGGATAACTCGGCTGATAGGATCATCAAGGTGAAGCAGGACATGGCGCGGATGAAGTTTGTTGATCTGTTGGATCCGCTGAACCGTCCCGATCGCAGTTCCGCTGTTCTTGCTGAAATGGATCGTGAGCGGCACAAGGTTCATGCTTCGGACGTGGTGCCCGATAACGTGCTGTCATGAGTGGAGACAGTGAGTTTTGGATCGCGGACCAGCGTTTTGATCTGGCCGCATACGTGAAGCAACAAGGTGGCGTTCCTGGCGTTCACGGGCGCAGCACCGAGTTTGTGTTGCGTTGTCCAGACTGTGATCGTGACAAGCTCGCTGTGAATATCAAAAAGCGGGCGTGGCGTTGCTTTCATTGCGGGGATGCTGGCCGCGATGCCATCAGCCTACTGGTGAAGGCCGAGCGCATGATGTGGCGCGATGCTTTGGTGGCGATTCTTTCTGGCAGTCAAACGGCCATTGGGCGCATTGACCAGCTTGAAAGTTTTGTGGCCGAAAAAACAGGACGGCCGCCGGGCTGGGTGCCTTCCGCTGTTGCGTGGCCGGATACGTTCGAGCCTTTGTCACCACACACGCGTGGCGGCCAACAGGGGATTTGGTATTGCCACAAGCGCGGTATTACGCCGGTTGCGTGGGAGGGCATGCGTTTGGGTGTTTGCACTGCCGGCAGGCAAACGCATAGGTTGGTGTTCCCTGCGCGTGATCATGCCGATCGTTTGTTGTTTTACCAAGGTCGCGCCATGTGGGATCCGCAACCGGGTTCGCACTACATCAAAACGCTTGGCCGCAAAATTGTGGAGCCCGAGCGCGAGGCTGGCAGCGGCGACACTTTGCTCAACCTGGACGTTGTGCGGAAATTTTCGTGTCAGAGGGTGTTGGTAGTTGAGGGCCCTGTGGATTGCGCACACGCATACCCGGACGCTGTGGCGATCTGGGGCAAAAAAATCAGCGGCTATCAAGTCGAGCTGTTGATGCGCGCTGGTGTCCGTGAGATTGATTTGGGACTGGATGGCGAGGCCATTGCGGACATGCAGGCCCAGGCCCCGTTGCTGGCGGATCTATTCCGCGTGCGCATCGTGCGTTGGCCCCCAGGCAAAGATCCAGGGGACTTGACCAAGGCCGAGATTGAGCATTACCGTGCGCAGGCCGTCCAATGGGGGACTGGTGAGCGTTTGGACCGCGTGAGTTTTTCGCTTCGGTGAAAAGGGAGACAACAAAAAATGCAGTGGGATAAAATTATTGGGTCGCTGGTGGCCTCGAAGGCCAGGCCGGCTTTGTATTTAGGCGTTTCATCTGACGAGCTGATGCAGGTGGGCCGCGAGGCTGCGTTGCGTGCTGAGCGGACGTGGCTGGCTGATGGTGGCAGGTCGTTGGATAGTTGGGTGTGGTTGCAGGTTCGCGGGGCTGTGGGGCATTTTCTGTCCCGCGTGGGCAGAGGGATGCACGATCCTTTGGACTGGGATCCTGTTTGCGAAACAGACATCGAGCGCCAAACGTCGATTGCCGAGGCGTTGGAGTTTTTGGAGGCTCATTTGCCAACACCCGATTGGCAATTGCTGTGGGATCTGCACGCGAATGGCTTGCAACTGTCCGAAATTGCCAAGCAAAACGGTATTTTGCTGGGAGCCGCCAAGGTGCGCGCGCACCGGGCCCGAAATCGAGCTGTAACCATTTTGGCGTCACACGGTATAGCGTCCGTGAATGGCTACACCTGAATTTTCCCAATTGCTGACAAAGGCCCATGAGCTGGGTCTTTCATATTCTGGATCGGACATCGACGAGCTTCGCGGTCTGGTGACGATGGCCCAGGCCGAAAAGGGCAAAGATCATCCGGTCCCGTGTTTTGGTCTGTCCTACGATCCCACCGATCGCCTGTGCCGCGTTTGCCAGCTCCGCAACCCGTGCGCTGACGCTGACGGCAAGCCCCGCGTGGAAATGGCCGAACCGCCTATGAACGCTGTGCCCTGCGAAGTTTGCGGCAAAGGCGATTTGTCGGTGGAGTTGTTGGACTTGGAAACGCGCGAGCTGAAAGATTACGGTTGCACGCACCGCGGGTGCCCAGGATCGTTGTCCGTTCAGTGTGGGTACGAAAATCACGGTGCGGAGGTGGTGCGCGAATTGGTGTTTGAGCCACCGCCTGTTGAGAAAAAACCAGTGACGGTTGCGCCCCCTTCGCCTGTTGCGTCTCCTGCACCTGTTGCGCCCCCTGCACCTGTTGATTCTCCCAAAAAAGTGAAGTTGCGTGTGGTGCGTCCGCCTGGGAATGTGGCGCCTACGCCTCCGCCTCCCGCCCCGCCCGCCCCGCCCGTCGATGCGCCAAAGGTTGTGCATGTGAAGGTGTCGCCGCAAACAAAGGCGTCGAAGGCGGCTAAGGCTTTGAAGGCCAAGCCGTCTAAAGCAGCAACGAAGGCCAAGCCGTCTAAAGCCGCAACGAAGATGCCGAAGGTCGCGAAGATCAAAACCGCTGCGGTTAAAGCTGCGTCTGAAAAGACAACAGGGCGATCAAGTTCGTCGCTTGTTTTCATTTTCGACGGAACCCCGTTTACGTCGTTGTCAAAGTTGGTGAACACAATCACCGGGACACGCAATTGGAGCCCCTTGAAGTTCTTCGGGGTCACACCAGAGTCCGCACAAGCTGGGCAAACGCTCACTAAAACTTGGAACGGAGAGCAATACATCGTGGAGGTTATCAAGCAATGAACACAGACCGAGATCGAGTTCCCGTCACAGTCCAGGCTTTCCAAGACGTGATCGCACGCATTGCCAAGTTTGATTCTTTCACGATCGGTGATCGTCTCTACACTGCCGATTATTTGGTGCCGTTGCTTGCGATCAACACAAAGGATCTGCTTGAGGAGGCGTCGGAAACTCCGGCCTTGTCGTTGTATTGGGGGCGGGAAGCGGCCCGCGCCCGGCGCATTGTGGCCGAAACAGATCTGCAATACCGCGTTTGGAAAGAGCGCATGTTTTTGGAGGCCAAAGCCACACCCGTTGTTGTGGGTGCGGAGGGCAACGGCGCTTTGAAAACGAAACTGCCCACCGATGCCCAGGCTCAAGCCGTGTATCGGTTAAAGCCTGAATATAGCGAGTGGCATCGTCGAAAAATTTTGGCGCAAGAGGCGGCCGAAAATGCGGAAACTGTTTATGAGTCTTTGCGGACCAAAAAAGAATTGATCAAAGCCGAGGTTGATTTGCTCCGCGACGAAGCCGGCGGCTCTTACGTTGTGATCGAAGACGATCCGCGCTTGATTCCGCGCATTCCGCAGGGCCCTGAATCTGACGAATAACATCAACACTGCCACGCCCACACAAGGACATTGATCATGATTGACTATCCACCGAATTACCCGATCCCCGGCACCGCTGGTGTCCACGGCGGCGCACCGCCATCGTATCCGCCGGCCGCAGCCGCGGCGCCTCCGCCACCTGTTGCGGCCGCAGCCGCACCGCAATTGTCCCCTGATGGGAAGTGGCGTTTGGAAAACAACCAGTGGGTGCCGCACACGCCAGCCGCACCACCACCGGCCGCACCCTCGGCGCCTCCTGTTGCCTTTGCACCACCACCGCAATTGTCCCCCGATGGGAAATGGCGCTTGGAGAACAACCAGTGGGTGCCGCACACGCCAGCCGCAGGCCCGTCCGCTGAGAAGCCTTGGGGTGATACCCAAGCCGGTATGTCACAGCTTCCCGAGTCCATGCGTGCGATGTTGGAGGACGACGTAAACAATCACGCCCAAGGTGGCAATTTCGATGACGACGATATTTTGTGGTACGAGCCCACCAGGCCGCAGCGTGTGGGTGAAACGGTCGAGTCGTTCATTCGTATTTTGCCGAGTTGGATAAGCGACGATCAACCGTATTGGCACCGCCAACACCGGCACTTTTTTAATATCCGCACCGAAAAGGGTGTGCGTCGTTTGCCGCGTGTTTGTCCACGCGAGAACATCAAAGGCGGGGAGCAGCCGCAACCGTGTCCTATTTGCGAGCGGGCCGATCGTGCTGAGAATGCCCGTGACAAAGGCACAAAGTCCGCATTGGCGGCACAGGTTCGTTTTTTCGTGAACATCATCGACGGGCAAGACATGCAAAAACATTTTGTGCCCGACAAAACAACTGGCCAGCAAAAATGCGTGTCGATGACGTGGGGCCTTTCCCCGTCGCTGTTCAAAAAGATCACAGCGATCGTGGCCGCGCGTGGCCGCATTTACGATCGCCATGCTGGTTTGTGGATCAAGGTGATCACCACAAAAGTTGGCAAGGAATCCAAGGAGATCCGTTACGACGCGATTGATATGGGCAAGCCGCAGCCATTGCCGGCTGGTTTTGAAAACATCGAGATCAAAGATCTGTCTCAACTGGACTCGGTTCGTAAATACGAGGATCTTCTGGCCGACGTGCAAGGCACGTATCCCGATGATGCTCCGGTCGGTGGTGTGCCTCATGGTGGCGCTAGTGCGCCTTGGGGCAGCCCCTACGGACAAGGGCCGCAACAGTCGCCGCCTTGGTCACCCCCGGTTGGTACGGCGTCGCCACAGGCCCCGTATCCGCCACAGGGGCCGCCATCGTATCCGCCGGCCGCAGCCGCACCACCGGCCGCAGCCGCACCGCCACCGCCGGCCGCAGCCGCACCGCCACCGCCGGCCGCAGCCGCACCACCACCGCCGGCCGCAGCCGCACCACCACCGCCGGCCGCAGCCGCACCACCACCGCCGGCCGCAGCCGCACCGCCACCGCCGGCCGCAGCCGCACCACCACCGCCGGCCGCAGCCGCACCACCGGCCGCAGCCGCGCCCCAATTGTCCCCTGATGGGAAGTGGCGTTTGGAAAACAACCAGTGGGTGCCGCACACGCCAGCCGCACCACCACCACCGGCCGCACCCTGGGGAAACCCTCCTGGGTCTGACGACATCCCTTTTTAGGGGGGGCCGGCAGTGACGAGCCCCGGCCGCCCTTGCGGCCGGATGGCTCGCCCGTTTGCTACGGGCATTTTTGGCCCGATGACCGAACATGTGGCGGTTGTCGGGTCAAAGAGTTTTGCCAGCAAAACACACCGGCCGACGCCGGGTTACCGCCGGTCCCGGAAATGCCCCAAGATCCCGAATCACTTGAACGATCGCTGCGCGGAATTTGAAACATGGCCCGAGCAACTAAGACCGCTACCAAAAAATCAAAGCAGGCGACAAAGGCGGCGACAAAGCCCACCGTGAAGCCATCGAAGCTCGCTGCAAAAGAG
>Ga0307377_10004494_pt1 | contig 15241 bp, 10 predicted proteins | sample TR3MG_FD_202535 | JGI IMG/M metagenome (GOLD analysis project Ga0307377, IMG submission 202535) | Soil microbial communities from Risofladan, Vaasa, Finland - TR-3 | ecosystem: Environmental > Terrestrial > Soil > Coastal area > Acid sulfate soil | place: Finland: Risofladan, Vaasa | collected... | reverse complement strand
CGCTGCAACGCCAGGAACAGCAGCAGCACCGGCAGCACGGTGACCACCGAGCCGGCCATCATCAGCTCGCTGTCCTGCACGTGATCGCGCGCCAGCGAGGCCAGCGCCAGCGGCAGCGTGTAGTGCTCCTGTCCGGTCAGCACGATCAGCGGCCACATGAAGTCGTTCCATGCGGCGAGAAAGGTGAAGATCGCCAGCGTCACCATGATCGGCTTCAGCAGCGGCAACACGATCTGCCCGAAGATGCGCAGCTCGCTGGCGCCGTCGATGCGCGCCGCCTCCAGCAATTCGTCCGGCACACTGCGGGCGTACTGGCGCACCAGATAGATGCCGAAGATGGTGGCCATGCCCGGCACGATCACGCCGGCGTAGCTGTTCACCAGGCCGATCGTCTTCAGCAGCAGGAACAGCGGCAGCATCGCCACCTGCGCCGGGATCACCAGTGCGCCGATCAAGGCCTGGAACAGCCGCTCGCGGCCGGCGAAACGCAGCTTGGCGAACGCATAGCCGGCCATCAGGTTGCTGGCCAGCGCCAGCGCGGTAATCGCGCTGGAAATCAGCAGGCTGTTGAGCAGGTAGCGTCCCATGCCGGCATGCGCGAACAGCTCGCGATAGTTATGCAACGTGGCATGCGCGGGCAGCAGCGGCGGCGGCAACGAGCTGGCTTCGCCCGGCGCCATGAACGACACCGACAGCATCCACAGCAGCGGCAGCAGCGCGGCTGCCGCGAGACCGCACAGCGAACCATTGATCAGCACCTTGGCCAGCCGTGGATTCATGTCCGCTCGCCTGCGGGATGCTCCCCGCGCCGTGCCAGCCGCAGCAGCAGTGTAGTCACCGCAAAGATGATCAGGAACAGCATGAACGCCACGGCCGAGGCGGTGCCGAGGTTCCACCATTTGAAGCCGTCCTCGTACATCAGGTAGAGCACGCTGACCGTGCTTTGCAGCGGGCCGCCCTCGGTCATCACGTAGGGTTCGGCAAACAGCTGGAAATAACCGGCTACGGTCAGGATCACGACCAGCATCATGGTGGGCCTGAGCAGCGGCAGCGTGATATGCCAGAACTGTCGCGGCGCCGAGGCGCCATCGATGCGCGCGGCCTCGTACAGGTCGAGCGGGATCGCCTGCAGCCCGGCCATGATGATGATCATGTTGTAGCCGAAGTTCTTCCACACCGCGAACGCGATGATGGTCGGCATCGCCCAGTGCGGATCGCCGAGCCAGTCGATCGGATGGATGCCGATTTCCGCGAGTCCGTCATTGACCAGGCCGTACCGGGTGTTGAACAGGTAACGCCAGACCACCGCCACCGCCACCACCGTGGTCACCACCGGAGCGAACAGCACGGTACGGAAAAACGGCCTGATCCGCGCCAGCGGCGAGTTGAGCAGCAGCGCGGCGACCAGCGACGCGCCGATCGACAACGGCACGCCCACCGCCACGAAGTAGAACGTGTTGCCCAGCGCCGACCAGAACAATGGCCGGTGCAGCAGCGCCCAGTAGTTGTGCAGGCCGACGAAGCGCAGGTTGTGGATATCCGCCAGCGCATACAGATCGTAGTCGGTAAGGCTCAGGCCCAGCGCGGCAATCACCGGCAGGATGAAGAACACCCCCAGCACCAGCAGTGCCGGGGCGAGAAACAGCCACGCGGTTCGCTGCCGGTTCAAGGCTGCGGACTGCGGTGGTGGTCGAGCATCCAGCGGCGCTTCGCGAGGATCGCATCGGCCCGCCGGTCGATCTCGGCCGCGGCCTGGTCCACCGTCAATTCGCCATGCGCGGCGCGGGCGGCGACCAGCTGCATCCCGGTGACGATGCGTTCCCATTCGGGTACCGCCGGCGTCGGCTTGACCCGCTCCAGTTGTTCGCGGAACGCCTGTACCTCGGGGTCGCTGCGCAGCGTGCCGTTGCGCCACGACGAGCGCCGTGGCGGCATGTCGCCGACCAGCTCGTAGAACTTGCGCTGCACCTCCGGCTGCGACAGGTACTCGATCAACTGCCACGCCTGCGCCTGATGCCGCGAACGGCGGAAGATCACCAGGCTGGAGCCGCTGGCAATGCCGGCGCCGGGACCGTCCGGACCGGGCAACGGAGCGGTCGACCAGTCGCCCTGCTGCGCGGCCGGCAGACGCCGGCGAAACTCGCCGATGTTCCATGGACCGGACAGGTAGAACGCATACACGCCTCGACCGACCTCGAGCCACGGGTTGGCCACCTCGGTGTCGGACAGCAGCGGTGCCTCATGTTGCCGGAATATGCCGACGTAGAAGGCCAGCGCACGCTTGAAACCGGGGCTCTCGAAATTGCCGTAGCGTCCGCCGTCGCGCAGCAATGGCGCATCCTGCTGCAGCGCGAGCGAGAGCAGCTGTTCGAATTCGTTGGTCGGCAGCAGCATCGGGTAATGGCCCGGCGTGTCGCGAGCCTTCAGTGCGGCCATCTGCCGTGACCACTCGGCCCAGCTGCGCGGTGGCGCATCGAAGCCGGCCGCCTTGAGCAGATCCGTGCGGTAGAACAGCAGGCGGGTATCGACGTACCACGGTACCCCGTACAGGACACCGTCGATCCTGTTGGTGGCCCAGATGCCGGTGAAGTAATCGTCCGGTTGCACCACGCGGGAGTGCGCGACGTACGGTTGCAGCGGCTGCAGCGCGTGCAGCGCGGCCAGTTCGGCGATCCAGGTATTGCCCAGCTGGGCGATGTCCGGCGTGGTGTCGCCAGCGTAGGCAGTGAGCAGTTTCTGGTGGGCTTCGTTCCACGGCAGCTGCTGCAGTGTCACGTGGATGCCCGGATGGGCGTGCTCGAACCCGGGTATCAGTTGCGCCACCGCCTCGCCTTCGTTGCCCATCGCCCAGAACGTGAGTGTGTGCGTATCCGGGGCCCGATGGCTGCAGGCGGACAGCGCGCCGCATGTGCCGGCCAGCAGCAGCACCAGCCACCAGCGGTGCGGCCGCGATGGCGTACACGCTGGCGGCCGGCGGCGCTTCATGGCACCGGCACGGGCCGGGCCAGCCAGCCGCCGGTGAACCCGGCGCGCTGGAGTCCCTTGCGGATGTACGGGTTCCTTTTCATCACCTTCCAGACGAAATCGCTGCGCCAGTTCTCGATCATCAGCAGGATCGGTCCCTGGTCGATGCCGAGCTGCTCGGTATCGACCCAGCCCACGCCCGGCACCAGTCTGCCGGTGCGCAGGGGAGTCTTCAGGTGGAAGCTGGGGTCGAACGCATCGACGAAACCGTAGCGGTCGTAGATCCACTGGCCGTAACGGCGTTTCATCGCCATCAACGCGGGCACCACGATCTTCGGTGCGAACGCGATCGAGCCACCGGCCGCGGTGGGGGCGATGGTGCCGTCGTCGACGATATGGTCGAGGCCGGCGCCGCGCGCCGTGTAGCCATAGAACTTGCGCTCGCCGGCGCTACTGTTCACCACAAAGTTGCCGGGGCCGTTGCTGGCAGTCAGGCCCCAGATGTCCTTGCCGTAGCCGGTCCAGTGACCGGGGTTGGCGATCGCATAGTCGCGCTGGCTGCAGGTGGCGCGCCGGCTGTTCTCGAAATAGTCGAGGTTGTGCGCACGACTCCAGGCATCGCGGATGCCGCGGAAATCGATCCACGTCTGGCTGTACTGGTGACCGAACAGCGGGGCGAAGTTGAGAAAGGTCCTGCCCTCGAACGTGCCCCAGCTGCGGTCATTGGTGGAGGTCCACGCCTTCCACGCATCGGCACTCACGGGATGGGTCGGCGAGCCCAGCGCCAGCACATAGATCAGCATGCCCTCGTCGTAGCCCTTCCAGTCGGCCGGGATGAACTTGCCGCCGGGCGTCCAGCCCATGCTGATCAGCGGTTTGTGCGGCTGCATCCAGGGCCAGTCGACCCGGCGGTAGATCGCGTCGGCGAGCCGGCGGATCTCCCTTTCCTGCGGCGTGTCGCGGTCGTAGTAGGACTCGGCGAACAGCACGCCACCGAGCAGCAGCGTGGTGTCCACGCTGGACAGTTCGGTCCAGTGTCCCTCGCGCTTGCCGGTGTGCATGTCGAGGAAATGGTAGAAGAAGCCGTGGTAGCCACTGGCATCGTCCTCGCTGTCGTTCTGCGGCGCATCGTGGAAGAAGCGCAGGGTGGCCAGGGTGCGCCCGATCGCCTGCTCGCGCGTGATGTAGCCGCGTTCGACGCCGACACCGTAGGCGGTGAGGCCGAAGCCCACGGCAGCGATGCTGGAGAACGATGGGCCGGGATAGTGATCGGGCACCAGGCCGGTTTTCGGATCGGCGCTGTCCCAGAACCAGCGGAAGGTACGCTGCTCCAGGTCGTCGAGCATGGCCTGCTGCTGTCTGGGCAGTGTGGCGTAACCGCTGGGCAACGGCCTCGCCGCTGCCGGCGAGGGCCAGCTCGTGCCGCAAATCAGCAGCGCAATGCACAGACAGGCAGTCAGGGTTCGGAAATGGCGGCTGGTCATCGTCGAAGCGTTCGGTCTGTTGGGGTTTGAAGGCAATGCGATCGCCCGGTGGCCAGGTGCAGAGGCATGTTGGCATGCATCCGGATCGCGATCCGGGATCACGTCTCGGCAATGGCGCAGTGGCGATCGATGAACGCCTGATGCGGCGGCATCGCATCGACACAGCTTGCCACCACCTTGCCGACACCGGTAACGAATTGGTACAGGTCCCGATCCGGCATTTGATCGACCAGTGGATGGTACGCACGCGGCATGATGCCTTGACCGATCATCACCTGTACCCAGCTTGTGGCCGCGAACATCTCCTCGGCATTGCGGAAGAAGCGACCGCTGTCCTGGAACAGGCGGATATTGTCCTCAAGCTGCTCCGGGATCGGCATCGTGCGGCAATAGTTCCAGAACGGCGTGTCGTCGCGCTGGGTCGCGTGATAATGCAGGATCAGGAAATCGCGAATGCGCTCGAATTCGAAAGTCGACTGCGCGTTGTAGCGGTCGATCAATACCGTGCTGAAATCGCGTTGCGGAAACAGAGTGAGCAACCTGGCGATGCCCGACTGGATCAGATAGATGCTGGTCGATTCGAGCGGTTCCATGAAGCCGCTGGCCAGGCCCAGCGCGACCACGTTGCGGTTCCAGAATTTCTTGCGCATGCCGGTGGTGAAACGCAACAGACGCGGATCGCCCAGCGCGTGGCCGTCCAGATGCTTCAGCAGCGTCGCCGCCGCCTCGTCATCGCTGATATGCGCGCTGGAATACACATGGCCGTTCCCGGTGCGGTGCTGCAACGGGATGCGCCACTGCCAGCCGGCGGAGCGGGCGGTGGCGCGGGTGTACGGCGTGGGCGGACCGACCTTTTCGCAGGGTACGACCAGCGCGCGATCGCACGGCAACCAGTGCGTGAAATCGTCGTAGCCGGTATGCAGCGCCTGCTCGATCAGCAGGCCGCGGAAGCCGGAGCAGTCGATGAACAGGTCGCCTTCGATCCTTTCGCCGCTTTCCAGGATCACCGCCTCGACGAAACCGTCGTGCGCGCGCAACGCGGTTTGCGCGATCTTGCCTTCGGTGCGCGTCACGCCGCGCTTTTCCGCATAGCCGCGCAGATATTGGGCGTATCGCCCGGCGTCGAAATGGTAGGCATAGGCGATGCTCGCCAGCGGCGAGGTGGCCGGGACATCGGTCGCCGAGGCCATGAACTTGCCGCGTTGCGCGGCCAACGTGTTCAGCGAGTAGGCTCCGATGTCGGCAGCGAAACCCAGCTGCTCTGCCTTGATCCAGAACTGGTGGAACGGCAGCAGGCTGACATCGTGACCGATCGTGCCGAAGCCGTGAATGTACGAATCGCCCGGGCGGCCCCAGTCGTTGAACTGGATGCCGAGCTTGAACGTGCCCTGCACTTGCTTGACGAATTCGATCTCGTCGATTTCCAGCAGGTTGTTGAACAGCTTCAGGTGCGGCACGGTGGCCTCGCCGACCCCGACGGTGCCGATTTCCTCCGACTCGACCAGCCGGATCGCGTAGTCCGCGCCGAGCACCTTGGCAAACGCCGCCGCGGCCATCCAGCCCGCCGTGCCGCCGCCGACGATGACGATGTTCTTGATGCGCGAATCAGTCATGGGAAACCCGCTTCTGCAAGGAACCTGTTACTCGGAAAAGCAAAGCCCGCAGGGCGCGGGCTTTGCGTGAAGCCTGTATATCGTTGCCGCTGTCGGCGAGCAAGTGCGAGCCAGGGAGGCGGTAGGACCCTGGTTGGCCGGGCTGCGAATCCGGCTGTGCGCTTCATTACCCATCGCTCCCCGGCCCATGGAACCACCATGGGTCGGTGAAGCGTCGAGCTCTGTCCTTGCACAGCCGAAGTCTCGCCTCGACCACCAACGGCCCGGCAGGCTCCTAGAAGTTCATGCCCACCGAGACCCTCAGCGTACGCGGATAACCGGTGATGTCGCCGGTGGGGTTATAGGTGACTGGAGTCTTGTTCAGCACACCGTTGGAGCCCCAATTTTCGAGATAGCCCACGGAGTTGTTCCAATTGAACGCATTGATCAGGTCGATCCGCACATAGGCGTTGAGGCCTCCGCTTCCGTAGACCTTGAAGTTCTTGGTGGCCTGAAAATCGATGTCGCGATAGCCAAAGATCTTGCCGCCGATCAGGAAGCGGCCGTTGCCGGGCGGTGCGATGGAGACCGGCAGACAGCCACTGGGCGTGTTGGCGCCGATGCAGGCCAGGTTGAGGTCCGGAACCGGCGTGGAAAGCGTCAGCTTGCCGCCGAAGACGAAACCCCACGGACCGTCGAGGTTGCCGGTGACCACCAGACGGTGCTTTGCAACGGCTGCGCCGGTGAACGGATAGGCACCGATCGTCTCTTCGTCGAACGCGTACTGGTCGGTGGGATCGTTGTTGTCGTTGTTCTGGCTCGAGTGCGTGTAGGTGTAGGCGATCGTCGCGCCCCAATGCGACTCCTCGGTATACGGCTTTTCGGCGGACAGCAGCACCTGGGTGGTACGCGTTTCCAGTCCGTTGTTGCCGATGATCAGGCTGCCGAAGCCGGGCACGCCGTTACCCCAAGGCTGGCTGCCGTTCTTCCAGAAACTGCCGTCCGGGTAGCGGTTGCCGAGGGTATAGACCAGGCCGTTGTAGCTGTTGATGCGCGCGATGGTGGCGCTGGTGTTCCACTCCCCAACCCTGTTGCGCATGCCGATGCTGAATTGGTCGGAGTACGGTGTCTTGATGTTGTTGTTGACCAGGTCGACTTCCTTGCCGGTATTGGTGCCGGCCACCAGCGCCTGCAGGTTGCTGATGTCAAGGTAGGCCGGATCCCACGCATAGCAGGAGTTGATGCCGACCGTGCACGGCTTCAGCGGCGTATTGAACTGAATTGTCGGCTGAGACAGTGCCGACTTGGTCTGTTCGACCTGCAGCGCCTCGTACAGGTTGCGGTCATAGGAGCGCCCGATGCCCCCGAAGATCACGTGATCCTCGTCGCCGTTGATGTCGTAGGAGAAGCCGAAGCGTGGCGCGAAGTTGTTCTTCGGTGCGCTGCGGTTGTTGCCGGTGCTTATGTAATCGTTTACATTCACGCCCCCTTTCGCCAGTGACTGGGCGTAGGTTTGCCCCGCGGGTGCGTTCGGATCCTGGCTGTTGAATGCCGCGATGACGTTGGCCGGGGTGACGAAGTTGAGATACGACGGGGTTTCCTCATAGTCCCAGCGGATGCCCAGGTTCAAGGTCAGTTTGTCGTTGATTGCCCAGTCGTCCTGGATATAGGTACCGAACTGCTTGTCCGAACTGGTGGCGACCGGACTCTGGCCAGGTGCCGGGGAACCGAACTGCACCTCGTAGGGAATCGCCTCCGTGCCGGCATTCGGGGTGACGGCATAACTGAACAACGCATTGGCGTCGCCGGCGTCCTGTGCAGTCAGTTTCACCGCTTTGTATTTGATGCCCATCTTGATCACGTGGTCGCCGTGCCACTCGAAGTCATTGAAGGTCAGGTCGTCCTGCAACGACGGACCCTTCTGGCCCTTGTTCTGTTGGGCTAACGGCGAATTGCCGGTCTGCAGGATCGTCTGGTTCTGATTGTTGGACGGGGAATACCTCGCGCCCGCGCCGAAATTTGCAGGGGTCGGCGCGTAGAACGCATCTTCATAAGTCAGCTGCAGCCGATTGAACCAGCTGTAGGCGCTGTGATCCCAGCGAATGTCGAAGCGCTTGTCGGTGTTGATGGTGTTGAGGGCCGCCGATGGCGTGGTGACGCCGCCGACGCCGCTGACCTGGGTTTCGTCCCGATACTTGCCGCTGAGTTCGAAGCGATCCTTGTCGGTTGGCTCGTAGTCGATCTTGCCGAACCAGTCGTTCTCCTTGAACGGTAGGCTTGCCGGCCCGAACTGGGCCTGTGCGCTGGCAGGCAACTGGTTTTCGTAGCCACCGCCGATCAGCCCGGGCACCACCGTGATGGGGGTGTCGAATTCCTTGCCTTCGTAGGCCACGAAGAAATGCGCCTTGTCCTGGATGATCGGGCCACCGAGGTCGAAGCCATAGTCTTTCTCGTGCGACGGGGTCTTCTTGTGGTTGGCTTCTTCGGATGGTGTCGCCGCGCGCATCACGGTATTGGTGAAGTCGCCGAACACGTCGCCGTGGAATTTATTGGTGCCGGACTTGGTCTGGGCAACCACGGCAGCGCTCGAGATCTGGTCGTATTCCGCCTTGTAGTTGGACGTAATGACCTTGTACTCGCCTATCGCCAGCTGCGGAAATGGATTGCCTTGACTGGCATTCTGGCCGGTGATGCCGCCCGGCAAGACATAGTTCTTCTGGCCCACGCCGTCGATATAGACATTGATCGCGGTGCTGGCCTGCGCACCGGAGCGCAAGCTGGTATTGCCGTTGGCGCTGCGGGTGAAAACCATGCCTGGCACGGTATCGGCGAATTGCAGAAAGTTGCGTGAGGACTGCGGGATGGTATCGATCTGGCGCAGCGAGACATTGGTGCCCACCTCCGATGTTTTCACCTCCTGCAGGGTGGTGGCGGTCACAGTGACGGCACCGAGGTTGGCGGCCGCTACCGGTTTGGTCAGGTCAAGCGTGGCGGTCGAGGCCACGGTCAGGGTCACGATGTGTTCCGTTCCGGAACCGGCATCCACCTGGTAGGTGCCGGGCGGCAGGCCGACCAACGCATAGCTGCCGTCACTGTCGGCTTGGGTGCGGCGCACCGCGCCGGTGGCGATTTCCTTGGCGGTGACCACGGCATTGGCGGCGGCGTGTCCACGCAGTGTGGCATCCGAACTCGCCGCAATCGAAATGCTTGGCGCACTAGCGATGACAACGAACGATGCAGCCACCAGGCTTGCAAGCAGTTTTTTTCTGAACAGCAACGACGTTTTCATGACGACCCTCCCCGGCGAATTTGAAATGCGATCGACGATCGCGATGTTTTGGATGTTTTGGTTGACGCTTAGGTGATGCTCGCGCCGCATGATTCGCGGACGACGATTTCGCAGCCGAGCGTTTGTACGGATATCGGTGCTGGATCGGCTTTGTCGAGTTGCGCCACCAGCTGTTCCAGCGCGATGCGGCCCAGCTCCACGATGCGTACCCGCACTGTACTGAGCGACGGCGTGACATAGCGTGCGACCGGAATGTCATCGAAACCGGCCAGCGCGATGTCTTGCGGGACACGCAGCCCCGCCTCCTTGAATGCAGTCAGGCAACCCACCGCCATCATGTCGTTCGCGGCGAATACGGCGCGCGGGTGCGGCTGCTGTGCCAGCAGTTCGCGCCCGGCGCGGTAACCCGATTCTTCGGTGAAATCGCCGGCGACGATACGGATCGGTGCGTTCGGCGCATATTTCGCCATCGCCGCGCGATAGCCCTTGTCGCGCTGCTGCGCATCGAAATTGCTTTCCGGGCCGGCAATGAAGGCAACGCTGGCGTGCCCTGCCTGGAGCAGATGCTGCACCATTGCGCTTGCGCCGGCGAAGTTGTCGACGTTGAGTACGGTATGCGCCGTACTTTTCACCGCGCTGTTGATCAGTACGACCGGCAAGGACTTGGGCAGGTTGCTGCGCAGAAACGCCGCATCGACCCGCGCCGACAGGATCAGCAGGCCGTCGACTCGCCCCTGCATCGAGCGCACCGCGGCCGCCGCTTCCTCGGCACCGTCGTGCGAGCTCGATACCAGCAGGTGGAAGCCCCGCGCGCGCGCGGCCAGATCGATGCCGCGGATCAACTCGGAAAAGAACTCGCCATACAGATCGGGCAGCAACGCGCCGATGGTGTTGCTGCGCCGGGTGATCAACATGCGCGCGGCCGCGTGCGGGACGTATTGCAAACGGCTGGCGGCCGCGTGGATGCGCTCACTGGTCGCGGCTGTCACGCCGCTGCCGCCATTCATGGCGCGCGATACCGAGGCCACGGAAACCTTGGCCTCTCGAGCTACATCTTTGATCGTGGCTGCCGACATAGGAGTAGGGACCGGAGATTCTGAAACCCTGATGTGGCAGCAACGTAATCGTTTTCATGCGGGTTTGTAAAGCGTTGGTAAAAGCAAGAATATGCTGCGGCGCGGAAAGGTTTTTGCATGTCGTGGCAAGATCCATACGGAACTCGGCGCAGGCACGGAGTTACGGCGACCAGGGCTGCCGGGACGACGCTGTGGCGGCGCAACAACGAACACAAAACCAGACTGCTGCGATTGGCGGTCAAACTGCTGGAATTGCGAGCCTTGCCGCATTCTTGCGCATTGCACGGAACATCATTTTGTCGTTAAATCCAGGTTAATATTAGCGGACTCAGGTAGCTGTACCCTTTACTTGTCGCTGCAGGCGAATAAAACATAGGCAAGTCATTGTATTTACGATCATGCTGACCCTTCTGACATTACCCTTGATCCTTTCCGCCGTCCTGATGGCCAGTGCGGTCAGGCGCGTGCCGGTCGGTCAGGTGTACAGCCTTTACCGGCACGGCAAGATGGCAAGGCTGCTGCAGCCGGGCATTCATCTGGTGTTGCCTTTGCGGGATCGGGTTGCACACAAGATCAATCTGGCCGGCCAGACACTGCGCCTGGAGGACCCGGGTTCGGACGCCGGTGACATGCGCGGTACGGTGTACTGGCAGGTGCTGGAGCCGGAGCGTGCCGATGCGGTGTTCGAGCAGGTGGATCAGCTGATCCGGCGCGGCGCCATCGAGGCATTGCAGGGCGAATCCGACGTCGACCGCAGCAACCGTCGCGATCTGGGCCGGCGCCTTAAACTATCCTTGAACAACGCGCTGCGTGAGCGCGGGATGATGGTGACTCGGGTCGAACTCGACAACACCTGAAGCAAGGGGTCGAATCGTCACGAATCGCGCCAGGGCGACCCAGAGCGCCCGCGCCACAGGGGATTTGAGAGTCTTGCAGCCCGCTTCGGCGGGTTTTCTTTTTTGCTGGATGCCGCTGGCATCGTGACCATCTGCCCCGGATACTGCCGCATCCCGATCACCACAGAGGAAACGTCATGACCGCGCGTGCCGCCTTGCAGGCCCGACTGGAACAAGGCATCGCCGGACTGGGCCTGACCTTGCCGGCTGAAGCGGTGCCACGGTTGCTCGACTACCAGGCATTGCTGGAGCGCTGGAACGCCGCCTACAACCTCACCGCGGTTCGCGATGCGGCGGAAATGGTCACCCGTCACCTGCTCGATTCACTGGCGATCCTGCCCTTTGTGCAGGGCGCCACACTGGCCGATCTGGGTACCGGTCCGGGCTTGCCGGGCATCCCTTTGGCGATCGCGGCGCCGGGGCGGGAAATCCTGCTGGTCGATTCCAACGGCAAGAAGGTGCGTTTCCTGCGCGAGGCGATCCGTAGCCTCAAGCTCGACGGCGTGCGTGCCGTGCAGTCGCGCGTCGAGGATGTGCAGGGCCAGTTCGATTGCATCACCGCACGCGCGTTCGCCAGCCTCGCCGACATGCTTGGCTGGGGTGGCCATCTGCTGGCACCGGGCGGCGTCTGGCTGGCGATGAAAGGCAAGCTGCCGGACGACGAATTGCCGGGTATTCCGGCCGGCTTCGACGTGCGCGCCGTGCATGCGCTGGCGGTGCCGGGATTGCCGGCCGAGCGCCATCTGCTGGTGCTCGGGCGTGCCTGACCGGACTCCCGCACAACCATGATTTTGTGTAGGAGCGCGCTTGCGCGCGATGCTCTTGCGGCAGAGTGAAGAGCATCGCGCGCAAGCGCGCTCCTACAGTCGCCCACAAAAGCAATCGCACACAGAGTGCGCTCCTGCGGAAATGCCTACTCGTCCAGTGCGCTGCCATTGCTTGCGATCACCTGCGCGTAGAGTTTCGCGCTGGCCTTGGGCGTGCGCTGCTGCGTGGCGAAGTCGACGTGGTACAGCCCGAAGCGTTTGGAGAAACCGAGCGACCATTCCAGGTTGTCCAGCAGCGACCAGGCGTAATAACCCTTCAGGTTCACCCCCGCCGCGATCGCGTGGTGCAGCGCCTGCAGGTGCTTGCGCAGATAGTTCGTGCGCAACGGATCGCTGAGCACGGTCTCTTCGGTCACCGGCGGATCATAGAAGGCCGAACCGTTTTCGGTGACGTACAGCGGGATGTCGCCGTAGCGTCCCCTGAACCAGATCAGCGTTTCGGTCAGGCCCTGTTCGAAGACTTCCCAGCCGGTCTCGGTGTGGGTCCGGTTGGCCTGGCGCACCGGCACGGCCTTCAGCGGATACGCGTTCGGGTCGTGCCTGACCACCGCGCGGGTGTAGTAGTTGATGCCGACGAAGTCGACCTGTTGCCGGGTCAGCGTGAAGTCGCCGGCGGGGAAATCCGGCCACGCGTCGCCGAAGATTTCCTTCAGCTCCGGCGGATAGCTGCCAAGCAGCGCCGGATCGGCAAACTGCAGATTCATGTAGGCATGCGCGCGGCGGGTGGCGGCGAGATCCTCGGCGCTGTCGGAGGCCGGGTATTTGGGCTCGATGTTGAACACCACTCCGATCTCGTGCCGGCCATGCGCACGATAGGCCTGGATGCCGGCACCGCTGGCGCGCATCAGGTTGTGTGCGGCGATCGGCGCTTCGAACTTGTTGCGATGACCCGGCGCCAGCGCACCGTGCAGATAGCCGCCATCGGTGACCACCCACGGCTCGTTGAGGGTGGCCCAGCGCGGCACGCGGTCGTCCAGTGCCTTGAACATCACCTCGGCGTACTCGGCGAACCAGTGCGCGCTGTCGCGGTTCAGCCAACCGCCGCGGTCGTCGAGTGCGGCCGGCAGATCCCAATGGAACAGCGTCGCGTTCGGCACGATGCCGTTTTCAAGCAGCTCGTCGACCAGGCGCGAATAGAAATCCAGCCCCTTCGGATTGACCCGGCCGGTACCCTCGGGCAGCACGCGCGCCCAGCTGATGCTGAAACGGTATCCCTGCAGGCCCAGTGCGCGCATCAACTGCACGTCGTCCTTGTAGCGACGGTAGTGGTCGCAGGCGACATCGCCGGTATCGCCGTTGGCCATCATGCCCGGCGTATGGGCGAAGCGTTGCCATATGCTCGGGCCGGCGCCGTCGGCGAGCGGCGAGCCTTCGATCTGATAGGCCGAGGTGGCGGCGCCCCAATGGAAGCCATCGGGAAAGCGGTAACTGCTGCCGGTCATGGGGCTCCCTGCGATTCAAAGTGCTTGCTGTAAACGATTACACGGGCAGAATAGCCGAACCCTCCGCCGATGTGCAGACAGGCTCCTGGGTGGACACGGCCGCCCTGGCCAAACGTACCGGAGATGCCGATGGCAACCGTCAGTCTGGATCAGCTGCGCAAGGTCTATCCGAATGGCAACGTGAGCGTGGTCGGAGCCAGCTTCGACATCGCCGATGGCGAGCTGCTGGTGCTGGTGGGCCCCTCCGGCTGCGGCAAGACCACTTTGCTGCGGATGATCGCAGGGCTAGAAACGATCAGTGGCGGCACGCTGAGCATCGACGGCCGCGTGGTCAACGAGGTGGCGCCGAAGGATCGCGACATCGCGATGGTGTTCCAGAACTACGCGCTGTACCCGCACATGACGGTGGCGGAGAACCTGGGTTTCGGCCTGCGCTTGCGCGGCCACAAGCCGGCGGACATCAAGCAACGCGTCGCCCGTGCGGCCAGAACGCTGGAACTGGAACAGCGGCTGACCTCGCGTCCGGCCGCGCTGTCCGGGGGCCAGCGCCAGCGCGTGGCACTGGGGCGTGCGCTGGTACGCGATCCGAAGGTGTTCCTGCTGGACGAACCGTTGTCCAATCTGGATGCCAAGCTGCGGCTGTCGATGCGGGTGGAGATCGCGCGCCTGCACCGCCAGCTCAAGGCCACCATGATCTATGTCACCCACGACCAGATCGAGGCGATGACGCTGGGCCAGCGCATCGTGGTGCTCGATGGCGGGGTGATCCAGCAGATCGACTCGCCGATGAACCTGTACGATCGCCCGGCCAACTTGTTCGTGGCCGGCTTCATCGGCAGCCCGGCGATGAATCTGCTGCATGGCACGCTGCGGATCGAGCATGGCTGGAAATTCGCCACGGCGCACGGCGACATCGAACTGGGCGAGCCACCGCAAGCCGCGGCGTGGCGGGCGTGGTGCGGGCGTGACGTGGTGTTGGGGATCCGCCCGGAGGACCTGCAGCCGCAGGATGCCGGGCCGGCGGCGCTCAGCGCCCGGCTGGAAGTGCCCGAACCGGTCGGCAACGAGATTTTTCTGAACCTGCGCTTTGGGGAGCAGGCGCTGGTGGCGCGGGTTTCCCCGCGCGCCCTGCCGGAGCCGGGCAGTACCGTGGCGTTGGGGCTGGCGCTGGCGCGGCTGCATCTGTTCGACGCGCAAAACGGCATGCGCATCGACGCCTAGGAGCGTGGGCCGCAGAAATCTTTGGGCTGTGATTGTGCTCTCATCCATAGGCTGCGCCTCTCGTCGGGCTTGCATAGAGTGACTATGCGCACCCTCCGATAGACGCATCCTATGGCGATAGCCCAATCTCGCTATCCAAAGTTTCTACGGCCCACGCTCCTAGGAGCGTGGGCGGTAGAAACGTTCGCGGCGAAAAGTCCTCTGCGCGAGGACAGTTTTTCGGCGATTTGCCGGCCCATAGTGGTTCTATGGGCCAAAAAGCGACGGAAAAATGGACCGCGCGGAGGGCTTTGCAGCCCGAATGGCTTCTACCGCCCACGCTCCTAGTCCCCGCCTCGACCACCAAAATCCGGCAGGCTTCTATACTGCTGCCGTCCCAATGGAATCCTGCCATGCGCCGATCGCTCCTGTTGCTGCCGTTTTGCCTGATGGCCACCGTACTGGCCGGCT